>JAEIGA010012537.1_pt1 | contig 12865 bp, 10 predicted proteins | sample 9270691 | NCBI WGS metagenome assembly JAEIGA01 (sample SAMN17057246, study PRJNA624740) | gut metagenome | biome: biome; isolation source: fecal sample | host: Bos grunniens | place: China: Xizang | collected 2019 | reverse complement strand
GTCAGTTGCTTGAGGTGGTGCCTAATGAGGCTCATCGCTTGATTGCCGAGCTTGCGGAGGATCCTCGTTTTGATGTGAAGGTGATTACGCAGAATGTTGATGACCTTCATGAGCGTGCCGGCTCTAAGGATGTGCTTCATCTTCATGGCGAGCTGATGAAGATTCGCTCTGTCAAGGATGAGGACTATATAGAGGAGTTGTCGGCCGATGATTTTGAGACTACGCCTGAGCGTCGTGGCAGGAATGGCCATCCGATGCGTCCGCACATTGTCTTTTTCAATGAGGCTGTGCCTAATATCACTCCGGCGATGCAGCTTGCTGCTGAGGCTGATGTGTTTGTCGTAATCGGCACGTCGTTGGCTGTCTATCCGGCAGCGGGGCTGATACGTTGTGTGCGCAAAGACACAAGCATCTATTATATAGATCCTAACCCTGCCAACGTGGGAATGGTGGAAAATCTGACAATAATAAGAGAAAAAGCCACCGTCGGGATGAAAAAAATGATGGCTATTTTGGATGCAAAATCTAAGTAATAAATGGGCTGCACAGCATAATGTTAAATTTATGTTTTTAAACATAAAAAATAAATCTCGAAATAATTCGTTTTTATTTGAAAAAAAGTATTAATTTTGTCAAATCTATTAAATCAACTCTAATATGGCAAAAATACAAGGAGCAATTACAGTAAACGTTGAGAGATGCAAAGGATGTAACCTTTGCGTGGTGGCATGCCCCACAAACACTCTCTCATTGCAACCAAATGAGGTCAATGACCGTGGTTATCACTATGCCTATATGGCAAATCCTGAGTCATGTACAGGATGTACAACATGTGCAATGGTGTGTCCTGACGCATGTATCGAAGTTTATCGCGTGAAAATCGACGATTAAACAAAGTTTTTAACAACAAAATTACCTAACAAGCTAACACAAGAAACACAGAATATGAAAGAAGAGGTTAGACTAATGAAGGGTAACGAAGCTATCGCACACGCAGCAATCCGCTACGGATGTGACGGATACTTCGGATATCCTATCACACCTCAATCAGAGGTGCTTGAAACTCTTGAAGAGGAAATGCCATGGGAAACAACCGGTATGGTAGTGTTACAGGCAGAGTCTGAAGTTGCAGCGATCAACATGGTATATGGTGGAGCTGCTTCAGGTAAAGCTGTTATGACATCATCATCAAGCCCAGGTGTCAGCCTTAAGCAAGAAGGTATTTCATACATTGCAGCATCAGAATTGCCTGCATTGATCGTAAACGTATCTCGTGGGGGACCGGGTCTTGGTACAATCCAACCATCACAAGCCGACTATTTCCAATCATGTAAGGGCGGTGGTCATGGTGACTATCACATGATCGTGCTTGCTCCTTCTACAGTGCAAGAAATGGTTGACTTCGTAACTCTCGGTTTCGACTTGGCATTCAAATACACTAACCCAGCAATGATCCTCGCTGACGGTGTAGTAGGTCAGATGATGGAAAAGGTAGTGCTTCCGGAGCAACGCCCACGTCGTACAGAAGAAGAAATCCGCAAACAATGCCCATGGGCTACTAACGGCCGTAAAGACCTTCGCCCTCGCAACGTAGTGACTTCTTTGGAGCTCGAATCAGCTAAGATGGAAGTTATCAACGAACGTCTCCAAGCTCGCTATCGTGAAATCGAAAAGAACGAAACACGTTGGGAAGAAATCGACGTTGAAGGCGCAGACTACTTGATCGTAGCATTTGGTTCAGTAGCACGTATCTGTACAAAAGCAAAAGAATTGGCAGCAGAAAAGGGCATCAAGGTGGGTATCCTCCGTCCGATTACACTTTGGCCATTCCCAACAGCAGCTATCGAAAAAGCAGCTCAAGGCAAGAAAGGCGTTCTCTGCGTAGAGCTTAACGCCGGTCAAATGATCGAAGACGTACGTCTTGCTGTTCATGACTCACTTCCTGTTGAACACTTCGGTCGCCTTGGCGGTATCATCCCAAGCCCGGATGAAGTGCTTGTAGCATTGCAGGAAAAATTAATCAAATAATTAATCCCTAACCTAATCGAAATCAATGGAAATCAATGATATAATCCGCCCGGAGAATAAGGTTTACTCAAAGCCTGAACTTCTCAACGAAGTGCACATGCACTATTGCCCGGGTTGCTCCCACGGTGTAATCCACAAACTTGTGGCTGAAGTGGTTGCAGAAATGGGTCTTACAGAAAAGACAATCGGTGTGTCTCCAGTAGGTTGTGCTGTATTCGCATACAACTACATCGACGTTGACTGGGTAGAAGCAGCTCACGGTCGTGCACCTGCAGTCGCTACAGCTCTTAACCGTCTTTACCCTGACAAAGCAGTCTTCACTTATCAAGGTGACGGCGACATGTCGGCAATCGGTACAGCAGAAACTATCCACGCTGCCAACCGTGGCGAAAACATCGTTATGATCTTCGTTAACAACGCTATCTATGGTATGACAGGTGGTCAAATGGCGCCAACAACACTTCTTGGTCAAAAGACTGCTACAAGCCCTTACGGTCGTCGCGTGGATCTTAACGGTCACCCACTTGAAATCACTAACCTTCTTAAAGAACTTGACGGTACTTGCTACGTAACACGCCAATCAGTTCACACTGCAGCAGCTGTTCGCAAGACTAAAGCAGCTCTTAAGAAAGCATTCGAAAACGCTCTCGCTAAGAAGGGTACTTCTGTAGTAGAAGTAGTTTCTACTTGTAACTCAGGTTGGAAACTAAGCCCTGAAAAGGCTAACGAATGGATGGTGGAAAACATGTTCCCGAAATATCCTCTTGGAGACCTCAAAAATCTTTAATCCATTAAAACAGACAAAACAATGAAAGAAGAAATAATCATTGCAGGCTTCGGAGGACAGGGTGTCCTTTCTATGGGTAAGATTTTGGCTTACTCAGGCCTTATGGACGACAAAGAAGTCACTTGGATGCCTTCTTACGGTCCTGAACAACGTGGTGGTACTGCTAACGTGACTGTGATCCTTTCTGACGAAAAGATTTCATCACCTATCCTCGATTCATTCGACATCGCTGTAGTGCTCAACCAACAATCTCTCGACAAATTCGAACCAAAAGTAAAGAAGGGTGGTATCCTTATCTATGATGCTAACGGTATCAACAACCTACCTACTCGCGACGATATTCGCGTTGTACGCGTTGAGGCTACTCGTGCTTGCATGGAAATGGGTAACTCTAAGACTTACAACATGGTCATCATGGGTGCGTTGCTCGAAGTTATGGACTATAAGTTGCCTATGGAAAACGTTATCAAGGGTCTTCAAAAGTCTCTTCCTGAACGTCACCACAAACTTATTCCACTCAACGAAGCTGCTATCGAAAAGGGTCGCTCTTTGGTGAAATAATATTTGTCAGTGTTTTTAACAACATACTTAAGAGGATTGCTTAATGCGATCCTCTTTTTTTAGTATAAAGAAAAAATCTCTCGATTATTTGTTGTAACTTTACACACAAATAATTTTTTTGACTTATATGAAAGAGATAAATATTACAACGCTTGTGCGTTCAGTCGGCTACGATGAGTTGAGTGCCGAAGATCGACGTCTTGTCGATGCGGCAAAAGACGCGACAAAAGGCTCTTACGCGCCTTATTCCCAATTCAAAGTGGGTGCGGCAATTTTGCTCGAAAACGGAGAAATAGCAATCGGCGCCAATCAAGAGAATGCAGCCTTCCCGTCAGGAACATGTGCAGAGCGTACAGCATGCTATCATGCCGGAGCCGTCTTCCCAAACATACCATTCAAAAAAATAGCTGTCGCAGCGTTTACAAACGACGATTTTCAGCGACTCCCGATTTCTCCATGCGGTGCCTGCCGACAAGCCTTGCTCGAATACGAGACACTTTATAAGACCCCGATTGAAGTAATCCTTTATGGCAAAGAAGAAATCTACATTTTGCCATCAGTAGCTTCATTATTGCCACTCTGCTTCAAAGAGTTTTAACCTCTTATCGTAGAACTGTAAAAATATGCTTGAGAGGATGCAAACCAATGTCGCTTGCATCCTCTCTGATTGTTGTATTGCTGTGTTATTAAGGTTTTTGGGCATCTTGTCCGAAGCAATTTCGCAGGATTGGATATGGGTCGCTTGCGTCTAATCTCCATACATTGGTGAAGTCGAAGTTGGAGAATGTGCTTTGCTTGTTTTGCTCTTCTGACGTGAACGATTCGCCCCAAGAGTCGGTACCACTTGTGACGTGGTAGTATAGATTGTGTTGATGTGTGACAGCTCCGTCTTTTTCTTTATCGACGAGTGCATCGCCACCATTGATTTTACCGAAGTTGATACATCTGCGTTGTTGTGAGTAGTGATCTACAAATCCGATGATGCCACCGCCATCAGTGATTTGACCATGGTTGATGCAGTCTTCCACCACAGAGTTACCGTCATTCTTACCTTCTTCGCCTTCTTCTTGGAAGCCAAGTATGCCGCCGACCCAACCTCCTGTCGATGAAATGTTTCCGTAGTTGGCACAAGAGTAGAGGTAAAGGTTGTCGGATTCGCGAGCTCCGCCCGGGTCATTGCCCATAACTCCGGCGATGCCTCCTACGCCATGGAATGAATTGCTGGTTCCTTTGATTTCGCCATGGTTGGAGCTATTAGTGATTTTGATTTTTTTATGGTCGCAAGAGCCGAGAATACCTCCGAGTCCCCACCAATTGTTGACATCGCCGGATCCTCCTGCGCAACTGATGTTGCCGAAGTTGCTGCAGCAAGTGATTTCAAACCATATACCATCGTTGCTTGTGGCGTGTCCGACAATTCCTCCTGCTGTCAGATAGCCTGAAACGTTACCAACGTTATAGTTGTACATAATCTCCGGAGCTTGGTCTTTGAAATCGGTGTATCCTACGATGCCTCCGGAGTGTTTTCCTCCCTCCACAATAGCATAGTTAATGCTGAATGAAATGCTTCCTTTTCCATCGATAGAACCGGCTACACCGCCTGTGCGTTCGCCTTCAGGGTTCTTAATTGTACCCATTGATTTGACGCCATAGACACTTTCCTCGCCCGATGATGCAAATAAAAGACTTCCTGCGATGCCACCGACATCAGTCCCATTGCCGGTCACTGTAGCACTGATACATAAATTAGATAGGCTTGAATTGTTGACACTTCCCACAGCTCCACCGACATGGTTTGCTCCTGTGACTACTCCTGAAAAGTCAGGATTAAATTCTGATGGGGAAGGAATAGTATTGCTATCTGCTGTCTTATCGTTGTTGCTTGTGATTAGGGATTGTTCGGTGATTTGTCCGACGAGTCCACCGACGTAGTCCACTCCGGTGACACTCATTGTGCTTTGGTCTGTCTGATTGAAATTCCAAAGGTTAAGGTCGGAGTTTTTGACAAGCCCTGCGAATCCCCCGGTATTTTGTCTTTTGCCGATGACATTTGTATAAGATGTTACTGTGCCTTCTAATTCCAAATTCGAATCATTGATATAGCCCACAATGCCACCAATATTTTCATTTCCATAGACGCCGATGCCGGTTTCTTCAAATGTTGCCATTTGGCTATCGTTTGTAAATTTGGTAATAGTATTATCTGTTTGTCCGATCATGCCACCGACATTCTTGTTGCCCATGACTTTACCGGCAACGTAGCATTTTGAGATAGTAGTAAGGAAAACACCACCCTGATAGCCGATGAGTCCACCGATGTTTTCTCCTATATATTCGCCGGATCCACCGACAGGGCAATATACGCTGCTGCTTTTGATATTTACCGTAGAAGCAGATATTTTCCCGATTATGCCCCCTCCATTACTTTCTGTGGCAGAAATCAGCACATTGTCGTTTGATGTGCTGGTGGTGTGCTCGATGTTACAATCCGTAATATTTGCTGTAGTGTTATGTGTGTAACCGATTATGCCGCCAATATTTCGCTTGCCATGAAATGTAAATGAATTATCGAATGTGCGAACCTTGTTGATGGTTATCTCTGAGTTTTCGATGCAGCCGATTATGCCACCGACATTTTCAGTAAAATCGAAAAATCCCACTTCAATGTCGATATCACTAATGTTGATTACAGTGCCATATTCTCCGGCATAACCTATCAGTCCTCCGATGTTTTTACCTGTGCCTGTGACCGAGCCTTTTACATCGACATTATCAATGGTGATTGTCCCTTTAGCACATCCAGCGACAGCTCCGAAATTTTCTTTAATACCTCGGCAGGTGCCTAATTCGATTTTAAGATCTTTGACAACTGCACCATTGCAAAGAGTGTTGAAAAGACCGATATTGCAGTCGTAGTCAGATGTCCCATTGCCGATGTGGGTTAGGTTGTCGATAGTCTTTCCATTGCCATCATAGTTGCCGGCAAACGATTGATTGGCATGTCCCCAATCATCAGAAGCGTCTCCTTGCTGATTAAGTGTGATGTCGGTCATCTGCTTGAAGTGGAGTCCGGCTGCTTTGGAGTCATCGTTGTAGAGCAATTTGCAAAGAGTGTCAAGCCCTGCATTAAATCGGATTTCAAACGGCTCTTCTTCGGATCCGCTGCCCTCTAAATGCTTTTCGTAATCAGCATTTGCTAAAGATGCGTTGACAAGCATTTCGTCTGCAAAATGCGTTATCATTCGGTGGGGTATCATTTTGCCCTCATGGAATGCTATCATTGCATATTTGCCATCATTGAGTCTTTTGTGGTTTGGGATGTTGATGGCGATTTCGAGTTTGTCTTTGGCAATTGCTGTCTTGGCATCAAATTCTTCGATAGAAGCGCCATCGAGTTGTATGAGTTTTATTTTGAAATTGTCGATTATCCCGTTAATCCCCAACCAGTGACTTTCGATTTTGAACTTGGAAATTCGGTATTCTCCACTATGTTCAAGTGTCGAGCCTGCGCTGTTTTCAAGATAATCAGAGTCGTCGGAGCATGACATCAATGCTGAGGTCATACCCACCATTATGATAAGAGCAAATTTTAAGAATAGTTTCATATATTATGTGTTGTTTATAAGTGATTAATCGGTTTGTTATTCATTCGTATAGTTCTATTCCGACCATTCATCTTCCGAAGGATAGTCTTTGTCGGAATCTTCTTCGTAGGGTGATTGATATTCAGACATATACGGAATAGGGAAAGAGCCGGATTTGGCAGGTATTATCCAACGATTGGTGAAATCCCAATTTTTGTAGCTGCTTTGGTCTTCCACTTCGTCATTGCTAAGCCCGTCGGCATATTTGCTCGGCTTGTGTTGCGCCGACATAGTGATAGTAGGCACAGATGTTTGGTTTTCGCTATTTGAACAATAGTACAGATTTTTTGCTTTGTAAGAGCCCAGAGGTGGAGTGTCATCAAAAATGTCATACCACCCGTAGATGTTGGCTATTGTCAATGAGTTGTTGACTTGTGTGCGGACCTTTGTCGTGCCGGCAAAATGACCGCCACCTTTTGAATTGTTGCCGTTGCCTGAGTTGAGACAGTCACGAATGATGCTATAGTCGTGGAGCAGACCGACGATGCCGCCTGCTTTGCTGCTATAGTTGTTGGCTGATTCGATGTAGCCTGTGTTGACGCATTGAGATATTATGACTGCATTTTCTTCAAAGTCGGTAGTCGTTTTCCAAATAGTGTTGGCACCTCCGATGATAGATGATATGCCACCGACAGCCATGAGATATGCAGCTGGGGCAGTTCCTCCTGTGACAAAACCTGCTCCAATGGCTGCAATAAAACCTCCTATAATACATATTCCGGCAATAGTGGCATGGGTTGCTTCCATTCCTATGCTGAACTTTTCAAGTTTTTTTGCTCTGTTATAGCGTGATTGGTTAATATTATTGTTGAAGTTTTCTGCGTTTGCATCAGAATATGAATAGTAATCCTCTAACGCTTCGACATTATTTAGATAGTCCGAACTGAAAGCTTCCGAATAGAACGGAGAGACAGAAAAATTGCCATATTCCCGTCGCAAAGAGTTCAGCTTCGTTTTAATTGATTCGGCACTACTGATAGCAAATTCTTTAATCGAAAGATTTAGTTTTTCCGACCAATCGAATGTCGCCATATCATAAACAGACCAACCCCAAAAGAATGAGTCAACAATAAGCAATGGGTGGTCGATGCTGTTTTGAATTCTCAATAAGACTTTTTTGGGCTCTTTGCCATTTTTCTTAGTATAGTAAGCGAAGCCACAACTAAATATACCGCTTATAATTTCAACTGAGCCGATAATGCAATCGGCAGTGTTCATGAGATCCCAATCGCTTGGGTCGCCGATTTCGCCGACGATACCCCCGACAGGACCGTCGCCACCGGCTGAGACAGGACCATGATTACCACAATAGTTGATCATGGTGTTGTTGCTGCCCAATGCCAAGATGCCACCTGCATGACTGCCGGATCCTTTCACTGTGCCATAGTTGTGGTTGATGGCAAGTTGTCCGAAATTAGTTTTACCGACGATGCCGCCTGTGTATTGATCACCGCTAATCGTGCCTGTATTGACAGTATTATGCACCACAGAGATTGCTGTGCTACCGGCAATACCACCGGTGTGTATGCCACCGGAGATTTCGCCGGTGTTGTATGATCCGTAAGAGCCGAATTGGGCTTCTCCACAAATACCTCCGACCGAACGTTCACCGGTTATTCTGCCCTCGTTGCCACAATACAACACTGTCACATTGTTGTAGATGTATCCTTCTTCGTCGCTGCCATTGATGCGAGTACTGCCAATAATGCCTCCGACGCCTTCTTTACCTTCGATATTACCATGATTTACTGACGATGTGATTACAGCAATGCCACTGCCGCCGATAAGTCCACCGGTGCCGATGCCGGCTCCCTCAGATCCTTTGCTGTAAAGCGTCGAACCGATGATGTCGCCATAATTTTGACAATTTGACATCATTATAGTGTCGCCTGATGCAATCATGCCTCCACATCCTGAATACTGCGATGTGACTTTTGCTCTATTGATGCAATTGCTCATGACTAAAGCCGAATAAATCGACGTCGTGCCGACGATGCCTCCGGCGTTGAAACAAGATGAAACGTTGGCTCCGGTGTCGGTGGCACAAGCATTAATAATGGCCTTCGCGTTCATGTCGATGTTGCCAATCAAACCACCTGTCGATAACCCGCCTTTTGCTCCCGTTCCGTTGATATTTGCTCCAGTTTCGAGTTTGCAACTATCGACTACTGTGCAAGTGAGTTTGCCTCCTGCGGTAGTGATTGAGCCGATGAGAGCTCCGACCGCCACATTGCCTTTGACATTGCAACTACCGATACGCACATTCTTGATGTATGCACCGACTGTGAAGCCGAAAAGACCGACACCATTATCTTGGTAACGTTCAATATTAAGACCTTTAATTAATTTGTTGCCACCATCATAAACGCCTCTGAAAGGCACAGTGTTATTCGTGCCAATAGGGCTCCATCCTTGTATGTTGTCGCAATCGAATGACTTGCCGCTCAAATCGATGTCGGCATATTGTTTGAAGAATGTTTTTGTCGAAATAATCTCATTGTAGCGTGAGTCGTTGACTTTCTTTGCAAGAGTTCTAACATCGTAGTCGCTGGCGATAATGAAAGGTTTATCTTCGGTTCCTTCGCCAAACATTTCCATATCTCTATTGTATGAATCATGAATGTCAAATGTCAAATCTTTCACTCCGATTTGGCATCCTAACCCGAAAGTGCCTTTTGTGATGCGTCCGTTGTCTAACGGTTTCGGAAGATTGTATTCCAAATAAAGTAGGCGATAGATGCCGTCTTTGAGCCCCTTTTCAAGCAGAATGGTTGAAACACCATTCTCGCGACTGTGGCTGCATTTGCGCGTAATCACCGAACCATCAGGTGCTGAAATGTAGAGCACAGCTTCTCGCTCCTCAAACCCTTCCATGGGAATGTCGAATTTCAACGAGCACATTTGACCGATAAAATTGTCTGCCTTGTCTTCCTGCTCCTTATCGTAGTGCAAGTCGTCTTCGCATGCCGTCAAAAAGACGAGTAAAAGTGTAATCAAATAATATGTTTTTTTCATAATTAAAAATATTGAATTCATTAGAAATTGTATAGACAATAAAAATTTGCTAAAGTTAAAAAACTTTTACGATAAAATAGTGTCAAATAATTGGATTTTAATATTTATTTTATTAAATTAACACAAATATTTAATCAAAAGGATAAAACCGAATTTAACCCTTTTTTTGACGCCATATAGGCTCGAGGCGGTGTGGCCGTCCGGAGGACCGACCGCATGGTGAGGTGCTGAGAGCAACTGTTTGAGCAACTGTTTGATTGAAAGAGAAATATTTTTGTAAGAATTCTTGCGTAGATGACAAAATTATTTGTATATTTACACTATCGTAATGAGTGTTACGATAAAAATGAGATTTTGACTTATAGGTCTAAAAAAATAGTGGCAGATGAAAAAGTATTTGTTATGGATTGCGATAGCAATGTCAGCTTTGACGGCTTCGTGGAAAGATGGAGAAATCATGAAAATCATATAGAATTACAATTAATCTAAGTTGTTATAAACAGCCTGACAAAGTTTTAACGAAAGCATAAAGTGAAGGAGGGTGATTAAAATTTTGTAAGGTGGAGGAAAATGACTAACTTTGCATCGCAAAATCAAGAAAAGCAATTACTTACGCGCCTCATTAAGGCGCAAAGCGACAGCAGATTTGGTAAAGCTCCATTGCTTTTGCAAAATAATATGAAACGAAATCAAAATTAATTAATTACTATACAGCCGATTATGTTTGAAATAGTTGAAAAAAATGAATTGGCCCATAACATTTTTGAGATGAAGGTGAAGGCTCCGCGTGTGGCGCAGTCGGCACTTCCGGGTCAGTTTATCATTGTGCGCACAGATGAACAGGGAGAACGTATTCCCTTAACCATCTGCGACTATGACGCAAATGAAGGAACAGTCACAATTGTAACTCAGATTGTGGGTATTTCATCACAAAAGATTTGCGACCTCAATGTTGGCGATTGTTTTGCCGACTTTGCCGGTCCTCTTGGTCAACCTTCTGAAATGGTCAATGAGGATATCGAGGAGCTTAAGAAGAAACGTTTTCTTTTTGTTGCCGGTGGTGTGGGCACAGCGCCTGTCTATCCGCAAGTGAAATGGCTTGCTGAGCGTGGCATCGAGGCTGACGTGATTATCGGCGCCAAGACTAAAGACCTATTCACATACGTTGAGCCGATGCGCAAGGTGGGTAATGTCTATCTTTGCACCGACGATGGTTCTGAAGGTTTCCATGGCATGGTGACAGGTTTGATGGAGCATCTTGTGGAAAACGAGGGTAAAAAGTATGACACTTGCGTAATCATCGGTCCGATGATTATGATGAAGTTTGCTGCTTTGACCACCAAGAAATACGACATCCCGACTATCGTGTCGCTTAATGCGTTGATGGTCGATGGCACAGGCATGTGTGGCGCTTGTCGTGTAAGCGTCGGAGGCAAGACTTTGTTTACTTGTGTTGACGGTCCGGAGTTTGACGGCCACCAAGTAGATTTCGACGAAGCAATGCGCCGTCAAGCAATGTATAGAGATAATAAAAAGACAAATCCAGAAACACATAAATGTAATTGCCATGGCTAACAGAATTCCACGCGTTCCGGTGCGCGAACAAGACCCAAAAGTGCGCGCTGCCAATTTCGAAGAAGTATGCTACGGCTACAACGATCAAGAAGCGGCACTCGAAGCTTCTCGCTGCTTAAATTGCAAAAATCCACGCTGTGTGCAAGCATGCCCGGTGTCAATCAACATACCACAATTCATTCAACACATCACAGAAGGCAACCTCCAATCAGCTGCCGACACTATCGCTAAGGACAGCTCTTTGCCAAGCGTTTGCGGACGTGTATGCCCTCAAGAAAGCCAATGTGAAGGCTCTTGCGTGCTCGGCATCAAAGGCGAACCGGTGGCTATCGGTAAGCTCGAACGCTACGTTGGCGACTGGCGTATAGCTAATGCTGACAGCGTGCCTGCTCCGGTGATTGAAAAGAACGGCCATCGTGTCGCTGTCGTTGGCTCAGGCCCTTCAGGTCTCGCTTGCGCTTCTGACCTCGCTCGTCTTGGCTACGAAGTGAAAATCTTCGAAGCTTTGCACAAAGTGGGTGGCGTGCTCGTCTATGGTATTCCGGAATTCCGTCTCCCGAAAGATGTCATCGTCGCTAAAGAGGTGGAAGCTGTGAAAAAACTCGGCGTTGAAATTGAGACTGACGTTATCGTCGGCCGCACAATGACTATCGACGACCTCTTGGATCGTGACGGATTCGATGCTGTCTTTGTCGGTTCAGGTGCCGGACTTCCTCGCTTTATGGGCATACCGGGTGAAAACCTCAATGGCGTCTTTTCAGCAAACGAATTCCTTACTCGCGCTAACCTCATGAAAGCATACGACGACGAGTATGACACACCAATCTACACAGGAAAACGTGTCGTGGTAGTGGGTGGTGGCAACGTGGCTATGGATGCTGTGCGCACAGCAAAACGCCTCGGCGCTGATGCCTACATAGTCTATCGTCGTAGCGAAGCCGAACTCCCGGCTCGCGTCGAAGAAGTGCACCACGCTAAAGAAGAAGGCATCGTCTTCAAAATGCTTACAAACCCTACCGAAATCATCGGCAACGAAAAAGGCTGGGTGGAAGCTATCAACTGTGTGGAAATGGAACTTGGCGAACCGGACGAAAGCGGACGCCGTTCGCCTGTGACTAAAGAAGGCAGCGACTTCCGTATCGAATGTGACGTGGTAATCATGGCTCTCGGAACATCTCCTAACCCATTGATTAAAGCGACAACTAAAGGTCTTGAAACAAATCGTCGCGGCTGTATCGTTGCAGACGAAATGGGT
>JAEIGA010012536.1_pt1 | contig 12866 bp, 6 predicted proteins | sample 9270691 | NCBI WGS metagenome assembly JAEIGA01 (sample SAMN17057246, study PRJNA624740) | gut metagenome | biome: biome; isolation source: fecal sample | host: Bos grunniens | place: China: Xizang | collected 2019 | reverse complement strand
GGCTCATATAGCTACTACCGATGCCCTCACTGGGGTACGCTCTCGTGGGTAGATGGCGTCGAGGATGTTGGCGGCAGGTGGTACGACAACGATGTTGTGAAGCACGATGGCAACCTCTTTGCTCGTGCCCTCTGGACGGTGTTTAGTGGCGAGCGAGATAATAAATTAAACCTCTTTGGCGATGTGCAGTACCGCTATGTAGGCTATAAGGCGTGGGGTACGAACGACAACGCTATATGGGGTGACGAGGGCGTTTATATGCAGCCTATCGACGTGGATAAGGAGTACAACTTCTTCAATCCTCGCATGGGCATAAGCTATGTGGACGGGGCGCATAACGCCTTTCTTTCAGCCGCCATTGCTCATCGTGAGCCTACACGCTCCGACTTTACCGACCGCCACATGTTTGCCGCCGACGACAGCTATCCCGAGCCTGAGCGCCTCGTAGATTTTGAGCTTGGATATACCTACTCGACAGCTCAACTATCGCTTGGTGTAAACCTCTATTACATGCTCTATCATAATCAGTTGGTGGCTACGGGCATGGTTAACGATGGCGACGATGCGCTAAACACCAATGTCGAGCATAGCTTCCGCCGTGGTGTCGAGCTTATGGCATCGTGGAAGGTGGCTAAGTGGCTCACGCTCTCGGCAAATGCTACGCTGTCCGAGAACAAGATTCAGGACTACGTTGATGGACTAAAGGATAGCCCTACCTATGGCGAGAATCTCGGCACAATGACCATATCTTATTCGCCATCGGTCATCGGCTCTCTTATTGCCGACTTCCATGTTGCGGGCTTTAGCGCATTGTGGCATACGCAGTATGTTGGCAAGCAGTACTTCACGAATAACGAGATTGAGGCCTTGTCGTTGGATGCCTACTCGGTGACTAACCTCAACCTCGGCTACGACCACAAGCTCGACTCTGGTCGCTCGGTGCGCTTCGGTGTAGCTGTCAACAACCTCTTCTCGACGCTTTACGAGTCGAATGGCTACGGCTACTCCTATATGTGGGACGGTGTGCGCTACGACGAGGCTTTCTACTTCCCTCAGGCACCTATCAATGTGCTTGCAAACGTAACGGTTAACTTCTAAACTATGGAACTATCGACAATTCTCCAAGCCGTAGGCATCATCCTCGGTTTGATATACCTTTGGCTCGAGTATAAGGCAAATATATGGGTGTGGGTTGTGGGCTCAATCATGCCCTTGGTGCATGGCACGCTCTATCTCACTAAGGGCATCTATGCCGATGCCGCCATGCAGCTCTACTATGTCTTGGCGGGCATCTATGGCTTTGTTGTGTGGCTGCGTAAGCCAAGTGCTAAGAGCGAGGATAAGCACGAGGGCATGATTCGTCATACGCCCATAGGGTGGATAGTGCCCCTTGTGTCTGTCTACGTGGCTCTGCATGCGGCTCTCTATTTCATCCTTGCCGAGTTTACCGATAGCACCGTGCCATTTTTCGACTCTATGTCTACGGCGCTGTGCATCGTGGCAATGTGGATGCTCTCACGCAAGCTCGTCGAGCAGTGGTTGGTGTGGCTTGTTGTCGATATGATTAGCGTCGGCCTATACTTCTATAAGGGTATCCCAGGCACAGCATGCCTCTATACGCTCTATTGCATCTTGGCCGTAGCTGGATATATGCGCTGGCGCAAGCAGGCGAGGATATACTAAAAAACTACTCCCACCTTATCGTCATCACGAAAGGGTGGGAGTAGTCGTTATTTAAGCTTGGGATTATTCCTAATTTGCCTCTGGCTCTACGGTGAGCACTATCGGTTCGTTACGTCCTGCAAGGGTGTATAGTAGGTTTAGGTCGACAGCCTTCTCTACGCCATTCTCCATGTAGTTGAAGTTGTAGACTGTGCCCTCAGCGTCGGTGTAGTAGAAGTCGATACTATCATCTGTCCAATTAAACTGATACTCCTCTCGCAAGTTAAGCTCGAAGACTCCATCTTGGCTGATTGTGACAACGCCGATGCGAGCACCCGTACGCAGACGCACAAACGCCACGAAGGCATCCTTAGGCACAGGGTATTGGGTATTACCCTTCTTGTAGTAGATAGTGCCCTCGATATGTTCTGTGTCTACGTTGAAGGTCTTATCCCAGAACACTATGCGATCCTTGTCTGTAGTGATGTGTATATCACCACCCGCCGTAATTGCGTTCTTCACAAATGGCAAACTCTTACGCTCACCAGTCTGGTTGATGCTACCTTCTACTGGTACCTTCAAGCCGAACTTATTGAACTGGGTTTCCGAATGATCGACATTTACTACAGATAGCCCCTCAGCACCAAACTCACGCTCGTGGTCACGGTGACGGTCTACGGTATAGATAAATCGTCCAGGAGTTGTAGGATCACGGCGTAGCTTATCAACATTTAATCCCGAACCATTATTCTCCTTATACCAACCCTCAGGATAGCGCTCGTAGTCGATTTCGAGCATTGGTGCATCAATATATACTTCGAAGTGGTCACCAAAGTTCTCGCCAAAGGGGTGTACGGAGCATCCATCAGAGCCTTTGAAGCTGGTGATGTCAAAGAGAATATCTACCTTCTGACCAGGCTTATAGCTAAACATCACATCGTCGATGTTCTCCTCTTGTGAGCCATTCTTCTCGTTGCTTAGCAGTTCGCTATCAGCAGGTATGGTCGTAACTTTATCGTTGTCCGTAATTTTTATCTGCGCAGCAAAGCGATATGGGCGATAGTGTGCAACATCGAAAATTACCGAGCGATACTCGTTGCCATCGTAGTTGTGGTCTGTAATAGATGTTACACCATCGCGTTTATATTTATAGGCGTGAGGACTCATATGGTTGTTTGATGCCACACGCACAACATCCTTATTATTAGCGCTATTGGTGAGGAAGTAGATATTATATGTTCCGTCATCCTGCAGACCATACATATCTGGTGTTGACGGAGTCGTTTTGTAGTCTTGCGTTCGGAAAGCCATAACACGGCCATTGGTACTCCAGGTATCCTCGCTAAAGAGTATCACATCGCCCTCCCATGCCAAGTTTTGAATCTCCTCGTAAACATCTTCATTATGGTTGTAATATGTTCGATAGTCGCTAAATGTCTTTGAGTATATCAAGAACTCATCACAACCATTCTTATGCCACTGAACATTATCCTCTTGAGGTGCGTGGTCATAAGGTTCATAAGTACCATCGCTCTGTCGCTCTTGCAACATAATAGTAAATACGAGAGGATGGGCACGCTTCTGAGGCACAAGCATATAGTAGAGCTCCTCATCATCGGCATACTGATTACCATATGTTTGAAGGCCATCAACAAAGATTCTGCGATGGGCATGATCATAACCACTAAATATCGCTGTCTTGGTAATAGTCTCAAAAAAGTCGGCTTCGAGGTGCACCTCCTCCGTATCACCGTCCTCATGTTTTAGAATAGAACGCATATGCAGACGGTGCTTGCCCGGCTCAGTAACAGTATAGGCATACTTGTAGTTGATGTCATCCCAGTCGGCACCGAAGTAGCCCTCCTCGCCTTTGATATATACTGGCAGCTGCTGACCAGAGTCCGAGCGTACATCGAGATGGTTTGCCGAAACAAGTACCGTAAATGGGAATAGAGCATCGGGGCAAGTGTCGGGAATGGTAAACATCAGCGTGACATGCTCGTCAGCAACGCCATACACCTGTGACGATATCCATGATGGGGTAAAATACTGGGTACGAATGATATATATCGTAACCTTACGTTGTAGCTTACCATGCTTTATTAGCAACGTACCAACCTGCTGCTCATTACCCTCATACATAGGATAGAGGTTCAAGGTTACTACACCCTCGCCTGTCGAGGTGTTGTAGTTGTTGGTAATGTTGCTATAGGCTACGTTGTTGTCAATCCATGTCACCGTAGGAGCTACGCTGTCGCCACTACCATTCTTGGTATATTTATATGGGAACGACCAGTTTGTACCAGCATACGTGTCGCTACTAAGCACATAGCTTGTCTGCTCCACCCACAACGTCTCCACGCCGTCCGAAATCTCGTTTACCCACTCGTCGATAGAGATCCATGCGTTGTTCGATGCCGCAGCGGTCAAGGCCTTCTCGAATGTATCCTGACCAAACGACAGCATGCCCGTGATATTGATGTTGTAGTGGTGGTTGCGCCTAATCATAAAGTTGCTACCGTCGGGATTCTGCATAACCACACGATAGTACTTGTCGTCGGCATCTGTCTGGTTGGGGGCATGACCTTTGATAATCACACTTATAAGCTTGTCGCCCGAGTTCTCGCTCTCGAAGATGTAGTCCGCAGGCTTGGTGTTGATATCCGAGATATCAGACATAATCGCCTGGTTGTTAGGCAAAGTCACAAACTCCTCGGTGGACTCCCAGTCCTCCACAATATCAAATTTACGATTTGGGTGGTGCGGAGCAACAGTGCCGAAAGCTGGGATGTTTACCGTGCGGAAGCCTGTGACAACAAACTTATCGGTCTCCCAGTCATCAATTGTTACCTTAGCCTGATTACGGATTAGCTTAATACCTTGGTACGTTTTGCCATTTATCTCGTATGTTAGCTCCGAAAGCTGGTCGTGAATAGATTTGTCGCTTGTGGCATCGGCCTCGAAGCGTGACCAGTAGACCAACATACCAGAACCACCCTCCATGTTTGCCACCACCATGCTCTCGGTCTGTCCGGGAAAGTCACTTTCGTCGTAAAGACCACGGCTATGATTGGCAAGAAAATGAATTATGCGTGTATGGCTTGGCACCACAACCGTGTACTCACCACTCTCTGAGATACCATCATCATTCTTTGTTCCAGGCACAAGTGTTGCCTCCTCCGAGCTGATATACAAGCCAAACTCGTTGAAGCAGAAGAGCGTCATGTTGTTCACATCCAAACCATCGGGGTCCACAGCACGTGTGTCCACCACCTCTGGCGACGAGATGTTTGCCCTAAACGTAATCTTGGTGTAGCCCTCGGGCACATCATCAACCTCGGGGACGGTGAGCACATCCTCCTGCACGCACGAGCTTAGCAGGAGCAGCAACAATGTGAATATATATAGAATTTTTTTCATCTATTATCAAATTTAAAAGGCATCTCTTACACAACGAATAGCGACACCTGTAGCGTTCCAAGGGTTGTCAAGTTCCGTCGTGTTATCGTTATTCTTCTTATTAAACACAGGGCCACTCGCACTCATATAGTAACCACCATTAAGCAAGAAGTCGATAGCATCGGCATTCTGACCACTCGTACCCTGAATATTCATGATAATCTCAAGCTCTGCCTTGGTAGGTAGTCGCCAGTTGTCGTAAGTGATTGTAGGGTCTTTCTTATCGTCGTTAACATCGTCGACCTCAACATAATTTTTGCAGTGATCGGCAAATACAATCAATTTCTTTTCGTTCGTCATGTTCGATAGACCACTATAAGTCGAGAGCACAGCACCCAAGCGCGAGGCAATGACAAACGATGGCGACACGAGCTTAGCATTATCAGCATCGCCCGCAGTGTAGCCATACTCGTCAAGGGCGGGGCGGCCAAGTGTATAATCGCCAGACGACGCCATCATGCGCACATGATAGTTACGCACATTGTGGGTCTCGCAACTTGACTCTTTTTTAGTCCACCTACGGCTTTTATATTCAAAGTAGTAATACCGAATATCGTAGTTCTCGCTATTGTTCTGTTTGTTACCTCTCACCTTCGACGCTGTCCAACCTTTGCTGCTGCCAGGGATAGCAGTGGTGTAGGCGTATTTTACAGTTTTAGTATTAACGTCTACGCTGTTTATTGTGGCGATACTTGTGATATGGTCGCCATCATATCTATATGTTGTTGGCGAATCACCACTGGTTGTCGCACTACTTACACTACTATTCCATTGATGGCCTCCCGTTGTGCGATAGTAGTAGTCGTCACGATAGGAGTACCAAGGAAGGTTGTTGGTGATGTAGATAAGTGGATACTGCTCCACATCGATAATCTCGCTTAGGCCCTCCTGATTGGTCACCTTTAGCTGGAAGTAACGAATAGTGTTGTTTGTTGGTATGTCGCTATGTACCGAGATATTGCCTGTAGTAGAGCCAGCCTCCGTAGAACCATAGATATTTACCGCATTATTGCCGAGCGTAATCTTCTGATTATACTTGTTGTAGTAGTAGGCACTACCCGACACAAGCTGCACAGTAACAGGCGATGATGACGAGAAGTAGAGCGACGAGTCATCATCGCTTACGTTGTACATATATATCTTCTCCTTGTTGACCTTCAAGTACTGTACCGTATTCTCGCCCGTCACATTGAGGTCGACACGCTCCCATGGGGCCGTGAAGTAGACAATATCTTTGATTGTCTCAGGCTCGTTGAAGTCCTCAGCTCCTGGGGCATTGAGGTTGATGCGTAGGTCGTAGTAGGTGTTGCGCTTGATAAGATGGTAGGTGATATCCTTATCTTCCTCCTTCTTACTAAACAAAATCTGATAGTAGTTGTTGATATAGGTTGTACCGGCATACTTCATGGGAAGCATAACAACAACAGATGTGCCTCGCTCGAAGGCCTCATCCTTGGTCCATGTGTGCGAGTAGCAGTAGAGCGTTATACGCACCTGATAGTTGATGACATTTCCCTCGCCGTCCTCGATAGGTATCATCTCGAAATATGGGGTCTGCGATATTGTCGATGACTTCCAATATGGGTTTGCACCCTGGTTATTAAGAGGATAGCCGCCCTCGGCCGAGAGGGTAGTTCTCACAGGCAGGTTACGCACCATATAACCGCTCGACTGCGCCATAAGCTCCTTAGTAAGCTTAACATCGCTACCCGGATTGATAGTAATCTTCACCTTGGCAGCGGCACGACGCAGTGTCACTTTGATTGTTACATCCTCGGCTGTATTTGGGTCGTTGATAACAATATTTCCTGCTTTGGCTGGCTCCGTATCACTCATATAGGCCACACCGTCCATCAAGAACATCTGCGGATAGATAGAGCCCTCAACGCCAAACTCAATGCCCGATAGGTGGATGTAGTTGTCCGTTTGGTCGAGCTTAAGGAAGGTGTTGTAATCCACGATGTTGCCACCATTATCGTAATAGGCCGACTCTTCGAGCGTGCTGTTGGCGACGATGAAGAAGCGATAGGGGGTATTCTCCTTAAAATCTCGCTTGGTCTTCGATATAGTAGCCTTGCCCGTAGGTGTTGCCGATACGCTTATGCGCTCGTAGTGGAATGGCGTGTAGGGATTCTCGCCACCTACATACTCATACACAACCACATCGAGATGACTCATATATGACTCATACTCGTTGTCTTCAACCTCGCCACGTGTCTGCACGCCAGGTGTTCTGAAGTTGAGCGTTATGTAGTTGTCGCCATTGGTGATTATCTCATCCTCAAACCCAGGTGAGCACGACGCCGCCACAAACGACATCACCAACAAGGCAATTATATGTAGGACTCTATGTTTCATATTCTATCGTTACTCCTCTTCTGCCGTCTGCTGTGCTGAGGTGTGTCTAATGTTAATAATCTTGGGGTTAGTACCGCTATTTGGCCATCTGATATTATCGTACTCTCCATTTACGTAGAGGTTGATATACTGGTCGGTCCACTGCTGGTAATACGATATACCAAACTCAATGGTTGTCTCATTGGCGCCGTCGTCGCTCAATGGGAAGACTACAATATGATACCACTCGCCAGCGCCACACTCTCCAATGTTGCTTTGTAGATTAGCGTCGCCCGTATCGTAGCATGGTGTGCTGGCCTGCTTCAAGTTCTTATCGAGGTGATATACACGAATTTGATAGTTCTCCTTTGAGCCCATAAACACTGGCTTCCACTCAACATCCTCGGGTGCCAAAATCTGGAAGTAGCAGTGGAAACCGCCGGCCTCGGCATTCTCTTGGCTATAGTACATCGTAGGCTTTTGGCTAATGATATAGCTTGCCTGTTCGTTGCCATCAAGGCCCAAGAAGTCGTGTGGCACAACAGGGTTGTGATAAGTAGGGTAGGACAGCTCGTGCTCCTCGAACTCGGCGCCATTGCCATCCCAATCCTCCGAGGTCCAGTTGGCAACGGTATATTCGAGCACAAGGTTGCTTCCGGCAATGCTTCGAATCTCAAACTGGTAGATGTGGTTGCGCACGATGTTGTAGTGGCTACCATCAACAGGCTCGCCATCGCTATACTGACAGAACGAGATAGCATCCTCGAAGTACTTCGCTTTGCCACCCACATTAAACTCGAGGCTTATCTTGTTGCGCTCGCCGATGTAGTGTATGTTGTCGTACTCGGTGATGTAGAGATAGTAGTCGCCCGTCGCCTCATCCTTTACCAATGGCATGTTTACCGCCGCATGGCGATAGAGCCTTATGCACTCCTCCTGGTCGAGGTCCTTTGTGTGCTTCACATCGGCCCAGCCTGTTGGTAGCACATATCCCGTTTGGTTGTAGTATTTGAGTGTCGCCGAGTTTATCGTAGTGTCGTCGTCCTTCTTAAGCTCGTCGCTAAGCTTAACCACCACCTTTGCGGCAGCACGAAGAAGCGATATCTCGCCTATGTCGAGGTTGCCATCGTTGTAGAGCGGTGTCACATCAACCTCCTTGACGCCCCACATAGGTATCGCCGACTCCTCGCTCTTAGGATCGAGCTGTGCCTGGCTATATGTTATCTCCTCCACGTTTATAGCATTATCCTCGCAGTTGGCAAGCACCATAAATCGGTAGTTTTTCTCGGCACTGTTGTTGGCTACAGCATGCTCCACAAACTCACGTGGCAGGAGTCCAATGAACTTAAATTCGGTGTGCAACTCGTTTGTTGGCCAGTAGTATAGGTCGCTGACCATTCCCAGACGCTCGCCCGCAGCGGTGAACACCACCACATGTAGGTTGTTTGGCATTATGCGGTAGTCGAAAGGCACACCATCCTCCGATTCGTACTCCTCATTCCACGATGCACGTGTCGAGTGGCCGTCGAGCGACACTGTAAACATCACATCGTACTGCCCATCGGTGGATATGACGCATCGCTCGGCATCGAATATACACGATGCAGATAGGATGCTTATCCAAAGCAGCAAGATATATTTTACAGCTCCTCGCACTATACCTATATATTATATTATAACTCTGTGTCGTTGAGCACCACTCTCCACGAGTTGATGTATATTACTGAGCTTACCCACTCTCCCTCGTCGAGGAATAGTGTCAAGCTATACTCATCTTGGCGGTCGAGATACTCCTGATCGCCCATATTTTCTCTGTAGTAGCCCTTTACGAGCAGCGCATATTCGGCCAAAGGCAGGCGCACAAGGTCCTCGCCAGTCTCGCGGCTTCTAATATATAATATAGGTGACTCGTTGGCACGCATTCTACCTATTGTGAGCTCGGCAAGTGCCACGTTTACCTCAGTAACGGCACGTGACGAGTACTCCTCTATGTCGGCCGATCCTGTTGTCTGATACCATGCCGAGTATGTTATCTGCTCGTCCTCGAGGAGGGTGTTGTCCCAGTCGTATAGTCCGTTGCTATCCTTAATTTCAAATATAAACTTATCTGCGTCCACATCGTGTCCCGACATCTCGTGTAGGAGGATGCGCACAGTGTTTGTATTTTTCACGAGCGACATTGTTTCGGTGTGTGTGCCTGGCTTATCCTCCACCACGAGCTCTTTTACAGCGTGGAATAGCGGTTTTAGGTCATCTGTTACTATTGCCTCTGCTGCCTCGTTGTATTCTACCTGCATCTTCACCTGCATCTGTTGTAGTGTTGTCGCTCCTATTTCGGCATCTGCGAGCAGCTTGAACGACTTCTCGTCCTCGAGGCCTGCCCATGCCAATAGGGTATATTTTCCAGGCTCGAATACGAGTGGTATCTCGAATGTGCCTGACGATAGTGCCTCTTTGTCGGTGGTGGTCACTGTGTTGATAAGTGTGTTGTTTTGATCGAAAACATAGAGCGCAACGGAGTTTACCTCGTTGGCAAAGGCATCAGCAAACTTTATGTTGTAATCATACTTGAAGCGTATGCGGTAGTATATGCTACAGTCGCCCTCGCCGTCGAATATTAGTCCATCTTTGCACGAAGACGTAGCCAGCATCGCCACCACCATTGCCGATGCCATAAGCAGTCTTCTAAGTATATGCACTCTGTTCATTTTCGCAGTTTGTTTTAATGTTTGTGGTTTTGTCCCACTCTTGTTTTTTTTGAAAGGGGCTGTCGAGCACGCCGCCAGGCAGCCCCTTGAAGTTTGCGCTAGATTAGCTCTTAGTTGTTTGGCTGAACATCAACCTCCTGGCTTACCAAGCGCCATGAGAGAATGCGTACCTCAGCAGATACATACTCATCAGTGCTTGGATCCTCAGGATACTCAAAGTTCTCTCCTGTTCCTGGAACATAAACAGGGCTACCGAAGCCACCGAAGCTCCTTAGAACAACGTTGTAGATGTGGTTACGAACTACGCCATAGTCGCCAGCCTTACCCTCGCCATTGCCAAGGTGCTTGATGTCTATGTAGTAGAGAGTGTAGCCACCCTCGTAGTATACAGCCTTCTCAATTTTAGCCAAGCTTGCATTGATCTGCTCATTGCTTTTACGATCATAACCTGTTGCTGCATTTACATACCATTCCTTACCCTCGCCAATAGCAGATAGCGCAAACTGAACCATGTTACCCACCTTAACAACTGTCAAGTCATCAGGAGTAATATAGTTATAATTAGTGCCATCATACCAGTAGTACTGATACTTGATAGTGTTTGCAACAGCTGTGAGCAAATTGTTAAGAGTTGCATAGTAAGTAGTGTACCAGCGTGTCATAGGGAGATCCACATAATTACCCTTAGAATCCATCTTCTGAAGCTTAGCCTTGATGATAACCTTTGTGCAGTTAGCAGTGCTTGTTGTATCGTAGAGAGTGTTCTCGCCTACGTAAGTGTAGGTGTTATCATCGTAAGTGCCAGCAGCAACCTTATCTGCACTACCCAACTCCAAGCCGAATGCTGTTGGGAAAGCATTTGTGCCAATAACTTCAATTGGCAATGACTCAGCCCAGTAGCAACGATAGTAGGCATCATCATTCCAAGTGAAGCCCAAGTTGCTCCAAGTTGGGTCAATATCCTTGAGTAGCTTCGACTCTGCGAAATCATTGTAGAGCTCCCAGCCCTTAACCTCAACATATACTTCTGTATCATCACCTGAGATATTTGCAGTCTTTGTAACCTTGAAGCGATTATCAGCAACGCCATTAGCTGTTACAGTAACCTTTGCTGCAATACGCTCAACATGGATTGTGATAGGATGAGCCAATGCCTCAGTATCGCTTTTGTAGATGTCGCTTGCTGTAATAGGAGTACCCACAACAGCGTTAGTGCCATCAGAGTACACCGCATTGCTCATCACAAAGCCAGAGTTATCGCCCTGAATGTTTGTTGCTGCATACAAATCATTGAGCGAGTATGCAGTGTCAGGAGTAGGCGCCCAGTTGAGAACTGCTACAATCTGAGCTGGGTAGGTACCCTTGTAGGTGCTAAGTACCAATACTGCATCCTTAATGTCAGATACGTTTGGTGTCGCTGAGCCATTGCCTTCAAGCTTAGCCGAGATCCAGTTTACTGTACCGCCAGGCTCTGTTGCAGGGTTACCAGTTACAGGGAACGCATTGCCATTTTGGAAGAAGAAGAAAAAATATGCAGAATTCACTGCACGCTCAGCAGGAAGACCATCTTGATAAGTGTCGCCAGCTGCACGAGTGTTGTTTGCTGCGTTGAGGTTGATAGCGATATAAGAGGTCTCGACCTCTCCGCCGTGGATAGGCTTATTGCCATCAGCAATATCGTCATTTGTGCACGATGCCATGCCAAGGAGTGCTATTGCTAAAAATAGATACTTTTTCATAATCAAATAGTTTGGTTAAAAAAGTAGTCATTAAGTAGCAGCTCCGCAGCCATTGCCACGGAGCTACTACTCCGAAATAAATTACTGCAAGTTGTAGTCGCGATTAACAATGCGCCAAGAGAGGATATTGATCTGAGCAGATACATAAGTGTAGATATCATCAGGGGTATCAACCTCTACGAAATCCTGTGTAGGATCGTAAACAGGAGTACCGAAGCCTGTGATGTCAGTGATATTTACCTTGTAAACGTGATTACGAACAACACCGTATGCACCAGTCTTAGTCACATCATTTGCAAGGTGGCGGATATCTGTGTAGTAGTATGTCATACCATTCTTGTAAACCAATGCTGGGTGAACATCCATAAGCTCAGAGTTCATATTTACTACAGCTGTGTAGTGGCCATCGGCAGACTTAACATACCAAGTCTTGGTGTTGCCATCAGATAGCTGGAAGTAAACATAGTATGCATTGTCGGCATCTGACGCTGATGCTACACACTTCAAATCACCTGGTGTGATACCCTCATATACCTTCTGATCTGTTGAAGAGAAATACTTCTGGTTGAGAGTATTTGCTACAACAATCTTGAGGTAATCCTCGCTTACGTAGTCCTTACCAAGCCAATTCACAACCTCTACTGGATTATCATTCGCATCAACCAACTGAGCCTTGATGATAACCTTTGTACGATCATTTGCATCTGGACGAGTATTCTCACCACAGTATGCCTCGGCTGGGTTATTATTCCAGTTGAATGAGTTGGTTGCAGGGAATGACAAATCTGTACGATTATTGTAAGAGTTAGCCCAGTAGCTACGATAGAGAGGAGAGTCGTTCCAAGTGAAGCCAAGATCAGTGTTAGACCAGTTAGGATCAATCTGCTTTACCAACCAAGAATCGTAGTAAGCGTCAAAGAGCTCGTAACCCTTGATCTGTGCATAAACCTGAATCTCTGTG
>JAEIGA010012535.1_pt1 | contig 12867 bp, 19 predicted proteins | sample 9270691 | NCBI WGS metagenome assembly JAEIGA01 (sample SAMN17057246, study PRJNA624740) | gut metagenome | biome: biome; isolation source: fecal sample | host: Bos grunniens | place: China: Xizang | collected 2019 | reverse complement strand
TTGTTGTTTGAACATTATGAACCAACTTTAATCTTTAACACAAAACCAATAGAAGCGATTATCGAATATTTGCGCCAAGAAATTCTCAAGGACTATCAAGAGTGTTTAGAAGATGAAAACCTTCGTCTTGCTAAAATTCATCGCAAGGTACAAGAGTGGACAGCTGAATTTAGTACACCATATAACCTTAACCCCGAAAACAAAAACATAGTGTCATCTATGTCTTTTGAATACGAAATTTTTGAACTTGTACGATTTATGAAATCAATCAATTGGGAAACACAAGTCGTAATATTTTTTGGATGGTAGGAAGGAGTATTTAAGATGTTTGCTTTACTTTTACCAGCACTGCAAGAGTGCACGTGTGATGGTGGCTTTGGACCGTGTGAATGCTGTCTTTATAATCCATATATGGACCGCAACGAAATTATTAAAAATCGAGAATTGATGAAGAAGGCTAAAAATAATTACAAAAAGTATCAAAAGCTCCAAGCGAAAGCGCATGGAGAACAAATGACTTTAAAAAGGGCCTTTCAAATTCATACACGATTAATGCGAAAAATGCTGTCTAAAATTTTTCATTAAGGAGAAAAATATGGCTTATATTTGTCACAAACCACAAGGAACTAAATGTGCAGAGTGTGAACATTATCGTTATGACGAAGAGAACGATAGAATGGCGTGTTTTGCACAGCAAGACCTTAAACAAACAAATAATTAAAAATAAAAAAGAGACTCGCATAACGCAATTTGTTATGTGAGTCTTTATTCTATATTATCATCAATAAATGTCAAAAGTTTAAATAATCGCCCCTCCCGCGAAGCGCTTTAAAATGTCAATTTTTCGTGGGGTAGTGGTGTCCAATTTAATAAAACGTTTTATAGAATTGGCGCCTTTACGATATAAAAAAAAGAGGTTAAAATTTTATGAAGAAATTGATTTCTAAAATAAAGAGAAGCTACCATCGATTTATGACTGGTAAGAGCGGTTTTTCACTCGTCGAGCTTATCGTCGTAATTGCAATTATGGCAGTAATGGCAGCGGTGTTAGCACCATCGCTTTTAGGTTATGTCGAAAAGTCTCGTATGCAAAAAGATGACTCCGCAATGGACGAGGTCGTTAATGCGATTCAACTTTCTCTTGCCGACCAATCAATCTATGACGAAGTATTAGAACACTCAGTTTGGGACAATGTATCTTGTTATATAGACAAGAAAGACGAATCGCAATTTGCAGACTGCAAGGTGCAACTGAAAGCCGCAAATGGTGATAAAAAAGAACAGTATATGTTTGGAGATGAGGCTCGCTTACTTGACGAAACTGTTTATTATGCTGCGGGTAACATGCGCGGCTTAACAATTACTTGGTCGCCTAATGAATCTGGGGATACTTACGACTTCGCCAATGGTATTCTTAATAAATTTGTCGGTCGAAAAACTGGCTTACTTTCAGAAAATCCAGAGCTCTACAACAGATTACGTTCTGTAATTGGTGATAAATTAGATACGACCTCACAAACTTATCGTAATAGTGACTACACTATCTTTATTAGAGTCGGCTCAACTGGTGGAGCTGAAGCAGTAATGCAAGATGCAATTCAAGTTTGGGGACAATTTAACGGCACCAATCTCGCCGAAAAAGACCACAAATTTGAACTCAGCTCTGGTCGCGTAGTTGGAGATGCTGGAGCGTTTGATGAATATGATAATAATCAAAAGAACCAATCGGACGACAAATATAATTTCGGAGAGAATGCCATTTTAACCATGGTAATAGACGGACAAGAATATCAATATGAAAAAACAATGACATGGAGAGAGTGGTTCCACTCCGATTATAACACCACTAACTGGCATATTATTACGTTAGACGGATATGAATATATATCTAAAACGCCTGATATACAAACATGTACACATAGCAGGTCAGAATGTTCGCCTGGTTCTTCCGTAGGTGGAGCAAAAGAGAATTATCTTCTTTTAAATTTTCATTGTATGATGCCAACAAAAGAATATTCGGGAATTACATGGATGAGTGATGGTAGGGTGGATTTAGATTACAAAGTGCACTTACCATCTTATTACGAGCGTAACGATTGTATTGAGGATTATAGTGAGTTCGTCTCATATCGCTTCTACTGTGGCGGCAATTTGGGCGGTCCAGGTTTTGTTGGTATGGATATTTTGAATCGTGATGGTAGTCTCCCATTCTAATTAAATAAACAAAAGAGCTTTTGACAACACGTCAAAGCTCTTTTTTTTCTATTATGTCACCCCGACAAAACGACCTGAAATCTACTATATTAATACTAAATAATTATGATTTGGAGGCCAACATGGCTAAGAATAAATTTTACGCAGTTAAACGAGGCTTAGTGCCTGGTATATATGAGTCTTGGGAAGATTGTAAACCTAATGTAATAGGCTGTCCTGGGGCAATTTACAAAGGATTCCCAACACTTCAAGAAGCAGAAAACTTTTTAAATCCAGACACAGATATTACAACTCCCGCGGATGAAACTAATGGAGTTGTAGCATATGTAGATGGTTCTTTTGATGAAGAAACAGGATATTATGCGTGTGGTGTTGTTATAATTCGAGATGAGCACGAGTCTTATTTTGCAGATAGCGATAACGACAAAGATATGGTATCGATGAGAAATGTCGCTGGTGAAATTCTCGGAGCTCGATTTGCAATGCAATATGCCTTTGATAATGGCATATCAGAAATAACACTTGTACACGATTACCAAGGAATATCTTGCTGGTGCACAGGAGAGTGGAAAACCAATAAAGAGGGAACTCGCGAGTTTAAAAGGTTTTACGACGACATATCTTCTGCAGTAGACGTTCACTTTAAAAAAGTTAAGGGACATACTGGTGAATTTTATAATGAACTAGCCGATGCTCTTGCGAAAAGAGAACTTGGTATTTCAATTAAAAAAACATATGAAAAATACCTTCTTGAACACGAAGAATAGGAGATAATTATGGAAAAGAAAAATAAACAAGAAATTGATAGAGCATTAAAGAGTGTAGGACTCACCGAACGCATCGTTGCGCATGCGTGTTGCGGAATAATTTTTGGTTTGCTAGGAACATTTTTGTTGTTTAAATTTAATAATTTTTGGAGTTATGCAGGTGTGGCAACTTGTGCCATTGCTCTTTTAACTGCGATTTTTAATATTGTTACCAGTATTACCACCATGAATAAAATCAAATCGGGAAACTTTAGACATATTACAGAACCGCTGTTAAATATTTCAGCATGCTCAGGAATTATTCCTGGAAGAGCTGATTATTTGCAAGTAAATACAGCCTCTTTTCAGTTTTATATTCACAAAATTAGTAATGTTAATTTTCAAATTGGAGATATGATTGACGCTGTATTCTTAGGCACAGAAAATGTACCAATACACGTTGCAAAAATTGAAACAACTGAGGCTGATGATGAAAGTAAAATCGGCGAAAATCAAAATAAGGGATTTTTTACGCCCATGATTCCTTTGATTCTTATCGTTTTGATTATTGGTATTGTTGCTCTTGTATATCCATTTTTTAAATAATACCATTTTACCTTCCAATTTTATCCGTTTTCCACTATAGTAATTATACATAGTTAAGGAGAGTAAAATGAGCAAACTAGACATTCAACCAATTTTAAAGTGGGTTGGAGGTAAGCGACAATTAATTAAAGATATCGTTCCGCTTATTCTACAACACAAAATATCAACTTATGTAGAGCCGTTTATCGGAGGGGGCGCAGTTCTATTCGATATACAGCCACAGAACGCCGTTATTAACGATTTTAACACAGAGCTAATCAATCTATATACCGTAATCAAAAACGAGCCAGAAGCGCTTATAAACGCTCTTACGGCCCATTCAAAAAATCATAATAAGGATTATTATTATGAAATAAGAGGATGGGATAGAGAAGATACATATTCTACTCGTACAAATGTAGAAAAAGCAGCTAGAATGGTATATTTGAACAAAACATGTTTTAATGGATTGTATCGTGTAAATTCTAACGGCTTTTTCAATTCTCCATGTGGAGATTATAAAAATCCTAATATTGTTAACGCTGATTTGATTCGAAGTTTATCATCTTATTTTAATAGCGCTAATATCATCATGAAGTGTGGTGATTATAAACAGGCATTACAAAATCTTGATGAAAATGCATTTGTTTATTTAGATCCACCATATATGCCGATTTCAAAATCTGCATCTTTTGTTGGATATACCAAGGGCGGTTTTGATTATGATAAGCAAAAAGAGTTAAAATCAGAATGCGACAAGCTAACAGAACAAGGAATTAAATTTCTCCAATCGAATTCCGATTGTCTAGAAATACGAGAACTGTATAAAGATTATACAATAATCACAGTCAAAGCAAACAGACATATAAATAGCGACGCGTCCAAACGAGGCGCAATTAATGAGGTTTTAATTCACAATTTCAACAAAGTTGTGAGATAAAATATACATATTACAAAAAAAAAGGAATAGAGAGGTACAAAATTATGAAGAAAGCATTAAAGATTGGTCTTATCGCAACAGGCGTCGTAGCGCTTGGTGGTCTAGTATATCTTGGCCTGAAAAAGGCTAAGGAGATTAAGGATAGCATGGCTCTGCTTGGCCCTGAGGAAGAGGATGAGTGTGGATGTATGACGTCCAATTGTGATTGCGATACAGGTTGTAATTGCGGTTGTGAGCCAACTGTAACGGTAGAAAACGAATATCAATGTGAGCCTGGTTGTGTTTGTGAAGAGGGTTGTGTTGAGTGTTGCACAAATCTTCAAAACCAAGAAGGCAAAGTTGAAGAGGTCTAAAAACAAAAACAACTAGCACAGCCAGTGCTAGTTTTTCATAGGAGACATAAATATGTTAGAAAAGTTTATTAATCCTTTGATCGGACAGGTTGAAGAGGTTAAACGCCATCAAAATGGATTTGTCAAATACAAAATTGCATATTCTTATAATGATAAAATCTATCATCGTTGGAGTTCTTGGATAAAATACGATGGATATGAGGTAGGAGATAGTATTTCTCTTAAAATGCTTCACTTCCCATCCAAGAAAGCAATTATTCGAGTCCCTATTGATGTTAACAACAATCCGCAGCAATATCCAATTGCAGAAGGCATTCTAATTGGAACCGCGTGTATAGCAGTAGGTGTTGTAGGATTTGTTATTGGACACGCAACAGCAAATAAAAAGCAATAAATTTAAAAAGACCGCCGTAGTGCAAAACACCATTGCGGTCTTTATTTATATACTTTTTTATAAAAATGGGCAAAAGAAAAGACCGCCCAGGAGGATGGGAGGCGGTCTTCTTTTTATGACATTTGGAGATGTATTGTGCAGAGGGAGGATGCTCTGCTTATATAAATTTCAAAGGTGTGCTCCGAAATGACATTAATAGTATAGATAAAATTTAAAAAAAAGTGTTTTTAAATTTTTCTTTATTATCTTTCGCGTCCAAATGATAAGTCCATGGCATCGTCTAACACGTTTCCGCCACCACCCATTTGAGCTTCTAATCCTTGACCAAAGCTCAGCACATCTTGGCCCATACTTAAAAAGTCGCCCTTGCTGAAGTCTTTGGCAAAATTAGCAGCTTGTTGAGCAAAACCAAGTCCTTCTCTCATTTCTCCAAGAGCAAAAGTGTTTCCGTCGCCACCAAACAATTGGTCAATAGATGAAATTGAATTGGATAATTCACCAAGTTTTTGATTGGTAGCACCTCCAACATTTTGGGCAAGGTTCTCAACCTTACCAGTCACATTGGCATCGCCTTGTTTGATAGAATCTAAATCATCTTTCTTAATTGTTGGTGCTGAATTATTTTGAGAAACACCCACGGTTGCACCTTGACTAATAGATGCTGTTTCGTGAACTTTTTCAGCCTTCATTTCATTTTCAGGTTGATGATGCGATGCGATATTTTCTTTATCCATCTGCACACCATGACTTTTAACATAATCTCCGACTTCGTTGAAGGCTTTGCCGATTGATTCTTTTGGATTTGAAATAAAATCTTTTACACCTGTTGCAATTTCTTCTTTGTGTTCTTGTACATAGTCCAAACCTTCGCGAGCCATTGAAAAGGCTTTCTCAGCCCAGTTTTTAGTGCTATCTAATAGGGCAGAAGCAAATGCACCATAATTCATTTCGCGCAATTCGCTCATTCTTTCACCAGCATATTCACTAATAGATTGGCCAGCCTCTTTGGCTTTATCTTTAAAATCTTCCACCAAAGAGTGGGCGCCTGTGCAAAAGGCATATGTACCAGCCATCTTGTCCATCAACTGCTCAGCATCTTCGCGTGAAATTTGTTTCAAGTTTTCAGTACCAGTGTCACTGCTTTGGGCAATGTGCGAAGACACAGGATTGCGAGTGTATTCATCACTAACATCACAAAAGAATACTCGATCTGAATACGCACTAAAATCTTTCAACATACCGATAACGTCGCCCTCAGGAATCCAACAATTAAACTTTTCACTGTTAAAAGCTTCTAATTGTTCAGGGGAAAGGTCGTCTGTATGAATGCCGAGACCAGCAAAAGTAAAGGCCATTTCGACATCTTGATGGTTTTCTGCAAAAACATGACTTACCATGTTGCCGCCAAGTGAATGGCCGTATAAGTGATTCTGACCATTACTATCTTTATGTTCATTAAAAAAATCAACAGCGTCTCGTGCGGCAGGAGAGTCACCAGTTAGCCACTCGCCAACATCTCCTTGAATTATGTCTCCGCCAAAAGAACCTTTTTCCCAGTTAAAATCGGTTCCTCTAAACGAAAAACCACGGTTGCCATATTCATCCTCAAAACACATTGCTTGTAATCCCGTTTCTGGATTATCTCTAATAGCAACAACCTTTAAGTCGCCCATACCGTAAGCCTCAAGTTTATTTAAAATATCGGCATCAGTTGTCATTTGTTGTCCAGAAATAAATTCAGACATTTTTTGAGAAATCTCTGTGGTACCGCCGAAATTAGCATAAGACACATGGTCAGGTTCTGATAAATATTGTCTCAGCTCACTAACAGTAATCGTTCTGTTTGGGTCATTGATTGCGGCTTGTCCTTCTTCCGTAATGTCTAAATAAGATAATTGTGTTAATTCTCGTTGGTAATTACTACCCAATTCATCAAGATTAGCGGACATATTATCACCTCGTTTTTAGTCGTTTAAATAAAGATTGTAAATATGTTAAATGTTTTCAAAGCAAAAATGGGTTTCATTAAGTCTTCTACCTTATCTGGGATTGTTTTGATTTGCGGTTAAAATTTTAACAACATTTAACATTTTAATAGTTACAGTCTTATATTTATTAAAACATGTTTTTAATAGTATAGAATTAAATTAAAGGAATGATTCAATGTTTATATTTAACAATAAATTAAAAAGATTAATATCAATGCTTATGGCAATCATGATATTATTTACCAGCACAGGAGGGTTTGCAACAGTTTCAGCTCTTACTGTCGCAGAAGAAATTGAGACGCCTCAAGATGAAACTATCTCTATTTCAGTTTCCCTGGATTCATTACAGTCGGCAGGACGAAATATTGAGCGCTTTACAGTTGAATTTGCAGAAAGAAAAATTCAAGAAAAAACAGGTGAAGAACCTGTTGATAAAAGTAAAATTGTCACATACGATACCAGTGCGATTGCTAAGGAAGCTTTAAAGTATGTTGGTCTTGGAGGCAGTAAATTCTGCAGATGGTACGGAGTATCGTCAGGAACACCATGGTGTGCTATTTTCGCATATTATTGTGTCAAACAAGCAAACTATCCAATTACAAAATCAGCATCTGTTAGAGGCCTTGCTAATTACTATAAAGCAATTAACATGTATATCGATGATAACAATTATATCCCAAAAGCAGGAGATTTGATTTTTTATAATTTTAAGGGTAGAGGACATGATTACACTCATGTTGGAATTGTAGAAAAATATGAAAATGGCACCGTTTATACTATCGAAGGAAATTGGGGCGGACACGGCAATAGCTACATCAGCAAGGTGTCAAAATCATCAATTAATTTAAAAAGCAGCGAGATATCTGGATACGGTCTTAATGATTGATATCCAGATATTTTTTTTACAATTCCCGCGGTTTCGCTGTATTTTCCAATATAATAATAATGCGCAATAAAGTAAAAAAAATAGAACTTTAATAAAAGGGGAGTTACCATGAAGTTAACATTAATTCACGCATCCCAAGAATATAGGACTCAAATCACAGACTTTTTGGACGAATATACCAATAGCGGGGAAAGGTTAGTTCCATCAGCACTATCTAAAAGAGATTATCATAATTATGATGAATGTTGTCAATTCTTTAATAATAGACAGTATCAAACCGAGTCGGGACACGTTCCAGCAACGCTTTATTTTTGCCTTGATGAAGAAAGAAATATCGTTGTGGGAGCGATCGACATTCGGCATTATCTTAATGAACCCCTATTAGCTTTTGGTGGACATATTGGCGATGGAGTTAGACCCTCTGAGAGACGAAAGGGAATTGCCACACAAATGATAGGACTTGCATTAGAAAAGTGTAGGACGCTTAAAATTGATAAAGTTCTCATGACGTGTTTAAAAGAAAATATTCCTTCTGCAAAATCCATTATGAATAATGGTGGAATTTTAGAAAACGAAGTAGAAATTGAAGGAAAAATCTATCAAAGATATTGGATTGATTTACAATAAACAAATGCCTGGCGGATATTCGTCAGGCATTTACTTTTGCTCGGCATATTCTATATTAATTTCGTATCATTTGAACTTGTCATATGACAAGTAGAAGGGAAGAAGACTATGTCTAAGGAATATAGAGAAGAAACCACTCACAAATATGAAGAGAGAATTGAAGAACTTCTAAAAACATCGCCTATTTTTGTACGTGATTTTTATGAACACATGCATAATGGTAAAAGAGAAATCACTACACAATTTGCATACGTAAGAGATTTTGTATTATTTTTAAAATATTTACAAAAATCCATTCCAAATCTTAAAGAGCAGGAGTTGCGAAATTTCAACATCGATATCTTTAATTGTTTAAATGTTAAAGATTTAAATGAATATAGAGCGTTTCTTCATAATGAAGAGAAATTAACAAACTCCTCAATAAAAAAGAAGTTTGCTGCAATTTCAGCGTTTTACAAATATGCAATTTCTTGCGGAGATGTAACCAATAATCCAATGACTAATTTTGAATTACCAGCAATTAATAGCCATAGAATTATTAAACTTGATGCAGAGTTGTCCAATAGACTTTTAGCAGGCATTCTCAGAAATGATATGTTTTTAAAAGATGATGGTTTTGGAGAAAGACCTATTCCAATGCCAGAAGAAGTGTCTGTGCGTAGAGAAAAGACGGTTCTGCGCAATTACGCTATTTGCTGTCTATTCTTAGGAACTGGATTGCGAGTATCCGAGTTGGTTGGTTTGGATTTATCTGATATTAGCTTTCGTCAAAACGCAATTAATATTATTGCAAAAGGCGGAGATGAAATTCAAGTTTTCTTCGGAGACGATGTCGCAAGAGCACTAAAAACATATTTAGATGGATGCCCAATTGACTACGACCAATTTATTGCACAATATAAAAATGGCAAAGTTGTAATTGATTGGTGTAAAGTAAATTTAAATAAACCTGATTTCTCACAACGTCTAAGAGACTCTTTCCCGCATCAATCAGATAATTTCTATAAAGACACAGCATTATTGGCTCAGTCAATGCGCCGACAAGGCCGCAATGCTTTCGCAAAAGATAAAAACAACAAGGCTGTATTCTTGTCTAATCAGGGCAAAAGAATGACTGTTAGAATGGTTGAAATCATGATTAAAGAAATGGTTAAAACTTATTTACCAGATTATGATGATAAAGAGTTATTCTCTCCTCATAAATTGAGAGCAACGTGTGCGACAAGAATTTTATCTCAGACTGGTGATATTCAACTTGCAAGCACACAGTTAAACCATAAAGGTGTTGCTGTAACTGCGGCTTTTTATGCTGAGTTGCAAAAAGAAAAACAAAAAGATATTGTAAAAAACTTAGATATGAACAATTGGTAATTATTGAGTGTAAAAATATCATCTAATGTTCATTGCAATTATTTCTTTAAAGAGAGTGCGCGATTGAGTTCTCGCACTTTTCTTTTTTTTGCCCTTTTTCATCTATAATGTTTATAACAATAATTAGGAGGAAAATACATATGAGATCACATGGATTTTTGCGGTTTTTTAAAGCCGTTACAATTTCACCAATTAAATTAATAGTAACAGGCATTTACCATCTACTTAAAATGGCAGGAGCTTTACTTTTTACAGCGGCTGTTATTTTATGTGTTATCAATGTCTTCTTGGGTAATTTCGAAGTAAGTTTAATTATGCTCTTTATAGCATTGGTATTATTCTTATTTGCGAAGACCCTAGTTAGCCTTAAGTAGAAAAAGACACGCATTTGCGTGTCTTTTTATTTGTTATAAAAATATGCAAAAAGTATGACGGTTGTTCTATTTTATATACAACTTACATTTGTAAGAATTTGAATAGGAGGAGTTTTAATGAATAAGGTATTAAACTCAATTTCAATTGTATTGTTTATCTACACGCTTATCCCCGCAATAGCATGTACCGTAGGTGCTATTATCACAGCATGTCTCAGCATGTGGCTTGATTGTATGGTACTTACATGCTTTGCCATCGTTTTAGCTGCGGCATTTCGCTTCGTACTAAAACTGTGTAAAAAACAAACAATGTAAAGGTTGTGAAATGTAATGAAAATGAGAGTGTTTGAACAATTTATTGCTGGATGTAAAGAAAGATATCAAAGAGTCGAAAACAAAGCTGGCGATTTCGCCACATGGTTGTTAGGATATATGATCGCGGTCGTTGCGCTGCGATTAGGAGAATCCATATACCATATTGTTAATGGTTCTTATAATGAGGCTTTCGATAGCCTGTTCGTTCTAGCTTTCTTTATTGTTTTGGATATAACAATCAATCGTTTTGCAACAAGCAACAAGTGCTCGGAAGTATAAAAGACGCGCAAAGCGCGTCTTTTTCTTTTTGTGCAATCAAAATATGCAACATGTATATCAAAGCACTCTTATAATTTTGCAAATCCCAATACGATTATTCTATGGTATTATTACCAAATAGGAGAAAGGAAGATGAAATAATGTTGGATTTTAACAAACTCAATGCAGCTATTAAAGAATACAGGGAGGCAACCGTAAAGGAATTAATTGATTATATTATCAATAATGCATTAGATGGCCTAGAGACTTCCATTATGGCCTCCGCCACCATTGGTGAACGAGTTGGTGATCATACAATTCTTTTACCAGACAAATATGCGAGTATTCAAATTCCAGACGTTGATGATGTAATTACAAAGGCTTTATATGAACAGTATAAACCTATTAAAATCCATTGTGCCGCTTTGTTAGGAAACGCAAAATTGAGACAGTGTGTAAAGGTAGAATATAATATCCCAGAATCCATAAACAACATGACTGTACAAGACTTTGGTAAGCGCATGTATAAGGGATAGGGGAGAGTGTTATAAATATGCCTACACCAAGAAAATATGTTACTCAAACAACGTTTGAAACTGCCATACGACACATCAGAGCAACTGGCGAACAATTTGAATTCCAATTTAGCCCTACTATTTCAATTCGCTTTGGTGTTGTAATATTAACTATATCAAAATATTACGATCATCACATTTATCATAAGCGAGTTACTCATTGGATGATGAAATCTCACAATGAAATTAACAGAGAAATAGCAGATCAAGAATGGAAGAAATGAGAAATGACCCGCTTTTGCGGGTTGTTTTTTTTGCCCGTCGGAACGATGTAATTTTCACTATAATATCAATATAAATTACATTTGATGGTGATGATATGCAAGAAAAAATAAATGTGTTATTTTTAGATTACGACGGTGTAGTCAATGTTCCAATGTGGAACAATGAGGGGACGAAATGTGAATATGGATATCCAAGACAAGGAAAGGTCAATAACTTTCAAGCATGTCAATGGGTATCTGAATTCTGTCAAAAATTCAATTATAAAATTGTGGTTATTAGTACGTGGAGAAAGCGTGACAATTATAAAGAGTGTTTATATAACGGCGGACTTAGAAAAACAATCGATATAATAGGAAAAACAGAATGTCTTTATCCACAGACACGCGGAGATGAAATTAGAGATTGGTTATCTAAACATCCAGAAGTTGATAAGTTTATTATTTTTGATGACGAGACTATTGATGGCCTAGAAGATAAACAAATACTGTGTACCAATTCATATGGGTTTGGAGAAGATGAATTTAATAAGGCTGCGACAATAATTAAAATCTAATTGATACAAATATTGAATTGTTTGATATGTTTAAAACGGAAGAGTGGGTGTAGGTGTATAAAAAAGATAAATAAGGATAATATATCTATGTAGCATTAAGCGTTTGTATGCTACTTAATATATTAAGGGGAGACGACCAGGTCAAATCGTCTCCTCATTTTTTTTCACTTGACGTACGACAAGTAATAACAAAAATTCAAAGTGCAATTCCAAAGTGTCAAAATGACACTTTGGTGATACTTTGGGAAGATGAGCTAAAATCAACCAAAATTGGTCAATTGGTACAAAATATACCAAAATAGGCCAATTTTTAACTTTTTATATTAATTTCGTATCATTTTAGTTTTGCGAAATTGAGATATACATATTGAAATAAAAAGAATGGAACTTTTTGAAACGCCTCTTCTCTTCATCGTTTTGATATTCAAATTGTTTTTATAGCATTTTTATTTTAGTCATCCAT
>JAEIGA010012534.1_pt1 | contig 12867 bp, 9 predicted proteins | sample 9270691 | NCBI WGS metagenome assembly JAEIGA01 (sample SAMN17057246, study PRJNA624740) | gut metagenome | biome: biome; isolation source: fecal sample | host: Bos grunniens | place: China: Xizang | collected 2019 | reverse complement strand
GGTCAGCTTCAGCAGCGCTTCCAGGACTTCCAGCAGATTGCACAGCAGGATATGCAGCGCAAGGAGGCAGAGTTTATGAACCCTATCTACGATAAGGCTAACGAGGCAGTAAAGAAGGTTGCGTCGGAGGGTGGCTATATGGCTATCTTCAGCACAGCGGGCGATCAGGCAGCATCTGCAGGCTTGGCATACTTCGACCCCGCAGCGCTCACTGATATTACTCCAGAGGTTAAGAAGGCGCTCAACATCGAATAATTTCTTGTGAAAAGCCGCAATCTGCGGCGTCAAACTCAACTCCCCAAATGGGACATACTTGACGTATTTTCCCATTTGGGGAGTTCTCATTTACCACCACATCTCACGAATCATGTAATTTCAATGCTGACAGCTCTTGGTGGTCTACTTCAAGAACCTCAATACTCTAAACGAAATATGGGTGGCCTAACGACCACCCATTAATTGTATAGTTTTTAAGGTTTATTCAATTCCCAATTCACGTTCAATTTGCTCTATTATACGTCCACATGCTCTCCAGTTATCGGCAAGGTGTGGATAAAAACCATAATTTGTATCTTCAAAAAACTCTTTATCTTCTACATCTTCAATATTCATAACAGATGTAAATATCACGTTTCCATATTCATTAATTTCAAACGAATATCCGTCGTAAGGAATGAAGTTATGGTCGTTAGCCCATACAAAACTTATGTGGGCACTACAAAAGTCTTCATATTTTTCATAAGCTTCGTCACCCTCTTCTTCAGTTTCAAAATCATCGTAATCAGGTTCTTCCACTTCTCCTTCTAGCCAACCGAATTCTGTTCCGTATCCTTTCTCCTGTGCGATGACATATAACTCTTTTATTCGTTTTTCGAATTCTCCTGTAATTTTTTTAATAGCATCATTTGCTTCGCGCTCAAGCTCTCTAAATTCTTCACTAGTCATAATTTTATAGTTTTTATGTTTAACGTCTACAAATATACAAATAATTTCGATTCGAGAATGTCACTAATTATCACTCCAAGGAGTAGCGAACATTGTATAAGTCAATTCATCACTAAGTTCAGGTTCAACAGTATTAACGTCTAAAACATCAACACTCAATACAAAATCACCTTCAAACTGAAAGCCATAATTCTCTGTATACGGACAACCAAGCAACTTGTATTTTTGGTATAACTCATTCTCAAAGTCTGCTACGTTCTGAAAAGCCTCTTCTTTACTATCAAAGAAATCGCCTGTAATTACTGTCGTATTCTTTGTTTTGTTAACCTTGACGATAGATACAAAATACTTTTCCATAATTCTTAATTTCCGAAATCCGATTAATACTCTGCCAAGATGATGCCCGAGATTGGGGCTACCGATACCTTACCAGAGCGGATATTAAATGGCACCATGCCCTTAGCATGTACAATCTCACCATCCGAGATCCACTTGTATGTGCCTACGGGGATGTCGAACTCTACATAGTCGCGCGAACCATTCATCAATACCACGATGCGCTTAGCTGAGTCGATGCCCTCCAAGTTATCGAGCACGAAGCCTACAGCTGCCTCATTATCATTCTCGATAAACGACAAGTGCTCGCGTACTGCCTCGGCTGTACCCAACGAGAATGCGGGGTGCTCCTTACGCATTGCTATAAGACCCTTGCAGTACTCCACCATGTCGTTATACTGGCTCTTAAGTGCCCAGTCGATAGCGTTATACTCATCGGGCATATTGTATGTGTTCTTCTCGCCACGCTTCGAGCGATACATCTCCTCGCCGCAGAAGATGAAGGGCACACCCTGTGAGGTAAATACGCCAAAGTGGGCAAGCTTGGCCATCTTGAGGCGCTCCTCCTCCGAAGCATCGGGCGATAGGTGCTCGAGGCGGTCACGGAGGTTGTGGTCGTCGTGGCACGTTACATAACTTACGTGCTGGCGTGGGTCGGCACACCATGCTGCCTCAGAGTGGTTAACCTCGGGGTGCTCAACGCCACCCACGATACCAAACTTCAAGGCCTCCTTATTGCCCTCAACGCCATGGATGAAGCCACCCTCCGACAAGTCGAGAGTACCACGAAGTGCGTTGCGTATATCGTCTGAGAAGGCTGCAACACCAGGCATCTGATATGTATAGCGCTTGAAAGCCAACTTACTCTCGTCGTAGAGAGGTGCACTTGCTGCCCAGCCCTCGCCATAGAGCAAAATATCGGGGTTTAGAGCCTCGAGACGCTCGCGGATGAGGTTCATGGTCTCGATGTCGTGAATTGCCATAAGGTCGAAGCGGAAGCCGTCGATATGGTACTCCTTAACCCAATACTCCAAAGATTCCACCATATACTTACGCATCATAGGCTTCTCGCTCGCTGTCTCATTGCCACAGCCTGAGCCATCAGCAAACGTGCCATCCTCGCGCATACGGTAGAAGTAACCAGGAACGGTGAGCTCGAAACCACAGTTCTCGGTAGATGTAGTGTGGTTATAGACAACATCGAGGACTACACACAAACCTGCATCGTGCATAGCCTTAACAAGGGTTTTAAGCTCGCGGATACGTGCCTCGGGGTCGGCAGGATTTGTAGAGTATGTACCCTCGGGAGCGTTGTAGTTCTTAGGCTCGTAGCCCCAGTTATACTGATTTGTGGGGCGCGACTCGTCGATAGAACCGAAGTCGGCAGTGGGGAGAAGGTGTACGTGTGTGATACCCATCTCGCGGAGGTGGTCTATACCTGTTGAAAGACCCTCAAACGAGCGTGTGCCGTGCTCCGCCATTGCGATATACTTACCAGGGTTGCTGCTACCTGCACTCTCGTGTGCTGTCATATCACGATAGTGCATCTCGTAGATAACAATCTCTGTGGGGTCTACCTCGGGACTCTTATCCTCACTCCAACCCTTAGGGTCGGTATCGCGCATATCTATAATAGCACCACGGTTACCATTCACGTCGAGTGCACGAGCAAAGATGCCCGCAGTCTCCTTCAACGTATTACCATCTACAGTGACCTGGAAGGCGTAGTACATACCCTTCTTATCGCCCTCTACAGAGGCATTCCAAAGGCCTTTTTCTCCGCGTTTCATTGCCACCTCCTCGACAAGCGTATCGCCATTATAAAGGCGCACTACAGCACTTTCAGCCGTTGGTGCCCAGAGCTCGAACGATGTCTTAGTTGGAGTGTAGCACATCTCCTCGATAGGTGTAGTAGGGATGTTGTCACCCTTCTCCTTTTTCACCTCATCATCGCAGGCAACAAACGTAACCATAGCGGCTACAGCCACGCCTGTAAGTAGTCTCTTAAAGTCTTTCATATGTGATTAGTTTAGTTGTTTCACAATGGGTCTGCATACAAAGTTAATAAAAATAATTCAATTATATGAGATATGCTCTTTTTTCTAAATTTTTATCGCTTTATTGCTTCTAAACCAATAGTTTTTCCTATATTTGTAATATGAAACAGAGTGTTTTCCATAACGTACTTAACCGCCTACATAGCGCTACAACGGGAGTGCTATGGTTGGTGTGTGCCGTTATGGCGCTGTTTGCTGTTAGTTGCGACACGAACGAGAATAAGATGAACGACATCGAGCGTGCCGAGAGTATGCTTCGCAACAACCCTGAGGAGGCACTCGCCATTATGGAGAGTATCGACCGCAGCACAATCCTCGAAAACCGAGAACTCGCCTATTATGCACTCGTATATAGCGAGGCATGCTACTACAACCGAAAACTTATCTCCGAGGACTCGCTAACATCTATATCTGTCGAATACTACAAAAATCGTAACGACCACGACCGCCGTGCCCGCGCCTACTTCCAGCACGGCATGGTGCTAAACCTTAGCAAGCAATATCCCGAGGCTATCATAGCTCTTATGGAGTCGCTCGAGTCTATAAATAACTATGGTAACCTTCGCCTCGAAGGTGTTGTGCACCGCACTATGGGCGACGTATATCGCGCACGCTACTGCTACAAGAATAGCTACCAGGAGTATTGCCTCGCTTACGACTGCTTCCATGTTTTGCAGCTTAAATACCATGCCTACTATACCAAATATAATATGGGTCAGGCAGCGGCAAAGATGCGCAACTACGAGGAGGCGGAAAGATTGTTTAACGAGGCGAGAGACTACTCCATCGAGAATAACGACATGGACCTGCTCTGCACCGTGCTTCACGAGTTGTGCGACCTATATCTCAAGCAGGAGGACTACGTAAAGTGTAGCGAGGTGGTAGAACTATTCGAAAAGTATGATTGCGTTCTATGGTTTGTATCACGCTACTATGCCGTAAGAGCTATTGTAAGCAGCGAGCTTGGCGATAACGACCTTGCACGCGAATATATCACTATCGCCGAGGAGCAGCGCTACCGCGATGAGGCTATCATTGAGGAGGCATGGTACCGTATATATAAGAATATGGGAGATACGGAAAACGCACTACATTGGTTGAAGCTCACTAATAAGCGCCTCGAAGAGTCACTTATGGTTGCTGCTGACCAGCCCGTATTGAACTACCAGATAGACCTGCTACAGAATAACCTAACAAAGGAGGAGCACGAGTTGACAATTACACGTCAGCGTAATGTCGCAGTATATGTAACTATCGCAATCATCCTCTCGCTCATCGGTGGCATCTTGCGAGCATTTACCACAAAGAAGAATAGGGATATTCAGCGATATATCGAGACTATCCACGATCTGCAGATCACAACGCACAACACTTCAGATACACTTTCGGAGGCTGTCGACCAACTTTATAACGACCGCCTTAACGACCTTAACCGCCTCTGCGAAACATACTACGAGCATAGCGATACTTCGCGCCATGCCACTAAGGTATTTGAGCAGGTGAGGGAGACTATTGAGTCTATTAAGAGTGATGACACTCGTATCGAGGAGCTTGAAAAGCTCGTTAATAAGTGCCGCGGTAACCTCATGCAGAAACTTCATGAGCAGTGCCCAAGACTCAATTCTAAGGAGCAGCGAGTAGTGTTATATAGCTATGCTGGCTTCTCATCACGCGCAATCTGCGTCTTCATGGAGACAAATCCTGTAGCTCTTTCGAAGATGAAATATCGAATTAAGCTAAAAATTAAGGAGTGCGAGGCAAAAGATGCCGATCTCCTTATCTCTTCTATCGGCGACCGTTAGTCACTGAAAATCAACACTTTATATATAGGTATAAAATTTATACCTTCTATCGTCGTAACTCATTGATTATCAAGCTTGCGAAAAAATAATTAAAATTTAATTCGTAACTCATTGATTATCAGTATAGTAAAAATGGTGTTGCGAAATCTTTTTTGTCCTAAAATTTGGTCACCTCCCACCTTTGATATACATTTGCATTGTGGAAAGAGGTCAATATTCTGCGCCACAACTGCGCTGATTTACAGCTTCAGGTAACATTAAGAATATATTCTTTTTATTAAAGTGTTACACTGAAGATTTTGAGGGTTGATTTTTCCACTGAGTTCTTAAATTTGATATATCAACCTATTTATGGGTTAATATACATATATTTGGTTAATGAATATTTTAATGTGTCTGGTGCTACGCACGACTATTACTATGAGATGGGTAATATGTTGTGCGTAGCTTTTTTTATATTGGGTGAAAATAGGGTTAGGGAGATTAAGGAGATTAAGGAATATATGGTTGGTATCATCACTAAATTATCGAAGCTCACAAAACATACAATCTTTCTAAGCCTCACTCCTAATTTCTTGTCAGAAGAGTGCAGATGTGGTCTTGACATGAAAAGAACCCGGATGGATAGTACATAGACGTACATTCCATTCGGGTTCTTGATTGAAAGACCGCAGATGCGCTCTTATCACAAGAAATTAACTGAAGGATTGCATCTCTATAAGATGTGCATAAATACCACCCTTGTCGAGAAGCTCCTGATGTGTACCCTCCTCGGCTACGCGACCCTGGTCTATAACATAGATGCGGTCGGCATTATAGATGGTGCTGAGGCGGTGGGCGATGACGATTGATGTACGACCCTTAAGAAGCTTTGTAAGGGCATCCTGAACAAGCTTCTCGCTCTCGGTGTCGAGGGCAGATGTCGCCTCATCGAGGATGAGAATCTCGGGGTTCTTCAGCACAGCACGCGCGATGCTGAGGCGCTGGCGCTGACCACCCGAAAGCTTTGTACCGCGGTCACCAATATTGGTGTCGTAACCCTCGCTTGCCTCGGAGATAAAGCCGTGGGCATTTGCCACCTTACAAGCCGCTACGACCTCGTCGTGAGTTGCTGTGGGGCGACCCATAAGTATGTTACCCTCGATAGAGTCGTTGAAGAGAACGGTATCCTGTGACACGATGCTCATCTTGCTGCGTAGCGACTCCTGTGTGTAATCCTTTATCGACTTACCATCGAAGAGTATCTCGCCAGAGTTAACATCGTAGAAACGGGGTATAAGCTCGCTAAGCGTAGACTTACCACCACCCGAAGGACCGACAAGCGCTATGGTCTGACCCTTCTTAATCTTGATGCTTACATCGTTAATAACCTCGCGCTCGCCATCGTAAGAGAAGTGTACATTACGCAACTCTATAGCCTGCTTGAGGCCCTCGAATGTCGAAGCATCCTCCTTATCCTTAACCTCCGACTCGGCGTCGATGATGGTAAAGATACGCTCACCGGCTGCAACACCCTGGTTGATATTGGCAAACTGGTCGATAAATGAGCGCAAGGGGCGCGTAATCTGGGAGAAGGCAGCGATAAAGGCGATGAAGCCTGCACCATTAATCAAGCCCTTAGCCTCGAGAGTACCTCCAAAGACAAGGATTACGGCAACAGCAGTGATACCCAAGAACTCACTCATGGGGGATGCCAACTGCTGGCGCTTAGCCATGCTTATGACAAGCTCCGAGAAGTGCTTGTTTATAGCCTTAAACTTATTGATAATGAACTGCGTAGCGTTATAACCCTTGACAATCTTCATGCCCGAGAGTGACTCATCGAGCACAGAGACCATATCTGCCATACGCTCCTGACTACGCTTTGCAGGGTGGCGCAACTTCTTGACTATGCGACCAATGATAAGACCAACAATAGGTAAGAAGATGATAGCAAAGAGTGACAACTCCCACGAGATACCAATCATAAGGGCGAGATAGCCGACAATAAGGAATGGGTCGCGGAATGCTACCTGGAGGGTGTTGGTGATGCAGTACTGCACGACCATAACATCCTGCGTAATCTTTGACATTATATCTCCCTTACGCTGGTCGCTGAAGAAGCCTACATTCATCTCCAGAACGCGCGAGTACATCTCGTCACGCATACGCTGGATGGTATTCACCCTTAGGCGCTCAACAGTCATAGCCGAGGCGTAGCGGAAGAGGTTGCTAAGGAGGTTCATGCAGATGGTGACAACACCCAACAACAACATAAAGCGCACCTTATCAATCTCGCCAGCGCCAAACGAGATACCATAAAGATAACATAGCAGATTACCGAAACCCTCCTCGGTAAACTCTATACCAGGAAACTCGGTTAGTGCCACCATACTCATACCCTTGCTATTAAACATTGTAGTAAGGATAGGTATAATCATCGCATAGTTGAATGTGTTAAACACAGCATGCAACGCCGCGAAGAAGAAGTATGGCACGGTATATCGACTCAAGGGCTTAGCAAAGTTCAAGAGTCTCAAATATGTCTTAAACATTTCGTTACAGGTTACTTAGTTCGTTAATGAAACGGGTCAAGTGGTGGAAGAATAAGCATTAGAAGAGTCATTTTTACTATAAGTTACCCTCCTTGGCATACTCCTTAATTGAAGCCTCAAAGTGCTTGATGGTATCCGCCATATTCATAAACGACTTACCACCCGCAGCATTCTTATGTCCACCGCCATTGAAGTAGCGCTGTGCAAAGATATTGACATCTATATCGCCTCGCGAGCGCAACGACACACGAATGAAGTCGGTATGCTCGGTAAACATCGCCGAAATCTTCATCTTCTTAATCTGCAAGGGGTAGTTCACGAAGCCCTCGCTATCGCCCTGCTGGAACCAGAAGCGACGCATCTCCTCCTCAGTGAGCGACATGTGTGTTACGGTGCCGTTGTGGAAGATCTTCATCTTGCGATTTATGACATAACCAAACAGGCGGGCACGACCCTCAGTGAAGGAGTTATATACATTATTATGAATTTCGGGGATGGAGATACCCTTTGCTGCAAGCACCGACACCATGCGGAAGACATCGGGCGTAACACTCGAGAATGCGAAGTTACCCGTGTCGGTCATCATGCCGACAAAGATATTTATCGCCATATCCTTCGATATGCTCTCGGCACCGAACATAGTCTCGACGAGGAGTGCCACCATATAACATGTGCTTGAAGCCTCGGGGTAGGAAATCATAAGGTCGAAGTCCTCAACGGGGTTAAGGTGGTGGTCTATCAATATACGCTTGGCGTGCTGATTCTCGTCAATAAGGTCTCCCAAGCCATCGAGGCGCGACATTGTGTGGAAGTCGAGGCAGAAGATAAGGTCGGCACTACGCACTGCCTCTGCTGCACGACCCTCGCTATCGCTCTTATATATCACCATATCGCCACAACCAGGCATAAAGTCGAGGTAGTAGGGGAACTTATTGGGTAGAATACATGTTACCTCGTGACCATGACGCTTCAGTACCTCTGCCCACGCAAGCGACGAGCCTATGGCATCGCCATCGGGATTTGTATGCGAGAGGATAACCACGCGCTGTGGCTGCTCGATGTAATCACGAAGCTGTTCTATCTTACTTCTTGCTATCTGCATAACCGTTACAGTTATATGTTAATTTCGCAAATATACAAAAAATAAGTGTAATATACTAATATAGAATAGAAAATAGGATGTAACGACCACTTTTCACACCCTATACCATAACATTCTCCACAGGCTTTGTTATTTCTATTTTATTCTTTTTCCTTTTTATAGTTTAATTAGATAATTTAGGTTTGGAGTTTTCGTGGTGGGTGTTGTCAACAATTGTTTTATATTTTTTATACTTATATATATAAATAATTAAATACAAATAATAATAATAGCTGTTGATTGTGTCAATAACTTTTCGGTCGTGTTTTTATCAACATTTTATATTTTGTTTTGTTACTTATTTTTACCTTTGTTAATCTTTTAATTTATTATTAATAAGTAAAATAAAAATAAAAAACAATAGAAATAAACACTGTCAACAATCGTTTATAAACATATAAACACTTTATAAATATTAACATTACATATAGAAAAGCGTCGATAAGTAGGTTGAAAAGATGGTGTATAAATTCTTGTCTTTTTATTTGGAAAAAGAGAGCGGCCGTATATACAACGACCACTCTCAATTCTGCAAATCTTTTTATTGTAATTTTGCCAACAATTATCCACACACTTGTTAACACTCCGTTGGGAGCTTTTCAACAACCTTTGCGGCAATCTCAGCATAGTACTTCTCGACTCTTGGATCGAAGCCTCCAGCGGGGCGACCCTCGTCGCTACCCTCCATGATAGACTGAATGATGGGTATCTGACCCAATAAATCGACACCTGCACCCTCAGCATACTGCTTAGCGCCACCCTTACCAAAGAGATAGTACTTATTATCTGGCAACTCCTCGGGTGTAAACCATGCCATATTCTCAACAACACCCAACACGGGGACATTAACCTGTGGGTGGCGGAACATCTCAACACCACGCACCACATCTGCCACAGCAACCTGCTGGGGTGTAGAGACGATAACAGCGCCCGAAATCTTGAGCTCGTTGATTATAGAGAGGTGTATATCGCCAGTGCCTGGAGGAAGGTCAATCAAGAGGTAGTCCAACTTACCCCAGCGTGTCTGGTGAATAAGCTGATGAAGGGCATTCACAGCCATACCACCGCGCCACATCAAGGCATCGGTAGGCTTGATAAAGAAGCCGATACTCATAATCTTAATGCCCAACGACTGCGCGGGGATGATAAAGTCGTGACCCTCCTCATCGCGCTCAGCATCGGGGATATAGCCCTCTACACCGAACATCTTATTCTGCGAAGGACCATATATATCGGCATCGAGGATACCTACATTACATCCCCTCTGACGAAGTGCCACGGCAAGGTTGGCAGTGACGGTAGACTTTCCTACGCCACCCTTACCCGATGCCACAGCAACGATGCGGCATATATCTGTAGTAGTAGAAATATTCTCCTGGCGGCGGGGCTTGGGTGCTGCCTCGCGGATGATTACCATAGCCTCATTCTCGGGGAAGGTAGCCTTCATAAGCTCCTCAACCTGGCGCTTAATCTTCTGCGCAAAGGGGTCGCGCGCCTTCTGAAAGCGTAGGGTGATAGCCACAGAGCCATCCTCACCCCTATCTGCGCGGTCCACAAAACCGCTGTCAACGATGTTGACATTAGTCTCGGGATGTATAATACTTCGTAGTAACTGTTCTAACTGTTCGTTCATATCGTGTTATAATTAGAAATCAATCTCTATATCACCTGGCAACTTTGCCTGTATACCACCATTAGTGATAAGCATGGGGTTTTCGATGATGAAGTTGCGAATCTCATCAAAGTAGATGCTATTCTCGCTGATACCCATATTTACGGTAGCCGTAGCACTCATGCCCTCCAACCACATCTCAAAGGGTGAGAGCTGCGCGTTAAACTCATAGAGTGCAAATCTCTTAGATATGCCTGCCAACTCCGTAGCCTTGGCCACAGCCTGAGTGAAGCCACCAATCTCATCTACCAGGCCAATCTCCACGGCGTTGCTACCACTCCACACTCTACCCTCGGCAATCTTCAACACATCCTCAATGGGTAGGTTACGGCCCTCGGCAACATGTGAGGTGAAGGTTGTGTAGACGCGGTCAACACCCTTATTAATATGGTTGCGCTGCTCGGCGGTGAGTGAGCGAAGAAGGGTGATTGAACCTGCAGAGGGTGATGTAGCAGCGATGTCGGATGTTACACCGAGCTTATTCCTAAGCGTATTCTCGATGTTGTAGAGAACGCCGAACACACCGATAGAGCCTGTGATGGTAAACCTATCTGCGAAGATGTAGTCGGCAGGGGCAGAGATGTAGTAACCACCACTTGCCGCCATGTCACCCATAGAGATAACCACGGGCTTTACCTCCTGTAGGAGAACCATCTCGCGCCATGCAATCTCCGAAGCTAAGGCCGAGCCACCAGGAGAGTTAACACGCACAACAACAGCCTTAGTCTTATCGTCGAGGCGTGCCTGACGCAACTCCTCGGCGAGGCGTGAGCCATATACATAGCCGTCGGCATACATATTACCATCTACAATCTCGCCCTCGGCATAGATGATAGCAACAAGGGGCTTCTCAACACCCTCGATAGCAAATGTATTACCTACAGATACACGCTTGGGAGACTTATCTATATGTGCGATATAATCACATAGTGATATTTTATTGTGAAGTTTGAAGTCGTTCTTCTTAACGCCATACTCACTAAAGAGGTCGAACAACTCATCCTCGTAGGCTATTCTATCAACCAGGCCATAGTTAAGAGCATCCTCAGGGGTGTTAATCATAAGTTTTGCGGCATACATCTTAAGGTCGTCGGCCTTCAACTCGCGGCTTAGGGCCACATCTTCGACGATATTATTCCATATAGACGAGAGCATAACATCGTACTGCAAACGGTTTTCGGGCGACATATTGGTGCGGAAGAAGGGCTCCACGGCGCTCTTAAATTTGCAGTCTGTGGGGCGGAAGATGTCTACCTCGATATCGAGCTTATCCAAAAGACCCTTGTAGAAGAGCGAGGTGATGTTCACACCGTGCCAGTCGAGCGAGCCCTCGGGGTTGATAAGAATCTCATCTGCTACCGAAGCAAGGTAGTACTCATCCTGTGTATAAGTTTCGTCATATGCCACGATAAACTTACCCGAGCTCTTGAACTGCTCCAACGCTATGCGCAGCTCCTCAATATTGGCCGAAGAGATTGTACCAGCGCCATTGCAGTAGATGCAGATACCCTTGATGCGCTCATCCTTTGCAGCATTCTCGATGGCTGTGAGCGTCTGGAGTATTGTTATAGACTCACTAAATGTCATCGATGTGGGGTTCAATGTTCCGAGAGCCGATGTTGCTGGTGCGTCGGTGATGTCCTCGCTGAGGTTGATGTATAGAACACTCTGATCGGGAAGAGTCTCTGTCTCAACATTTAGCGAAAGAAGAATATTGAATAGAAAAGCGATGGAACCAACAACAACAACTGCTGCTGCCACTGCGAATGCCAGGAGCGATGCTCCGAATGTTTTCCAGAAGTTCATAGCCAAAAATTTTTGTGATGCACAAAGATAACAAATTTTTCCTTTTGTTATTATACTTATATTTAATAATAGTGCTCCCTAATCCTCAAATTTCTATCGTAAAGGTAGATAACAAAAGAACCCACCCAAGGGAGAACCTTGAGTGGGTTGCTTTTATGTGGTGAGGTAGAAGAGGCCTACCCCACGATGGAGTCTATTACCAGATGATTACGCGCTCCTCAACAGGCATAAACATAGCGTCGCCCTCCTTGATATCGAATGCATCGTACCATGACTGGATGTTACGCAATGTAGCGTTTACGCGGTTGCGGCCGAGTGAGTGTACATCGTTCTTTGTGAGGTTCTCCTTCTCCTTATCGGTGATGTTCTGTGCCCAGAGGGTAGCATAACCGATGTAGAAGCGCTGCTCGCCAGTGAAGCCGTCGATGTCAGCGGGACGACCCTCAGCCCATGCGTAGTCAGTAAGACCTGTGAACGCAAGGCGGAGACCACCCTGGTCAGCGATGTTCTCGCCGAGTGAGAACTTACCATCAGCATACAAGCCAGGAAGAATCTCGATAGCGTTGAACTGGTC
>JAEIGA010012533.1_pt1 | contig 12869 bp, 11 predicted proteins | sample 9270691 | NCBI WGS metagenome assembly JAEIGA01 (sample SAMN17057246, study PRJNA624740) | gut metagenome | biome: biome; isolation source: fecal sample | host: Bos grunniens | place: China: Xizang | collected 2019 | reverse complement strand
TTAGGAGGAATTAGAAATGGCAAAGAAAGCAGTCGCAACCTTCAAGGCCGGTACACTCAAGAAGATGGTAAAGTGTATCCGTATGGACAAGTCTCCAAAGACAGGCGCTTATGTATTTACAGAGCAGCTTCTTGAGGAGTCAGAGACAAAGGAATTCTTCGCAAAGAAATAATTCTTTCCGAATAGCACTTAAATCAGTGGCATAGTTGAAAATATTCAGCTATGCCACTTTTTTATGCGCTCTAAAAACATTATATTTGCAAGTTAAACGTAGTGTTTTATGGGTATTTTTGACAAAGGAGTAAAAAAGACCAATATGGGCTTCTTTCAGAGGCTCTCCCACGCTATTGTGGGTAAGGCTAAGGTTGACGATGATCTGCTTGATGCGATCGAGGAGGCTTTGCTGGCCACCGATATGGGAGTGGATACTACTCTCAAGATCATCGAGAATCTTGAGGAGAGGGTGAGCCGTGACAAGTATGTCACAATGGACGAGCTTATTGATATGCTTCGTGACGAGATTGCGGTCCTGCTCAATGTAAAGGAGGGAGAAACAAGCGATGATGCTGTCGAGCCATTTGATTTCTCGAAGAAGCCTTATGTGATAATGGTAGTGGGTGTGAACGGTGTCGGAAAGACCACGACTATCGGAAAGATAGCCAGCAGGCTTCAGGCGCAGGGCAAGAAGGTCATTGTAGGAGCCGCTGATACATTCCGTGCAGCAGCAGTGGATCAGCTTACGATATGGGCTGAAAGAGCAGGAGTGGATATCGTAAAGCAGGATATGGGCTCGGATCCGGCTTCTGTTGCCTTTGATACAGTGAAATCCGCTGTTGCAAAGAATGCGGACGTTGTGCTTATCGATACTGCCGGACGTCTTCATAACAGGATCGATCTTATGAATGAGCTTACCAAGATACGTAATGTGATGCGCAAGGTCATTCCTGATGCTCCGAATGAAGTGCTTCTGGTACTTGACGGTTCTACAGGTCAGAATGCCTTCCAGCAGGCAAAGGAGTTTGCCAGAGCTACGGATATTTCGGCATTGGCCATCACGAAGCTGGACGGTACTGCTAAGGGAGGCGTTGTAGTGGGAATTGTCGATCAGTTCCGCGTGCCGATCAAGTTTGTAGGTATCGGTGAGGGTATTGATGACCTCAAGGTATTCAATAAGAGAGAATTCGTGAAGTCTCTGTTCTCAAAAGAAGATTTGGAAAATTAAAAAGTAAAGTGATATATGAAGATTTCGTATAATTGGCTCAAGGACTATCTTGAGTGTGACCTCGCTCCAGAGGCCGTGGCTGAGGCTCTTACTTCGATCGGACTCGAAGTTGACGCCCTCGAGCAGATTGAGGAGATTCCTGGCGGTCTCGCCGGAGTCATCGTGGCAGAAGTTGTGGAATGTGTGGAGCATCCTGATTCGGATCATCTCCATATCACCAAGTTGAATACAGGCGATCCTGAGCTTCTTCAGGTAGTCTGCGGTGCACCGAATGTTGCCGCAGGTCAGAAGGTCCTTCTCGCAACTGTAGGAACAGTACTTGGAGAGGATTTCAAGATAAAGAAGTCCAAGATCCGCGGAGTTGAGTCATTCGGAATGATCTGTGCCGAGGACGAGCTCGGAATCGGAGAGTCACACGACGGTATCATGGTTCTCGATCCAGAGGCAGTTGTGGGAACTCCGGCAAAGGATTATCTCGGACTTGCTACAGATGCCCTCATTGAGATCGGTCTTACAGCCAACCGTGTAGATGCTGCTTCCCATATCGGTGTCGCACGCGATCTCTACGCTTATATGAAGCATAACGGCATTCCTTGCAAGCTCAATATCCCTGATGTTTCTGCTTTTGCAGAAGGCGAGGGAGAGGCAATTCCTATGGAGGTGCTTGCAGCTGACGGAGCCCCAAGATATACCGGTACCACCATCAAGGGTGTAAAGGTCGCATCATCACCTGAGTGGCTTCAGAAGAAGCTTCTTGCTATCGGTCTCAGACCAATCAACAATATCGTTGACATCACCAATTTCATTCTCCACGAGACAGGTCAGCCTCTCCACGCATTCGATGCGGCAAAGATCGAAGGAGGAAAGGTAGTGGTAAGAAGAGCAGAGGAAGGCGAGAAGTTCGTTACCCTCGATGGCGTTGAGCGTACTCTGAGCGCAGCAGACCTGATGATAGCCAACACTCAGAAGTCAATGTGCCTTGCAGGTGTATTCGGAGGAGAGGAGTCAGGAGTTACAGAGAATACGGTGGACATCTTCCTCGAGAGCGCATATTTCAATCCTGTATCCATCAGGAAGAGCTCCAAGAGACACGGACTCAAGACAGATGCATCATTCCGCTATGAGCGTGGCGCAGACCCTCTGATCGTCGAATATGCAGCTAAGCGTGCAGCCCTCCTGATCCAGGAGATCGCCGGTGGACAGATTGTCGGAAAGGTGCAGGAATTCTATCCTGAAAAGATCGAGAAGAAGGTAGTCGAGCTCGACTATGACCGTATTGAGAATTTTGTAGGAAAGAAAATCGGACACGATGTCATAGAGGGCATACTTGACAGCCTTGCATACGAATTCGTAGAGAAGACAGAGAAGGGTGCCAAGGTGGCAGTTCCTTCATATATGGTCGATGTATATCGTGAGTGCGATATCGTAGAGGAGATCCTGCGTATCTACGGATATAACAATATCGAGCTTCCACAGGCTATGAGGATGTCGGTCAATGCACCGCAGAAGCCTGAGCCTGAGCAGGTAAGAAAAGCTGTGTCTGACTTCCTGGCAGCAAACGGCTTCGTGGAGACAATGAACAACTCCCTTACAAAGTCAGATTATTATTCAAAGCTCAAGACATTCCCGGAGGAGAAGTGCGTGAGGATCATGAACCCTCTCAGCTCAGACCTGAACGTTATGCGTCAGACCCTCCTTCTCAATGGCCTTGAGGTAATTGCCTACAACATCAACAGGCAGATCACAAATATCAAGACCTTCGAGTACGGCTCTGTGTATTCATTTAATCCTGAGACAGACGGAAAGACTCTCGCTTCATACGAGGAGCATACCTGCTATGCACTCTTCATCAGCGGTCAGCCTGACAAGTCTTGGAGAGTGGATCCGGGTAAGGGCAACTATTTCCAGCTCAAAGGCTATCTCGAGCTTCTTCTGAAGCGTTTCGGATGCGATATCTATTCGCTCGAGACTGAGGCAGCCCCTGCTGACCTCTTCTCTGAGGGACTTGCATACAGCCTTCCTGGATCACGTCAGCCTCTTGCTGTCATGGGTACTATCTCTCCTGCAAGACTTAAGCAGTTCGGCATCAAGCAGCCTGTATTTGCTGCCGAGATCAGCTGGCCGGCTCTCCTTGAGCTTGTGAAGAGGAACAAGATCAAGTATAAGGAGCTTCCTAAGTTCCCTGAAGTAAGACGAGACCTTGCTATCCTTCTTGACGAGTCTGTAAGCTATGCGGACCTGCGCAAGAGCGCGTTCAGAGCAGGTAAGAAGCTTCTCAAGCAGGTAGGACTCTTCGATGTCTATAGAGGTGACAAGATCGCCGAGGGCAAGAAGCAGTATGCACTCAGCTTCGTTCTTCAGGATCTTGATAAGACATTGACTGATAATGATGTAGAGAAGGTTATGAACAAGCTTCTTTCTACATTCCAGAACGAGTACGGCGCAACATTGAGATAATATGAGGATCAGACTGCTGCATATATCCGTATTGGCTGTAATGCTGTGTGGAATCTTTGCTTCGTGCCGCAAGGACGAAGCAAAGGTCATTCCGCGTAGCAAGCTGTCCAAGATCTATGCAGAGATGCTTATGACGGATCAGTGGGTGACCTCTACTCCGGGAGTCAGAATGATTGCAGATACTTCGCTGGTATATGAGCCTATATTGGAGAAGTATGGTTATGATTCTGATGATTATCGACTGAGTGTAGAGCATTATATGAATGATCCTGAGAGATTTGCACGTATCCTCAGGACTACTGTGCAGATCCTGGATGACAGGATGACGGAGCTTGAGGTGCTGAGGAAACTGGAGGAACTGAGGGCAAAGCTTCCTAAGATTAAGGCAGATTTTCATCCTGAAGAGTTCTTTCCATATCTCTTTGATGAGCCTTACATACATTATTATGACAGTATAGCCTTCGTGCCGGATTCTGTCCTATGGATCTACCGTATGATTTCGATCGAAAGAGCGGACACTATCTACGATCAGCTAAGGATGATAATCCTTGACTCGCTTGAGGTCAGTGACTCTCTCGCATTGAAGGACTCGCTTGCCTTGAAAGACAGTCTTGATGTTCCTGAAGTCATTGCGGTCGAAGACAGTGTGTTGCGTGTCGATTCTGTACTGACAAAAGGCCAGGCACTTAAGAGGGCAGATGAGGATCCAGTGCTTAGAGGACGTGACAGGAAGCCTGCCCAAGGAATAATAATGGATAAACCGGAAAATATAAACTGATGAGCATCATAAGAAAGACTGCGTCTTTTGTCTATACATTGGATGCGGAGCCGATAAGGAACGGCTATGTGGAATATGACACGGAAGACGGCAGAATCGTGTCTGTCGGTAGTTGTGGCGCGGATGAGGAGGTTGCTCCAGTGGCTTTGGTGCCGGGATTCGTCAATGCTCATTGCCATATAGAGCTCTCGCACCTGCACAAGAAATTCCGTAAAGGAACAGGTATGGCCGGTTTCATTGACCAGATAAACGAACTCAGAGATTGGGCTGGACGCGAGGTGAAGATGGAGCTTACGAAGCAATGGATGGACAAATTGTGGGCAGACGGAGTGTCAGCTATGGCGGATATCAGCAATGATGATTCATCCTTCGGAATCAAGAAGAACCATAAACTCTATACAAGGACATTCCTTGAGGTATTCGGCAGCGAGCCTGAGATGTGTGAAGGGGTGATGAAGGATGTGTCCGAGCTTCAGGAAATAGCCGATAAGGCCGGCATTGACGCTGCTCCCACCCCGCATTCCTGCTATACTATGAGTCCGGCGCTTCTGAGTGCCTCTGCAGCCAAAGGTCTGGAATCCGGCTATCTTTCTTACCATTCGCAGGAAAGCCAGGAAGAGGAAGATCTTCTCATAAGCGGCTCCGGTGCAATGTATGAGAACAGGAAGAGATCCGGAATGAGTACGCCGCCGGTTACCGGTGAGTCGTCGTTGAAATATTTTCTCGACAGACTTGCAGCTGTAAAGCAGCCTCCGTATGACGAGCATATTCTTCTTGTGCATAATGTATGTCTTAAGCAGGGTGACGTAGATGCCTTGAAAAAGGTGATGAAGAATCCTTATTTTGCGATATGTCCTCTCTCTAACATATTTATACACAATGCATTGCCTCCTATTGAACTGATGCGTGAGAATGGATTGGCCATAGCGCTTGGCACTGACTCCCTTTCCAGCAACGATGACCTTGATATGATGAAGGAACTTGTGTGCCTGCATCATAATTTCCCGGAGGTACCGATGCAGGAGCTTCTTGTATGGGCAAGCCTCAATGGAGCACGCTTCCTTGGAAAGGATAAAGAATTAGGTACCCTTACCCCGGGAAAGCATCCGGGAGTAGTGGCTATAACTGATGTTGATAAGGACGGCTGCATTACAGAAAACAGCCGTTCAACCAGATTGATTTAATGTCTATGCTGCATTTCGATGACATAGTCTTCGGACCTATTTTCAGCCGCAGGCTCGGCTCTTCGCTGGGAGTGAATATCCTTCCTTCCAAAGGAAAGCTGTGCAATTTCGACTGTGTCTATTGTGAATGCGGATGGAATAAGGACGGTATTGCAGAGCGACGTTTCCCGACCCTTGATCAGGTTGTCAATGCCTTTGAGGAGAAAATGTCCCAATTGGCTTCAGAGGGCACAAGGGTGGATTCCATCACTTTTTCGGGTAACGGAGAGCCTACGATGCATCCGCAATTCCCGGAGATAATAGAAGCTGTACTGGATTGCAGGGACAGATATTTTCCTCAGGCCAAGGTTTCTGTATTGTCTAATGCTTTTCTGGCAGGCAGACCTTCTGTGGCCCGGGCATTGAAGCGGGTCGATAACCCGATTTTGAAGATAGATGCTTCTTCGGATGAACTTATACGCCTGATAAACAGGCCGGCAGGCGGCTACAGTCTGGATGAAACGGTCCGGGCATTGAAATCATTTGACGGGAACTTCATCCTGCAGACGATGTTCCTCAAGTCTCCTGAATTTGATACGGCTGCGCCTGAGGCATTGCAGAAATGGATGGATATCGTCAGGGAACTTCACCCGAGGGAGATAATGGTTTATACGATTGATAGGGAAACGCCGGACAAGAGTCTGGAGAAATATACGGTAGAGGAAATGACGTTGTTTGTCAAACCTCTTCTGGATGAGGGATACAATATACAGATCAGAGGATAATGAGAGTTGTAATACAAAGAGTGTCTGAAGCTTGTGTCAGAGTTCCGGCAGAGGGATACGAGTCGTCAATCGGGGCGGGTCTTCTTGTGCTGGCTGCATTCATTGACGAGGACACTCAGGAGGATCTGGAATGGACGGCAAGAAAGATTGCAGCAATGCGTATCTTTGACGATGCCGATGGAGTCATGAACCTTTCGGTAAATGATGTGGGAGGTGAAGTTCTGGCCGTAAGCCAGTTTACGCTTTATGCCTCGACTGTAAAAGGCAACCGTCCGTCATATATCAAGGCTGCAAAGCCTGATGTGGCAATACCTTTGTATGAGAAGTTCCTGGCGATTATGGAACAGAATCTCGGCAGAAAGGTAGGAAGAGGAATATTTGGGGCCGATATGAAGGTTTCACTTGTAAATGATGGCCCGGTTACTATTATCGTAGATTCTAAATTGAGATTTTAAATTATTGATATATGAATTATTTGGAAAAATATGGTTATGCTCCTGACCGTGAAGCCATCGGCAGAGCTATTGAGATGATTGCCGCGAATATGGACAAGATCGCTTCTGATCAGGTCTATAAGGATTGCTTTTCAATGATGGACCTTACTACATTGAAGACTGATGATACTCCTGCTTCTGTCGTTAAGCTTGTGGAGAAGGTGAATGCATTCCATAAGTCATATCCTGAATGGCCGCTTCCAGCGTCTATATGTGTGTTCTCTAATTTCGCTTCTACAGTGAAGGAGGCCAGAAAGGACGACTTCAATATCACTGTGGTTTCTGCCTGCTTCCCTTCTTCTCAGAGCTTCCTCGAGGTCAAGCTCAAGGAAGTAGAGATGGCTGTAGAGCAGGGTGCTGATGAAGTGGATATAGTTCTCGCGCTCAATGCTTTCCTTGCTGGTGACTATAAGGCTGCTGCTGAGGAGATCAAGCAGATCCGCAAGGTAATTGACGATGTGGCTGGAAGACAGGGAAGGAATGTGCATCTCAAGGTGATTCTTGAGACCGGACTTCTCAAGACAGTGGAGAATATCGCTAGCGCATCCTTCCTTGCAATGGAAGCCGGAGCAGATTTCATCAAGACTTCTACAGGCAAGGTGGACGTGAATGCTACTCCTCAGGCTGCCTACGTTATGTGTGAGTGCATCGCAAAATATTATCAGGCTACAGGAAAGAAGATCGGATTCAAGCCTGCAGGCGGCATATCTTCAGCAGCTGATGCCCTCTGCTACTATTCGATTGTTTCATCGCTTCTTGGCAAGGAGTGGCTTAATAAGGAAATGTTCCGTTTCGGAGTCAGCCGCGTGGCAAACAGCATACTCTCAGCTGTAGAACAGAAGACTATCAGCTATTTTTAATAAATACTGATGCCTCCCGCAATGTTCCACGGATTATTGTGGAACAATTTGTTCGGAAAATATAAAAAATAAAACAAATTTGGATATCATGATCGGCCTTACAGTAATGTGTGAGGCCGATTAATGCATATAGCCGTGTATTTTTTGAGTACACGGCTATTTCTCTGGAACTTTGCCATCGTAATTAAAATAATAAAATTATGAGAGGCAAATTAACACTTGTGCTGCTGCCATTGCTGATGATGTCCTGCAGCAAGGACTGGACGCGTACGGAGCATAATCTGGATTATGCGTACGGACGTGAGATTCCTCACGGTATGATTGTGCTCGGTGAGCGTCTGGAGAATCCTTACACGACGGAGAACATTACCAAGGCTCTCCATTCCATCTATCCTACTAAGGCCGACAGGGTCGATGTCAAGACCACCAATCTTTATGTCCGTTTTCTTCCTGTTACAGAGGAGGATTATGAAACGCTGGCCGGCTTGGGAATCCATCTGACGGACCATCCTCTTGACTATGATATTGTGGTTGAGGGAGACTGGTATCACGACCCAGATATACCGGACGGCAATCTCACCTGGCAATATGCTGTAGTTCCTCCTGACTTTGACTTTCCTGATCTGGCTTATGAAATCATTGATGAGTGTCATATCGCCGAGAATGACCCCGGCACACGCTCAGACGGTATTGACTGGGAGGCAGTGGAGCGCCAGGCCTACATTCTTACCGGTAATGAGGACAGACTTGTCCAGCCCCTGTCGAAGGCTGCAGAAAAACAGCAGCCTTCCGGTCGCATAACCATTGAGGACAAGGATTGCAACGGAGGCAAGCCATTCGGAGTGGCCGGTGTGCGTGTGTCCTGCAATTCGTTCGTCAAGTTTGATCATTGCTATACCGACCGTGACGGATATTACCAGATGGAGAAGGCATTCGCCTCCGATCTCAGATACAGGCTTGTATTCAATAATGAGGCAGGCTTCTCCATAGGTTTCAATCTTGTACTTGTGCCGGCCTCGGTGTCCACTCTTGGAAAAGCAGGTCCGGAGGGCGTGAATATGACCGTTACGGAGGATTCGGATGCAAGGCTTTTCAGAAGATGCGTCGTGAACAATGCGGCATACGATTATATCGGCCGATGTAATGATGAAGACCTTGACATTGTTCCTCCGCCGTCCGATCTCAGACTCTGGATCTTCAACTCTCTCGATCTGAGCAGCTCTGCAATGCTTCATCACGGGGCTGTTTTGAGAAATGATCTGATTACAGCTTATCTTGGAGAATATACATCTCTTATCGAACTCTTCATGCCAGATATAACAGTGGGAACTAAGTCTTTGCGCACATATCAGGATATATATTCGGCAACCTGCCACGAGCTCGCACACGCGAGTCATTTCGCCAAGGTCGGTACATCATATTGGAACAAGTATATCAGATATGTCATAGAATCGTTCATTTCTTCCAAAGAAAAGCCTTATGGTGACGGAACTGCCGAAGGTGCCGGCAATTGCGAAGTAGGAGAAATGTGGGCATACTATCTCCAAAGCAAGCTCTTTAAGGAAAGGTACGGCGGAAATTTCCCTGCATTCGGTACGGACTGGTGGTTTTATCCTCAGATTTTCCGTTTCCTGGATGAGAGAGGGCTCAGACAGTCGGATATCTTCTCAGCTCTGGACGCGAATGTGGATTCGAAGGATGCTCTCAAGCAGGCTCTTATGCTGAAATATCCCGAAAAGCAGGATATGATAGGACAGGTTTTCAGCAGATATTGATATGAAGCGGTGTTTGATAGCTCTGATGCTGTGTATGTCGGCTATAGCAGAATTCAAGGCAGATGCCCAGCATTTCTCCCTTTCTACCAACGTTCTTGATTATGCGTGTCTTGGCACTATGAACATAGAGGGATCCTTTTCCATTACAAGGAGGCTGGGGCTGACGGTGGGGGTTGACTATAATCCCTTCACTTTCAGGAAGGGACAGCCGGATCAGTTCCAGTTCCGTCAGCAGGCATATAGTCTTGGTGCGAGAATATGGCCTTGGCATATCTGGTCAGGATGGTGGTTCGCCGGAAAGATGAAATATCAGGAATACAATATCGGAGGAATATTTTCAGAACTTACTGACGAAGGTGACCGTGCCGGTCTTGGCCTGTATGCCGGCTATACCTATATGCTTGGACCACATTTCAATATCGAATTCGGCCTAGGAGCCTGGGGCGGAATGGATTGGTTCAATACATATTCCTGTCAGGTGTGCGGATTGACTGAGGATAGCGGCAGGAGATGGTTTGTGCTTCCGGATGATATAATGATTGCTTTGGTATATGTATTCTAAATCTCTGATATTCACATCTGTACTGGTGTTTCTCCTGTCTTGCTCCCAGATGGGCAAGATGCAGAAGATACGGTCAGGAGAAGTCTCGATGACCTTATCTGTGCCGGAAGAGGAACCTCTGGAGGAAGAGGTGGAGAAGGATGTGCTGATAGACAGCATCAAGGGAACTCTTTCCGAAGGACCTATAATAATGAATGCCATCAAGGACACAGAGACAGGTGAGATGGTGGCGACCGACGTGATAAATGCATCCAAGGTGACTGCACGCTTCAGGAACGTGGCAGAGCGCGCCGGATATGTTTCCATCAGCTTTGATGTTACTGTTCCGGCCGCTATGTCAGACTCTCAATGGCAGCTGAAGATCCTGCCTTTTATGTCCATCCAGAATGATACAATCCCTCTGGATGCCGTGTATATAACCGGTGAGAGGTATCGCGCCGAGCAGCTCCGTGGTTATCAGCGTTACCAGGATTTCCTGTCTTCAATAATTACGGACAGTACGGACTTTATATGGATAAGACAGCTGGAGGTCTTTCTCCAAAGATATTATCCGGAGACTTACGCTATGAAAAGGGATTCCTCTTATGTCCCGGCTCCAAGCGCCGAGAATCTTTTCGGGGTGACTCAGAGGGAGGCTCTCATACATTATTCCAGACACTTGAAATACAAGCGTAACGAAAGGCGAAAGGAAAAGGCAGACATGATGTTCGGAAAATATGTCAAGGATCCGATCGTATTCGAAGGAATCAGGCTGGATACGGTGCTGCTTGGGACTGATGGTGACTTCGTATATAGGTACAGCCATACGTTCAAGAGCCGCCCGAGACTCAGAAAAGCGATGGTTTCTCTCAATGGACGGCTTTATGAGAAAGGTGAATGCATATATGATTTTCCTTTTCCGGATGACCTTACCTTTTACATCAGTTCTCTATCAGGACTTGTTGACGACAGACCGAAATACAGAAGCTATGTTCTGGAAAGGAATGTCTATGACAATACCAAGGCCCTGATCGATTTCCATCAGGGGAAGGCGGACATTGATACCACTCTGGGAGACAATGCATCCGAGCTGCGTAGAGTCCTCAAATGTATGGATGAGGTGGTGGCACGGGAAGAACTGATGCTTGATTCTCTTGTCATAGTCGCTTCCTGCTCGCCGGAGGGCCTGTATGCATCCAACAGGAGGCTTTCGGAGGCTCGTTCGAAGTCAATAAGGAAGTATATAGCTCAATATGTTCCTTATGAATGGAGGGATGTCCTGAGGACTTCCGAAATGCCGGAGAACTGGGATCAGCTGAAGAGGCTTGTGGCAAATGACACCCTTCTGAAGCCTGCGTCAAGGCAGAGGATTATGGATATCATCAGAGACACTGATGATCCGGATCAGACTGAAATGAGGCTTTCGACCCTTCCCGAGTACCGTTATCTGAGAGAGAAGCTTTATCCTAAGCTTAGAAGCATCAGTTTCGATTTCCATCTTCACCGCGTCGGCATGCAGAAGGACACGGTGCATACGACGGAGCTTGATACCGTCTATATGGCTGGGATCGAAGCAATGAAAGAGCTTGATTACAAGCGTGCCGTGACCATACTGAGGCCGTACGACGATTATAATGCTGCTCTGGCCTTTATGGCGGCAGATTATAATCATTCCGCAATGGATGTGCTTTCCAGACTCGACGACTCTGATCCTAAGGTGTGTTATCTGATGGCTATGGTTCTGGCCCGTATGGAACAATATGAGGAGGCGAGGAAATATTACGGTCTCTGTCTGGCCTATGATCCGTATATGCGGCATAGAGCCAATCTTGATCCTGAAATGTATAGCCTGGTAAATGATGATGAATTTTAAATGAACTTGTTATGAAAATGATGCTGCATGAAGTGTTCGGGTATATTCTAAGCCTGATGCTGTGTGCCGGATGTTCGGTCAAGGAGGATCGTTCCGTATGTCCCTGCCGGCTTGTGCTGGATTTCAGTGAGGTCGATACGACACTGTTGAGTTATGCTGATGTCGAGATCACTTCGCAGGATGGTTATCTTTTTGAAGAACGTATTGAGAGCGATGGATTCAGTCCGGAATATATGGTGACGGTGCCGCGCAGACAGCTTCAATTGTGTGTCTGGAACGGTCGTGAGGGATTTGAATATGGTGACGGCCTGAGGATACCATACGGAGAGGAGGCCCCTGAAGTGTATTTCCATTCGTCAGCCATTGATGCTGAGTGTGAGAAGCTTAGAGAGGTCGTGCGGATGAGGAAGAATCATTGCAGGATGACAGTCGTCATGAAGGGAGAGGATGTGAATCCTGTCGCGGTCAGCATAATAGGCAATGTTGACGGCTATGCGGCAGATGGACGTCCTACGTCCGGAAGTTTCAGATGCAGCTCTGAAGTGGCTTCTGACGGCTCCTGTACGGTTGTTCTTCCGAGACAGAACGATAATTCCTTGATCATGGAGCTTGAGGACGGATCCGGTGTGCTGAAGAAGTTTCCGATAGGGGAATATATAGCTGAAAGTGGATACGACTGGACTGCTCCGGATCTGGTTGATATTACAGTAGGACTGGATTTTGCAGTGACTCATCTTACGCTGGTCATTCAGGGGTGGGAGAAAGAACATAAGTTCGATATTGTCATATAATTTCAGAAAATAGTTCGTAAATCAAAAACATTTTGTATCTTTGTCCCACTTTTCTGAAAGCGGATGTGGTGAAATGGTAGACACGCTCGTTTCAGGTGCGAGTGCTTCACGGCGTGTAGGTTCGACTCCT
>JAEIGA010012532.1_pt1 | contig 12869 bp, 12 predicted proteins | sample 9270691 | NCBI WGS metagenome assembly JAEIGA01 (sample SAMN17057246, study PRJNA624740) | gut metagenome | biome: biome; isolation source: fecal sample | host: Bos grunniens | place: China: Xizang | collected 2019 | reverse complement strand
CATCTACAGCCTCGGCTCCATCGTTGGTGAAATCTCAGCCGACGAAGTCCTCGGCAACATCTTTAAGAATTTCTGCATCGGGAAATAGCACTTAACTATTTGACACACAATCACTTACAACGGTTTTAACGCATTTTCACAAAGTCAATTAATATTCGTAACATATTATATATCAATGTGTTATATAATTTCAATGCTAATATTTTTACTTTCTGAAAAGCCATTAGTTTTGAATCATTAAAATCTTCAACCCCCATTAGAAGTGCTTCTATTGAGGGTTGATTGTCATGTTGATGCTCATTTGAGACTCAAAATCAGGCAATGTTACAACCAGCATACCTATAGGATGACTACTTTTGATATAAATTGATATACAAAGTAATACATCCTCAAATGAGAAAAAGTAGAGCACTTAAATATGGGATTCCCGCTGTTGAATTACACAAACCGGAATTGCATAACACTCAGTGTTCAATCGTTTATGCTGCGCAACTATTGGCAATAAGCAGACAGCATCTATACAGACTTATTAAAGAGTACGGAGTGTCTATTATCAAGACTAAAGGGTGCAGTACAATCTGCTATAAAGATATCATATCAATACTTGAAAAATTGGACACAAATTCAGATTGTCCATTATGTCCTGCTTCACTCTCCCTAAGAGGACTTATGAAATCAACAAATCGGTCCCGTTGCTGGAGCCTGAAATTCATCGACAGATACCAAATACATTCATTCTACATTGGAAACTCCAGGAGGTTTGCATACCATGAAGTCAAATCTTCACTAGATCATGAAAGGGATAGCATATCAGAATGGCAAGACTTTGATAATGCAATCAGAAGATTCGGAATCCGCAGACAAACCATGATAAATATTATTGTTGACGGCAGAGTAAAGTACATATGCAAGTCTGGTAAACTATTGGTCAACATAAAGGACATCAAACACTATAATAAAATACGATATGAGTAAAGTAAGTATTAGAACTCGTCCTAAGAAGGACGGAGTAATGGCAAGTATTTTCCTTGAATTCAGTCCACCACTAACTGATCCGACAGGACTTCCTGTCAGATATGAATTCCTCGATCTCGAAAAGTATATAAAGCCAGCAAACCATATTCAGAAAAAATTCAACAGCACAGTTGATGAGATTGCCGAAGGAATCAGATGCGAAAGATATCTGAAATATGTGCATAAAAACTATGACTGGGTCGCCAAGAATAATCCCAACGGTGATTTCTTAGACTATTTCGACAAAAACACCATAAACCGAGGAATTAAATTCAAATGCAGTCTCAGTTATTTCTCCAGATTCTGCAAACATGAATGCAAGTTCAAAAATATCACAGTAAGCTACTGCGAACAATTCAAGAACTATCTGCTAAATACCGAAGGTCTTCATAGGAAGCAGAAACTAAGCAATAACTCAGCGGCATCTTACTTCAATGCCTTCATGAGCATCGTACAACTCGCACAATCTGACGGCATCATCAGAACCGACATTTTCAGCAAGGTTAGCAGAATTGTCTGGAGCCACGATACCAACAAAGAATATCTGAATCCAAAGGAGATCAAACGCATCAAAAGAGCAGAGTTCCCCGAACATCCAGATCTTAAAAGAGCTGTTATATTTAGCATCTACACAGGACTTCGCCGTGGAGACGTTCTTAAACTTGACTGGAAGGACATCTATATATGCGGTGAGAAATCTTATATGAAGATTATCATAAGCAAAACAAAGATTCCGGCTACTCTCCCCCTTTCAACTCCGGCAATCAAACTCCTTGGCAAGCCCAAGGAATCAGGTTCAGTTTTCGAAAATCTGAGTGTCTCAATTATTCATAAATGGCTTCCTATCCTTATGAGAAAAGCCAAGATCACAAAGCACATAACCTTTCACTGCTTCCGCCACACATTCGCCATGCAGTTACTGGAAACCGGAGCAGACATCTACACCATCGCCACCCTACTCGGCCACAAATCCGTCAGCAGCACTCAGGTCTACGCCAGAATGTCCCAAGAGGAAATCAGGAAAGCGGTTTTAAGGTTGGTTTAAATAACTATTTACAACCACTTGACACTCTTGTGATTTTATTCGTTAGTTATTAACTTTACGCAGACAAAACGGAATTTTATTGGTGAAACGAATAGCGAACATACTATATATTCTTACTGCACTCATCACATTCTCGCACAGTGTGAGTGCTGGCCCGACTATACAGACCCAAGACATCATCATAATTAACAATGTAAAGCATAAAGTGAATCATCCCCTGATGTTCCAGATTGACTCTGTCAGTTACCTTTCTATGAAAGAAAAGCTTGATTTCAATTCATCTACATTTTCGTGGAACTTCAGAGGACATGTAGCCACCTTTGAAGTCAAGGACAACAAACTCTTTCTGAATAACATAGAAACATCTAAGGTGCACACTGACTTCAAGGGTCTGCTAGATAAGTATATGGACAGGAAAGGCCGGATCTGCGCTTCATGGATTTCAGGAACATTTACATGCGGTACCGGAGAATGTCTATATGTCGCATCAAATGGATTTGATAGTGCTTATGAGCAAGAAACCGAGTTGGTAGTTGAAAATGGGGCTATTGTGTCTTCAATAACATATAAGAATAAAACCTATGGAACGGTATATCTTAGTGATGTTACGCATAAGATATCGCCCGAGTTTGATCTTAGTAAAATCAAGGCACCCAAAGGTCGTATTACCATCAAGATAGATGCATTAAAATTCAGCAATGAAGGAAAAGTAATCGAGTGGTCAGTGGACTTCTGGACTGGGCAGAACAATCTGTCGGCTGAAATAAAAGAAGATATAGTCAAAGAGGTCAATAGAGTCTTCAATCTCTTTGATTGGAAAACATATTGCCGAGACAGCGAATGGCATTGGCTTACTCAAGGTGACGTTACATTTCCGTTAATATTCAAATAACAAATATAAAGATGAGAAGATTGGCTCTAATAATTATCAGCATATTTGCCCTGTCTGTTTCGTGTGCGATAGGACAAACTCATAATGAAACCACATCTGAGGATACAATCAAATCATTCCTCGCCAAGATGTATAACGACAAACTCTACGAGGACTATAACTTCCTGCAGAAGCACTGTTCACCTGAACTGCTCAAGAAACTTCAGGATGCTTATACATACGATTCCGATGGCCCGGCGTATGCTACATGGCTGTTCAGAAGCAGGCATCAGGACAGTAAGCCTGGCTCAGGGGACAAGACCATGATGCTTGATGTTTCTGCCGATGGCGACTGGTATCTCTACACTGCCTTGGACATGGGTTGGAAGTTCACCAACAGAATCGAACTAGCCATCAAGGATGGAAATGTGATCATTGAAGATATGGACCTCACTGGAGAATGGGCTAAAGCATTCGTGAGAAATTCATATCTATATCATTGGCACAAGACTCAGGATGTAGATTCTACCGTCATGGCGTTTTGTGAGCTTGCACAACACCTTATGCCGGATATTAAGCTTGATCCTTCTGCAATCAAGGCATACATCATATCTGCAGAAAAGGAGAATGCAATAGGAGAAGATCTTATGAGTATATCTAATGCTAGTAAATATTATACTCCGCTTTGCAGATGCGACATTTACCCATATATTAAAGAGCAGATGAGCGAAGAAGTCCTGGCTGCTTTTTACAAAGTGTATGATTCATGGAAAACGGATTTAAAAACAGCCCTGGGAGCAATCAAGGATAAATGTTATAGAGAAATATCCATTGAACTGTACGGCAATGACCACGACATAATTGGAAGCCGTGAGATTGTCCAATATCTTATAAAGACAGAAAAGTAGTATGAAAAAGAACCTGTTATTTATCATTATCTCAATGGCATTCCTTTTCATAGGTGTAAATACCATTGCACAGGATACAAAGCATGCAGATCCTCGTTATCTGGAACTTGACGAGCATCCGACATTCAAGGGAGGTGGCCCAAATTATTTTGCCACATGGGTTACGTCCCATGTCAAGTATCCGAAAGACGCTAAAAAGGCCGGTATAGAAGGTACAGTCATGGTTTGTTTCGTCGTTGATATCGACGGTAAGATTACGGATGCACATGTCCATGAAAGTGTTCATCCTGAGCTTGACGCTGAGGCTATCAGAGTCGTTATGAAATCCCCAAAATGGAAACCTGCCAAGAAAGATGGTAAACCGGTAAGAGTAAGCTATACTATGCCAGTCATGTTTTATTTCGGAAATTAATAATCCACTTTTCTAAACTGGTGGTATATTTAACTAACGGACAAATTCGAATTTAGTTAAAATAGATAAAGATAAATTCTCGCAGAACAAAGATGAATGGTAACGATGTAAGAATTCCCAAGAGCGTTGTTCTTGTTTTAGGAAACGGATTTGATTTAGATTTGGGTCTCAGAACTTCATACAAAGATTTCTGGGAGTCTGATTATTGTCCCAAATCATACCCCGCACCATTGATTAAACACCTTAATGAGAAGTGGCCTGATAGTCTGGATAAGGTTAAATGGTATGACCTGGAAAATGAGTTACTAGAATACTTTAGAAGTATCCAAGTTGAAGGGGAATATCCGGATTTGATAACAGAATCTGAGTATGAGTTCCTTAAACGATATAATCCGGCACATACATCATGCAGAAGCCACTATGAGAGGTATCAGTCTGATATTGATTCTCTTCATGGAAAGAACCTACTTGACTTAGACATCGAATGGAACCTTTATATAACTATTCCATATCTAGATGATCTTAGGCAAACTGGAGTGTGGAGAGATAGAAAAGCATTCCAACTGATAAAAGAAGGGTTATGCAAATACATCTCTGAGGTAAGCAAGAGCATCCCTGACACTGAAGGATGCGCCTTCAATGTATTATTCGCAATAGCCAGAGCTAAGGAGCAAGGCGACTATGTAAACATCTACACTTTCAATTATACAAAGCTGCACCATCCATATGGTTCAAATCTCACAAGCATTACTCATCACGTTCATGGAACATGCGAGGATGGAAAAATTATAATCGGCACTCAAGACTCAAAAGAGTTTAACAAAGATTATGATTTCCTCCAGAAATCATTTGACCCGAACTTCAGCCCTCCGGCATTGGTATATGATCTCTTGAATGCCGACGAGATCGTATTCTTCGGTCATTCAATCGGAATTAATGATCGTCAGTATTTCAAGTCCTTCTTCAAACAGCAGACTTCGACTGACGCCCCAAAGAGAAAAAGGATTAGCATTTTCACAAGAGACGAGAAGGCAGAAGTCGAAATCAAGCGTTCTCTTCAGGAAATGACCGATCATAATCTTTCTACTCTATATGGTATGAATGACCTTGAGATTATAAAGACTGCAGAGGTGAAAAACTCACCTAAACAGTTCAGAGACTTCATGTTAAGAAATATCAATAATGAGGCTCAGGTAAGGATTACAATGCAGCAGCTATTAGAGCATTTGTGTTTGAACTCTTAACCACATAACTTCACTTCTTTTACATTCAAAGCCTCATAAGATATATGGAACTAATGACTTTTATCGAATTACTCAAAGGAGGTTACGAACTTATAAAGTCCCAAATCCCAGCTTTTGATTTTGCTTATAATCGTGCATTGAAGAAATGGACTATAAATAGGTCTTTGCGCGAAAAATGGGCAGACAATTATCTGGGCGATTATGATAAACTAGTAAAATACATTCAAGAGCCCAATACGGTTTCCCCCGCATTTAGAGACTTTTTTGATATTCTTTATAATGAGGTAAAGAATGACCCCCAAGTATCCATTATTCTCAACACTGACTTCACCACTGAAGTCTATCAACTTAGCAAACAAATCAAAGAAGACATAGAGAATATTCGAGAGGAGCAAGACAAACAGATAGGGATATTAATGGATATTCGATCAATGCTATTGAGCCTGACTCAATTTACTCCAACAATAGTCCAAGAATACGAAGATATCGAAGGGTATATTCCTCTCAAAATCAGAAGAGAAGAAAACGAGCAAGATACATACAATCGACTATTCTACGGAAAAGATTCTAGTAAAAGTATAGAAGATTTAATCATTGAGGGAAACAAACGTCTCATCTTATTCAGTGCTCCTCAGTATGGTAAAACTACTGTTTTAGCAAAACTTGCATTCGACTTACAACAAAGTGGATTATATAGGCCTTTCCTCTTTAACTTACGGAATTATAGTTCTTCATCGCCTCTTGAGAATCAAATCAAATTAAGCGAACGACTTGACAATTCTGCTTCTAGTGTTTTGATTCTTGATGGATTAGACGAATTAAAAGAAGCTGACAGAGATAATGTTATTAGTGAAATATCTATAATTTCACTGAATTATCCATTAATGAACATTATTCTATCATGTAGATTGTCTCACAAAACAGTTATGACAGTAAATGGGTTTGAGGATATTTATCTTCAATCTATGAGTTATGATAACCTTGTTACTTATATACAATGTCATTGTTCGGATCATGAGACATTTCTTTCAAATGCTCGTGATTCGCAGATTATGCAGTTTCTTCTTGTACCTTTCTTTCTAAGGGAATCTATATCATATTTTGAAACCCACAAAAGCATCCCTTTAGATAAAGTTACAATCTACGAGTATTTTATTAATAGATGTTTTCAGGAAGACAAACAACGCAAGATTGCTAGAGCAGGATTAGTAAGCCCCAGAGCAAGGCTGAACAAACACTTGGAACACATAGCATTCTCTATGCTCACCAGCCAACAGATGGAAATTTCAGCTGATGAGCTTTTCGAGGACTTGAATATCAGCTGCGATGTTATTGAGGAGCTGATTGGCACCTCTTTAATCACAAAAGGAGATAATGGAGGGTTTACCTTTGTCCACAATGCATTCAAAGAGTATATCCTAGCAAAAAAGTTGTGCTCATTAGATTTTGCACAAATCAAATCATTAGTTTGCTATCCGGGAACAGATGTCATTATACCTGCGTTAAAGAATGTAGTGGTGCTAACAATACACCTCATAAGTAAAAATCAGTTATGGAGTGAATCTGATTTCCAAAAATGGTGTATAAAAAAACATACATGGATCTTAGTTGAGGTCGGCCCTGAGTGCTTGGATGAAAGCACAAGAGAAATAATATTTATGGACATATATAATGACTATAAAAGAAAAGGGCTACATCTTGACTATGGTAAAGTAGAAAGCTTGATGGCATTTTCCTCTACGCAGCAATCTGTGCGTTATATTCTTTCTGAAATAAAGGATTCTGAAACAATAGACGTTATAATTGTATGAACGCATTGAAATTAGCGGAATATACGAACTTCTATCTTTTGGATGAGGAAGAGTTAGACCAAGCAAGGCATCTATTTTTATCATTACTCAAGCTAGAGGAGTCTAACATTGGGAAATATAGTTATATATGTTTACCTTTTGACAATAGGTCATTACAAACGCCTAAATTCCTTGAAGAAGTTAAACAAGAGATAAGTGATACTACAAACTGCTATTTAATACAACTAGTTTGCTCAATGGCAGTTTCACTTGGATTGGCTGATGAATATGCAGATTGGGCATTGACAAAAGCGGAATTCGTTCGCAACTATGATGCTGACGGTGCAACACATGTAGTATCAGATCATGAATTAATGGAGCACATACGTGCCTTAAGAAATCCTCAAAACATAATTAAAGCCCTTCGCTATATTTTGCCGTCAGAGAAGTATCATGTAAGAGCACACTACGAGAAGGATCGCTTATATATTATTCCTAATCTGCTTTCTTCACTCTTACTGAAACAAGACTACGGAACATGGTTAGAAGTCATATCCATCATTGACACATCGGACATGAATCGAATGCCTCGTAACATTAGCGAAGCATTTTACGATTATTTAAAGAAATCTACAAACACGAATACACTGTTTGAGAATAGGTTGCAAGAAGTCGTTGAATTAGGCAAAAAGGACGCAAAGGATCATTTTGCATTTATGCAAATGCACAACTTGCTATCTATACTTATGACAGAAGAACGACTTCTTAGCATTATCGAGGATGATAAAAACCTTTGTTTCGATGCTAGTAACATCATGTTTCGAATGCGAGAATATTCTGCCCGTAATGAGCATGAACTAACATTAATCAGCGATTATCTTGCCAAGAAATTTCCGGTACAATATTCTGAGAGTGCGATTCAAAAAGCATTTAACATACTGTTTGACCGTGAGGCATTCAGAGACGAAATCATCAAAATCTTTAATGGTAGTGAAAAATTAGATTTTGGACGAGATTTAAGAAGAATTTATCTTAAAGATTATAATTCGTCAGTAATCTGGTTCCTACAAGAATTGATAGATGCATCTGAGATTATCAAGATAGAGGATGCATTAAATATCTTTAATGATACTGATCAATTCTCCTTATATGTGGCAGCCAAAATACCGCCATCGTCGGATAGGATAGTCGTTTCGCAGCCACAATACTGCGAGATAGAGCGAATAGTTCGTTCTCATCTACCAATATGTAGATCCCGCATTAACCCATGCCATTTAATAAGCATAATAGTCAATTATGGTATCAAATTATCGGATGGGGAACTTATTTCACTTTTGGCATGGTCTGGTATGGAAACAAGAGACCCTCACTACGATGGAATATCAGTAACAAATCGCCCTTTAATTGATTACATTTATGAACATCTAGAGAATAGGACACTGATAGTTAAGGAGGTTAAGGATGTTCTACAGACTGATGCTCCAGATTATTTGAGTTTTTATGAAAGCATAGCAAAATATATTATCAAGTATAGAGTATCTGAACTATATGGAGCATTTAAAGATATCATCTCACGATTCAGTAACGAGTATGCTAAGGTCAATATTATGGTAAAATTATTGGAACTTGGCCATATTGGATATGAAATAGCTATAGGCGTCATTGATATGCTTTCAGAAACAGATCGCCTATGCTTCTATGAACATTTGTTGATATATGAAAACAAAGGGTTCGTATTAACCGAGAAGATAATAGAGGAAAGTATTGAATACATCAATATTAACTACGACAACTATTCGAGCAACATGAAGCAAAGAGCATTAAAAATATTATTTGCTCATGGTATAGAAACTGGGCTTGACAGAGGTATAGAAATGTTTGATAATGACGATACTTGGATATCAGTTGACCATTTTCCATCAACAACAAAATTTTCTGGAAAGCATTTTAAAAAGTTAGCTATATATTTCCAACGTGCTACAGAAAAGAAAAATACTTCAATGCCACACCCACAGCCAATGTATGAATCTATTGCAACTACCTTAAGAAGCATTGCAATGGAGTCTATCCAAATGTTAGGACAAGTTAAGGAAGTATTTAGAAGAGTAGCTGACAGCAATCGATATTTTTGCTACTATAACATAGTTGCAGACGAACTTGATACTGATTATTATAGCAAAAACATACCTATTCCTACCCTAAATGAAGCATCGCTTCTATATAGATCGATTTTTACGGAATAACAGAATACAAAAACACTCCGAAGTTTCTATTCTGAATCTTCGGAGTATTCTCTATAAATTTCATCTGCGAGGTAATGGTCGCTCCTGCAATGCAGGTCAGCGACTCCATCTTGAATCATCTGAGCGGTGGCTGACTTATAGAACACATCCATCGCCTTATCAAGAGAACCATCAAATTTCTCAGCCAAGATTGCAATAATCCTAGCGTTCTTAGCCTGTATGATTATGTTCTTTGAATCTTCCATTATCTTGTAATATCTTCAGATGAGTGAAAAGACAACAGATTAATTGCACTGAGCGTTCTGCAGCAATACTGATTGTTCGGCTTTTCATATTTGAGACGCTTTAGAGCTTCATCTTTTGTGATATCTCCTGTGAAGTACAGATCAATGGTCTTAAATATTTTATCGTTGGCAATACCACCAATCACAAGATCATAATCTGAGGTATCTTTACCCTGCCTACAGGCAAGTACGAAATCCAGCCATTCCTCATCGTAAGCTTCGAACACCTTAACTTTCAAGCATCCGAACTCATCTTTAATATCATACACATTCATCACAGCAGGACGTCCTCTCAAGAGGAATCGTTCAGCATACAAAACAGCCTGCTCGCGCAATGATGTCAGGTAGAAGCCCTTACCAAAATCCAAGTAATCTCTTGAGTGATCAAGATCCGGACTTTCGACCTTTACTGTGGAAGAGTGGTATAGTTTCATGACAGAGCTCCTTTTTCCTGCATGTAAGTAATAAGATCATCCATGAGGTACTCCTTTCCGAATGTATGAAGGACTTCATACCCCTTAACTATATAGTTCTCAAGAATACCGCTATCCTTGAGTTTCAAGTATATAGTCCTCTGTGGCAATTGCAAACGCATTGACAAATTGCCTATACAATATGTTACAAAATCCAACTGGTCAGAGCTCATAGTTACTCTAATTTATTAACAAAGGCAAATATAACGAATTTTTGTACCATATTAACCATAAAGCACGCAAAACATCCTAACCCGATAAAGTTTTCATTTGAACAGTGGTACTGCTGGGGGCTAAAATTAGAAACTCATTGCATCTTAATATAATGTGAACAACTGTGTGCAGATAACCGAAAATCAATACAAATATCAATAGATATGATTTTCGAGATTTTGAGCAAAATAACACTTGATATAATACGATATCTATCTATATTTGTAAAATCGTGTCGTCTACAAGATTTTGATATAATACGATATTTGTATTGACTTTTAACAGGTTTTGTTGGAATCGCAAATACATCTTGTTGATTATCTGCACATTACAAGATAGTGCATCGGAAAGTAATTGATAAAAACAAAATTGATGAATAATAATAGAAATCGATAAACACCTTATTTATATATTTGCCACACACGACAAGTAGAAACTTGTCATATGAACATTAACCACAAAGACTATATAAACAATAATAATCATATAATGAATTATGAAAAAACACAAACTAACCTTAACACTGTTAAGCAGTATCATTACAATCCTTGTTGGAGTATTCTCATTATATACCTACATTAAAAGCGACAATCCAAAATTGGAAGTTACAATATATCAAGATCAGTTAATTACCCAAACACACAACATTGGTAATTTAAAAGCGATATATACGTATAACGATTCTATAGAGGTGCATAATTTATGGCAAACAAAGTACATTATACGTAATATTGGTAAAACCACCATAATTGGCCAAGGGAATCATTCGAATCTAGTGGAAAATCGTATCCACTTTACTTTTCCTGATTCAGTAGACATATTATATTGTGATATATCAAAGAATGAGATAGATGCAAATATAGAAAACAATTCTATTTCATTTAAACAATGGAAGAGTAATGAAATGATAGAAATTAACGCCTTGATAGAAAGTATTAAATTTCCAGAATTTAAAATAAATCAACGTGATATTATAGATGCCGACGTATATTATAAGCATGCATTTGCACAAAATGACAACGAAAAACTTATCGATATGTTACCTAAAGGGAGCGCTGATGTTTTAAAATATATTTGGTTGGTTTATCAAATAATGTTTACAATACTTACTATCACACTATTATGGAAGCACATGCGCGGAGCAATTATACTGTTAATCAGAAAAATGATTTCAACAATATTTGGGAATATAGGGAATATGCTCCCAGCTAATATGTCAGTTGCTATTTATTGTATAATATTTTGCATAATAATATGCATAATTCTATCTATACCAATACTTTGGATATTTTAATATTTCAGTAAAGAAGTTCACAATAAAAATAGAATTAGTCGCCGACCTATTTGCATTTGTGTACTTCCCCTATAGCTGCTATTAAGGAAAGCGCACACAAGCATTTCAAAACACGAAGAATGTTACTCCGGTAATTCTGTTACATTACATTTACCTGAACTTAAAAATCGAAAGAACCCGCCAGCACTATAGGATGCTGACAGGGCCTTCTATTTTTGATTAATTACACAAAATTATGCAAAGTACCAACACTCATTATATAAGGTCACTGATATCTTTCTTAGTTTGTTCAAGCTTATCCTTAATATCTCTTATTTGGTCTTTAAGTTGCAAATAACAAGGATTAATTTTGTCCCACTCGGCATATGCCTTTTCTTTACGGCGCATCACACGCTCTTCAGAGTTTAGAGTTAATGATACCGGGATTAAAATGCCACCAAGTGTTATAAGGTAACCCCACAAATTGTTATTCAGTACATTGGCTACATTTAATATAAAAAGTAAGACACTTCCAAACAAAGAAAGAATTCCTAAAATCATTAATATCAAAGGAGTTCTAAATTTATAGGTATTACGACGTTCTATTTCCATAGGAGCCAGTGTGGCCTTTAGGTGAACTAACCTAGCTTCTAGATCATATCTATCAGCATACAGTATATTCAGTCTACTCGCTTTTTTATTAAGTTCTTGCAACTTGGCATTTTCTGCATTTACAGTACTAAACTCTTTCTTTGTTACCTCAAGCTCTTTAGCTAGTTTGGCTTTTTGAACATCCAGTTCTTGATTTTTATCCTTTAGGGTTCCAATCTCTTGCGACTTCTGCTCTGATTCTTGTGACAGGTTAGCTAATTCTTTCTTCTGGTGATGCATTGTATTCTCCAGGGACTCCTTCTTCCGATGTATCTCACTATTAATAGCATCATAGTGAGATAGATCCTCTCTAATTGCACTTTGAAGTTGCTGAGCAAATGATTTTGAATCTCCTTCTGGAATATGATCTACTGCCGCAACAACGTTACGTGCTCTGCGATAGAGAAGTCTAAGAAATTCATTATATACTTCTGGAGCAATTTCTTCT
>JAEIGA010012531.1_pt1 | contig 12869 bp, 15 predicted proteins | sample 9270691 | NCBI WGS metagenome assembly JAEIGA01 (sample SAMN17057246, study PRJNA624740) | gut metagenome | biome: biome; isolation source: fecal sample | host: Bos grunniens | place: China: Xizang | collected 2019 | reverse complement strand
TTATCTGTTCTTGCCACAAAGATAGTATTTTTCCGTCATGTTATTCGTAAATGGTGGCCACAATCTGTCGTTCACCTCCATAATCACGGAACTCGCAGAGGTAGATGCCCTGCCATGTGCCGAGGTTCAGCTTTCCATGGGTGATGGGGGTGGTGAGACTCACCCCGAAGAGCGAGCATTTGGCATGCGCCGGCATGTCGTCCAGTCCCTCCATGGTGTGGTCGTAATACGGTTCGTTCTCCTTCACAAGTCGGTCCATGATCTTGCTCATGTCGGTACGCACATCAGGATCGGCATTCTCGTTGATGGAGAGGGCGCACGAGGTATGTTGCACGAAGAGGTTCAGCATACCCGTTTGAGGCAATGGTTTAGGGAGATGTTCCATGACCTCACGGGTAACCAAATGGCATCCTCTTCGCTTGGCCGAAAGGCGGAAGATAGCTTGTCTAATCATTTGAAATACTTTAGATTGTCGAAACATGGTTTGAGTTCGCCTCGTTCGATGCGATGGATGATTTCCACCACCTTGTCGTTCGTTGGGGTAGGGAAGTTCACCTTTCTACCATATTCGGATACGGCTCCGTTGATGGCATCTACTTCGGTCAGTTTTCCTTTCTCCAAGTCCTGAAGCATGCTGGCCTTGAGCTTCGCGTGCTTGCGGATGGCGATAGGGATGATGAAGAACGAGAAGGCACGCTTCAAGGCATTCGTGTAGTTCAGCAATTTCACGATGTCCTTGCCTTGCACCGGTTCGATGCGGATACCGCCCACTTGACAAACGTCGATACATTCCTTGATTAACGCCTGCACGATTCTGCGCGAATCCTTCGGTCCTGCTGCTTCGCCAAAAGTACATCCCAATACCGCACTCATGCCCGAGAAGGCTGCATTGATGAGCAATTTGCTCCAACGGGTGCCGAGGAAGTTCTCTTCCACATCTACCGTACCCATCATTTCGAGCAATTCCTTCACCTTGTCGAAGTGCTTGCTACGTTGTTTCGAGATGGCTCCAAGCGAGAACGAGAGGGCATCCGGTTCGCTGGTGAGTTCGCACACACCCGGCGACTGCATCGTTGCACCCCACGCTACGGTACATCCCAATACGCGTTCTTCGCCCAATACTTCGGCTATCTGCATTTCGGGAAGTCCGTTCTGGAAGGTTACCAACACACCATCGGGAGCCAAGAAACCTTTTAGCATCTGCACCACTTCGGCATTATGCTGTTGCTTGGTCATGAGGAAGAGGATGTCGTACGTTCCGCTCATCTCGTCGGGAGTATATGCCACCACTGGCTGATTGAAATTCATCGTGCCCACTACTTGCGCACCCTTTTCCTTCAAGGCAGCTATGTGTGCCTTGTTACGGTTGATAAGCTCGATAGGCACATCGGCCTTGCTGATGAATGCTCCAAGGATTGTGCCCAAAGAACCGGCACCATAGATTGCTATACGCATGGCTTTCAAGTTTTTACTTCTTCAAGAAACAAGTTTTCAAGACAATGTTGCTACCGTCGATCTTGCAATCCACTTCTTCCGGATTTTCAGTCAATCGGATGCTCTTTACCTTGGTTCCGCGCTTGATGACCATCGACGAACCCTTTACCTTCAAGTCCTTGATAACGGTTACCGAGTCACCATCAAAGAGTTCAGCTCCGTTGCTGTCCTTGGCGATGTCTGCTGTTTCGGTAGCGGTAGCATCTTCTTCGTTGAATTCGTGTGCACAATCTGGACATACGTACAAAGATCCGTCAAAATATACATATTCGCCTCCACATTTCGGGCATTTGGTAATTTCACTCATGGTTGTTTACTTTTTATGTTTTTAAAATTATTTCTTTCATTTCACCACCCAATACCCCAAAGCAGTCAAGCTGATTCCCGCTATCACGCTGATGGATACATAGGCCAGGAAACTTCCCCAATGGCCATTCTGAAGCATCTGTAGGCTCTCGTTGGCAAAGGTGGAGAAGGTGGTGAACCCTCCGCACAGACCGGTGGTGAGGAGCAGGCACCAAGGATGGGACGTGGAACTGTATCGGCTAAACAAGGCGAAAAGCACCCCGATGAGGAAACATCCTATGAGGTTGACCATCAATGTACCCCACGGGAAACCTTGTGTGCAGGCATTCTTCATCCAAGTCGAGATGAGGTATCTCAACGCGCCTCCCACGAAGCTGCCCAGGCCTACGATGCATACTGATTTAATCATCATCCAACTCATTTCCATCCAGTTTCATGGTACAAAGGTAGGAAAAATATGCTTACTGACAAACTATGCCAAGACTAAGGATTGGCATACACCGGAATCAGTTGGTCTTCGTTGGGCCAATGCGGAAGGAAGAAAAGCGGACAAGGAGTACCACCTACACCTGCCCATTCGATGCGACGCACAAAGTTGAAATCGGGTGTACCGAAGGCAAAGGAGCGACCATAGAGCAGGATGCATCTCCGGCTTTCGTCCTTTTTCCAGAGTCCGCCTCCATAGGGACAATCCTCGCCCCAACCCAAAAGATCACGATGCTGATACACCCGTCCGAACTTTAGCACTCCGTCTTGATTGATGATGAATTTCTGATACATTATATTATATTCTTTATGTTTTTGTTGAACAAAGATAGATAATTTTTGCGATAATGTCTGCGCGAAATGATTTGGATATGATGGGAAATGCTTAATTTTGGGGAGAAATAACCTTAAAATGAATGAAACAATGCGTTATCCTAAATTTATCTTGCTGATTGTTGCTTCGTTGATGATGTTCATGGCATGTACTCCTTCTCGTGAACAAATGACTGATCAAGCCATCAACAACGTGATGAATGAGTTTAAAGCAGTAGGTATCTCGGCTGCTGTGGTGAAAGATGGAAAAATAGTGTATAATGAGTCTTTCGGATACAAGAATCTCGATACCAAGGCTCCTCTTGCCAATGACGATGTCATGCGAATAGCCTCCATATCTAAATCGTTTACAGCCACTTCGCTTCTCCAATTGGTGGACAAGGGAATCATTTCCTTGGACGATGATGTCAGCGATTTGATTGGTTTTCCAATCAGAAATCCTCATCATCCGGAAATTCCGATTACGTTGCGGATGGTGCTCTCGCATACGGCAAGTATTCGCGACAAGGAAGATTATTTTACATTAGACCACTTGAATCCGGCTGTTTATGGCGATTGTGTGGAGTCGTATTTTGAATACAAGCCGGGTGAAGGGTATAACTATTCGAATATGGGGCTCAATTTGGCAGGAACCATCCTTGAAAAGGTTTCAGGCGTACGGTTCGACGATTATGTCAGAACCAATGTCATTCATAAACTCGGCCTTTATGGAGGTCATAACATCGATTCATTGGATGCCAATCGCTTTGCTCTTATCTATGCCAACAGAGATGGTGAGTATGTGGAATCGAAAGGTGCCTACAAGAGTAGAGCGGAAGATATGCCAGGCTATGTGTTCGGATATTCTTCGCCCATCTTTTCTCCTACGGGTGGTGTGAAAATCTCGGCTCATGATTTAGCCATCTATATGATGATGCACATGAATGGAGGCGAGTATAATGGCATCCGTATCATTTCCGAAGCAAGCTCCAAGGCGATGCAAACTCCCGTATGGATGATTCAGAAAGAAGGCGATGAGCAGTATGCCCTCTGTTTGAGAGAGTTCATAGACTTTGTGGACGATGAGAAATACAATGTGCCGGGAAGTTATCCTATCGGACATACCGGTGGTGCCTATGGTCTCAACAGTATCATGATTTGGAGTCCTGCCGATGGTTGGGGTATCGTGGCAATGACCAATGGATTTACCGCTGTAGAGGGCAAGAACTTCTTGAAGTGCCTGACCAATTCCATCTACGAGGCCTGCATAAAGGAATAACCCTGTTTACTGACTACAAGCCTATGTCGCCTTTATGGATAGACATAGGCTTGTATGTTTTCTCTGAAGACGTAGATGCAGAGTGCGATTTGAGCGATAAGAATCAGTGGAACTCCGTATCTGAACTTCTTGTGCAAAGTCTTGTGATGCCATACCTTCATGCCCAGCCAGGCCCCGATGCTTCCGCCCACTACGGCCAATAGGAGCAAGGTAGCTTCCGGTATGCGCCATTTCCCTTTTTTAGCTTTCAGCTTGTCGATACCATAAAGGATAAAGGTGATAACATTGATTGCAAGGAGCAAGTAGATGATGTATTTAGCCATGGTTTCCATATATTATTCAAAATAAGACATATACTTTTCAGGCATCTGCTTGATGAGGCGGATCTCAATTCCTTTGTAGAACACCTCACCCGCTTCGCTTTGTAGTTGCAATTTCCCTTCTACCAATGGTGCATCTCCCTGTTCGGTAGTGTGGCGAAGATTCTGAAGAGCCATAGCTACTTGGCCATTGACAATGTGCAGGCTCTTGCCTTCGTGGCAGATGAGCTCCAAGGTAGTCCACTCGCCATCGGGACTGTTGTAATCCTTTGCGCCGCAAAAGTTGGTTACGCCCCGGTGACCTACGGTAATCCATTCACCCTCAGGGTCGTAGTAATAGGTACGCTTGTCGGGGTTAGGACGGGAAATCTTGATGTCGGCCTTGGAGTCCGTGATGGACCAGAAATCTCCACTATTCCCCTCCGGAGTACCGCTTTGCATCACCTGGAACTCGAACGAACGCATCCACGAGAACCAGTAATCGCCTCCCGGCTCGCCAACCGAGTGGTACAGCAATCCCGAATCCAATGCCTTGTCCAAACGAGGCTCCCAACGCTTCTGGCCATACTTCACCTGTAGGCGAAGGTGATAGTTCCGGAAACTCTCGTTCGAGATAACACATCCGTAAGTCTCGCCACTGATGCGAAGAACCGGTTCGCCATCTTCTTCTGTCATGGTGAAAACGTTGTACAGATTCTTGTCGTACCCAATGGGGGGAATCTTTTCGCCCGCTTCGTCAACGGGTGCCCGACCATTGAAATCGTTGGTAAACTGATAGCTTTGGTAGATGCGCCAATGCGACAGGTCCTTGTCAAGAAGAGGTGTCCATTCGTCGTTGTTGGTTGAACACGAGGTGCAAAGCAAGAAGGTGCAAAGTGCAAATAGTGGATAAAGAATTTTCATAGGTTTATGGTTGATATCATGTTCTGTTTATATGTTCAGCAGATGTCTGAGCGCTGCAATGGGCGCATGGACAATCATTCTCGGACCGGCGAAACGCATCACTTCCCGGATTTTTTCGCGCATATCCTTTTTATAGCAGTGTGTAGGGCACTTCTGGCAAGCCGTTTTCTTGTTTCCATATTTGCATGCAGACAGTCTTTTGTGGGCATATGCTTCCAGTTCTGCACACGAATTGCAGAGCTGATGATTCTTCTCTTTTAGCCTGCAATAGAGTCTGATCATCATCGATACGGTTTGCTTTTCTCTTTCAATTCTATTCATTGTTTAGCCATGTTTACTAACTTCTTTCATGCAAATTTAGAGAAAAATGTACATTTTTTTTCTAAATAATAGTGAAAATAAAAGTTTTTTTGTAAATTTGTTGCTTATAAATGTAAATACTATGAAAGAACAACTGGAATCTCTTAATTCCGTAACGATAAATTTTGGAGAAGGGGGTATGGTGATTGTGAACATCATACTCGCATTTGTGATGTTTGGAGTAGCACTTGGTATTAAGATGCAAGCATTGAAGGATATTGTCCATAAGCCCAAGTCCATCCTTGTCGGAGTCATGCTGCAATGGTTTGCTCTCCCTGCTATAACATTTGTTATTGCTATGGCATTGAGCCCTTTTATTACTCCCATGATTGCATTGGGTATGATACTTATTGCATCGTGCCCGGGAGGTAATATCTCCAATTTCTTGTCGGCACTTTCGAATGGTAACATAGCATTGTCCGTTTCGCTGACTGCCATTACCACGGCCATGTCGCCTATCATAACTCCATTCAATTTCTTTTTTTGGGGTAACCTCTATAGTCATTTCATCAGTATAAAGAATGATATTCCTCAGTTGGTGATACCTTTCTTCCCCATGTTGGAACAAATTTTGTTGCTGTTGGGACTTCCTGTTGTCTTGGGATTGCTCTTTACACGCTATTTCCCGGTTGCCACTAAAAAGATAACAAGACCCTTGCAAGGACTTTCGGTATTGCTTTTTGTGGGCATGGTGGCTGTTGCTTTCGTGCAGAATTTCCAGATATTCATCGACAATATTTTCTACGTATTCTTTATCGTCATGCTTCACAATGCGGCTGCATTGGCTACAGGGTATTTTGGTGGTAGAGTGGCAAGGTTGTCGGAGTATAATGTCCGCACCCTGACAGTCGAGACGGGTATACAGAACTCGGGACTTGGCTTGATTCTTTTGTTCAATCCGGCTGTCTTTCCGCCAGAAACATGGCACGGACACTATGGAGGAATGCTTTTTATGACAGCATGGTGGGGAATATGGCATATTATATCTGGACTTGGAGTATCCTATTATTTTCGTAAAAAGGATGGATTATGAGTAAGAAAAAAATAAAGAAAATACAGGATTATGACAGAACGTACAGTACCCTTTTCCACTATGTAAAGGCTGCTGTCAATATATCCTATCGCGACATCATTCATGTAGGAACAGAGAATATCCCCAAGGATGGTGCTATTATCTTTGCTCCGAACCACACCAATACGCTCATGGATGCTCTGGTGGTACTGACATACGACCATAGTCCTAAAGTGTTCGTAGCCCGTGCCGATATTTTCAGAAACCGGAAGTTGGCTAAGGTGCTTACCTTCTTGAAAATCATGCCTATCATGCGTCAGCGAGATGGATTTCAGGCAGTCAAGAAGAATCAGGAGACTATCGATAGAGCAGTTGATGTCTTGAAGGACAAGATACCTTTCTGTATATTCCCCGAGGGAACACACCAAGCTAAATATTCATCGTTGCCACTTTCAAAAGGTATATTCAAGATTGCTTTCCAAGCTCATGAACAAATGCCTGAAGTACCGTTGTACATCGTGCCTGTAGGCGTCAGATACGGTGACTTCTTCCGTTTCCGTTCTACTGTGCGTATGGAGTTTGGCAAGCCTATCAATGTGGGTGAGTTCATTGCAAAGAATGACCAGCTGACACCGCAGGAACAGGCGAACAGCATGAGAGCCTTGCTTGCCGAGAGACTTCACGCTACCATTTTCCACATACCGAACGATGAGGACTATAACGCTACTTTCGAGGTATGCAATGCTGTAGAACCTCTTGAAATAGAAGCATTACTGAATGACAAGGCCAACCGAGGCTTGCATAGCCTTGAAGTACAGTTCCAGGCAAACAACCGGACTTTGAATCGTATTGAAGCTTTGAAGCAGAGTGATTCTGAAAAGGCTCGAAAGCTGCTTGAACTTGGAAAGGAAGCATACAAAATACGCAAGAAGAAAGGCATAGATGTAGAGTCGGCATCGGTAAAGAAACCGTTGCTTTCTCGACTGACGAGAATCTTGTTGACGCTGGTTACTTTACCTTATACTCTTCCGGTATCGATACTTGCCAGTCCGGTAGTGGGTCTCTGTCAATTCATTTTCACGAAGCTGAAGGATCCTGCTTTCAGAAACTCTGTAAGATTTGTGATGAATCTTGTGGTATGGCCTTTGTTGGTTATGATATATGCCATCATAGCTTTCTGTCTGCTTCCTTGGTCATGGGCACTTGCCGTAACCTTGCTTGTTATGCCAGCCCCGATTGTAGCACATGAATTATGGAAGACCATCCGTCTTACCGTATCTGACATCAAACTGTTGAAGGAAAAGAAACTGAGGAAACTCTATTCGAAGATCAGGGAACTGATAGGAGGGAAGTAAACTCGTTTTAAAAATAGCGGGTTGCGCATTCAGAAAGCGCAACCCGTTATTTTTGTTTATCAATACTTCTTGATGAAGTCTTCTATGATTTTGAATGATGGTTCGTAGTTGGTACTGATGTGGTTTTCCCATGTGTCGTGCACAGTATGGTAATATTTGAATGCATCACCATGCTCGTTCATGAAGAACACCACTGGTACATTCTTCTTGGCAAAAGGCCAGTGGTCGCTGTTTTCGTCCAATTCATGTCTATCCAATGCTTGGAAATAGCCTTTCTCAGCATTGATTTGTTCGAACAAAGCGAATCCTTCCATAGCTTCATTGCTGAATTCGCAATACTGCTTAGTGTTGTTGTCGGCTATCATGTCGAGGTTGAAGAGATACTTGATTTGGCTCAACGGTACAATTGGGTGTTCCACATACCAATCCGAACCGCGGAGGTTGGCATCCTCACCTGAGAAAGCGATGAAGTACATATCGAATTCCGGTTTGTTCTGGGCATAATGGGCAGCAAAAGTGATGATGGCTGCTGTGCCCGATGCGTTGTCATGTGCACCCGGATAGAAGGTCTTCTTGCCTAATTTGCCCAAGTGGTCGTAATGGGCAGTGAACACATAGCAGCTGTCATGTCGGTTGCCTTCCACCTTGGCTATCACGTTGAAGCATTCGTAATCCTTCAGGAATTTGTTTTCTATATTCACCTTGATGGTCTTTGCATCCTTCGGGAAATCGGGCTTTACCCAAAGGATAGGCTTTTCTCTCACGGTCTCTCCATAGGCTTTGTAGAATTTCAGCGGTTCTTCCCAAGTATAGAGCATGCCGGAATTGCTGCAATCCTTCTTGCTCTGCAATTTCCGGAAATCTTTCGTGTGCTTGTAGGTGAACATGAAATCGCATACCACCATGGCACCTTCGTATTCCGGAGAGGCCAGGTCTGCAAACATTTTGTCGGGATTATAGTTGAGGGTATCTACATAATATAGCTTGAACTCGCCTTTCAGTCCAGGGTTGAACTCTCTCAAGGTGAAGTCCACACCCGGAGTCAGTTTCTTTCCGTCCACGCGTACGTCCATTTTGCCTGGAAAGGTGTTGATATTCAGCTTGAATGGCTGACAAATGACCTCGTCGGCACCTGCTTTGGCAAATTCCTTGGCAATCCATTTTCCGGCCTTATTGGCTCCGTCTTCCGCATATCCGCGTCCCTGATATTTGGCAGAACTCAGTTCCTTTACGATTTTCTTGTAGTGTGCCAAATCCTGGGCACTAAGCTGTACGCTTACTACAGCTAAAATCAATAGTAATAATTTCTTCATAGTATGATGCTTGATAATTTTTATTTGGGTTTTTTTGTCTTTCGTTTGCAAATGTATGCATTTTCTATGGTATTATTGATATAACTTCAAGGAAATTCCATATATTTGCTTTTTTGAAAACAGAATGCATAATCTTATGAACAAGAAATTATCATCTACCATTAGCGGATTTTTCCAGACACATATAGTCGATGCACTCAGCTTTATGGCCATGGGTCTTTTCTGCTCGCTCATTTTGGGTCTTATCATCAAGCAGATAGCCCTGATTCCTGGACTCGATTTCCTCAGCTCCATTGCTGCCTTGCTACAATCGGCTCCAGTGGTTGGCGGTTCTATCGGTATGGCCATTGGTCTTGGTCTTAAACGGGCCCCTTTAGTCACTATATCTGCCGTGGCTGTAGGTGCTCTCGGATACCAGTTCGGTGGTCCCATTGGTGCATACCTTGCTTCCATCGTCGGATTGGAGGCTGGTTCGCTCGTGTCGAAAAGAACGCCTGTAGACATCATTGTCACCCCTCTTGTAGCAGTTGTTGCAGGCGGATTGTTTGCCAAATATTGCTGTGCTCCGATCAACGAGTGGGTGATGTCATTAGGAACGGTCATAAACCGTGCTACGATGCTTCAACCGTTCATTATGGGAGTTGTAGTATCTGTTTTGGTGGGTTGTCTGCTTACGCTTCCCATCAGTTCGGCAGCACTCTGTATATCCATAGGCATCGGCGGACTGGCAGCAGGAGCGGCTACTGCCGGTTGTTGTGCGCAGATGATAGGTTTTGCCGTTATCAGTTATAAGGACAATGGGATGGGAGGTCTTATTTCACAAGGCTTGGGCACCTCCATGTTGCAGATTGGAAATATCGTACGCAAGCCTGTCCTTTGGCTTGCGCCCACACTTTCCTCAGCCATTTTAGGCCCTGTTTCCACCATGTGGCTGAAGATGACCAACAATGCTGCTGGTGCAGGTATGGGTACTGCCGGTCTTGTAGGACCACTCGGTTGCTGGGACACCATGGCTTCTACTACCGACCATAGCCTCCTTCTTGTCCAGATCATCGGTCTCTATTTCATTGCTCCCGCTGTTCTCAGTCTTTTTTTCCACTCCATTATGAAGCGATTAGGATGGGTCAAGACTGGGGATCTGAAGTTGCAGCGATAGTAGGAGAAGACTATGCTTCAGAATCAGCTTTAGGTGCTTGGTCCGGACTATTCTGGAAGTTCAATACTTCCTCTATGAAATTTTCCAGCGAAAGTTCGGTAGTCATTCCTATCTTTTGGCGGAAGCGGTGGCGAAGCATCAGAACACTTCGTGGGGCAACGGCCAATAGCTCGGCTATTTTCTTGTTGTCTTGTTTTAGGACAATGAGCATGGAGAGAAGTTCTTCACGACGGGTGATGGATGGAATTTTCTCGCGCAGACATGGTAAAAATTGTGGATATAACAGCTCGAAACATTGACGGAACTTCGATTCTCCCTCTGTCTGGAGGATGGATGGAGTCACTGTCTCCAAGTCTTGGCGATTGTCCTTCTCCTTCAAGAAATCCTTGATTTCTTGCTCTCTCATTGCCTTTTCGGCATTCGATTGGTTCAGCTTTTGCACTACTGAGGTAAGCTCTTCACCAGCCTGCTTCAATTGTTTCTTATGCTGTTTCTTTTGATAGAAAAGCAATGCGACTATCCCGAAGAACACGATGAGAGACATGGCTATACCTGTCAGCATCCAGAGACGTTGGTTGGTATGTCCGAGTTCAATCATCTTCAGTTCCTGTTTCTTCTGTTCTGATTGTAGCTCAACGATGGTTTCCACAAGGTTGAAGTTCAGTCTCTTTGTATTGAATGCTTGTTGCTCTTGAAGCATCATTCTGACGTATTGTTCCACCTTCTTCTGATTCTTGTTTTTCAGGTAGTGATTCAGGATCGGTTGATAGTCCAGTTGGATATAGGCAGGCGAATCGCTTTGGTTCAGTAATGTATACAGGCTGTCGAGCATGGTTTCTGCCATGCCGTTCTTTCCCCACTTTAAGTAGGTTTGTGCCAACTGGTGATAGGCTTTTGCACGGTTCACGGCCGTTCCCTGCTGGATGACTTGCTCCAGTTCTTCTATCCCTGTCTGTAAAGATTCACCGTCCTTCTCAGTTAGCAAGGTGCCATGCAGAAGGTTTACGTCCACCATGCCGCTGTTGTAGGGTAGGGATTGGCAGAATTCCCGGGCCTGTTCGGTATAGAAAGAAACAGAATCTGTATCTCCGAGCCGATGCAAGGCCCAACCTTTATTTATATAAGCCTGTGCCGAAACCATCGGATTCTTTGTTGTCATGTTCTTTTCCACTTGTATGGCTTCCGATGCGTAGATGTTAGCATATTCGGGTATATTCCAATAAAGGAAGATGTCAATCAATGTATGTAGGCTGTTGAGTATACCCAACTCATCCTTTCTTTCTAGAGCTTCTTCCTTGCTTTGCTGGAACAGCTCCAAGGCTTTGTTGAGGTGTCCGTTCCGCTTGTACAGAGAGCCTAACATGGCCATCACCCATTGCTTACCCGAAGTGTTCTTGCACAATTCGGCTTGTACCAATGCCTCTTCGCACCAGTTGATGACTTCTTTCTGATAGTTAGGATTGCTATAAAATACCGCTGCTGCATAGGCATAGTCACGGAAATAGCGTTCAGGAGTAGCTTGATGAAGCGGTAGGGTAAGAGCTTTCATCATCGTTTCTTCGGCTTCCTTCATTCTTTCCGTACGCGACAATGCATACCCCAATATGGAGTAATAATCTCTTAAGCATTGTTTTTGTACGGCAGGAGATGCCTTTAGCACTTCTTGTAAAGTAGTTATGCAAGCTTCCGGTTCACCTTTGCTTTGGAAGGTATTCATCAGTTGCATCAATGCTTCGGTGTATAGGGTCTGTTCCTCGTTGGTGAGACCCTCCTCGCCTTTGGGTTGTGTTAGGTAGTTCTTGAAAGCTTCGATTGCTTTGTCATACTCTCCTTCACGCTGCAAGGTTCTTGCTTCCCGATATAGATTTTCGTTCGCGACACTGGTGCTGCAAATCAGTATCAACGCATGGAATAGGAGCAGGTATTTACTCCAAAAAGGTACATTCATATTCGTTTTCGTTTGTAGATTCCCTATAACATGTTTTTTCATCGTATGTATATTTACGGTACAAAAGTATGTAAATTCCGTGTAGTAACCTAAATATACGTGTTTACATTTTGGTTTACATTTGCTATTTATTTCAGTAAATTAGCCTATTGTAAACCGAAATGTAGGACTGTGTTTTTTGAAGCTTTAAGTATATCGAAGTACCTTTGCATAAAAATATGTATATATGAATAATAGTTTTAAGTTGGACAATGAGTCCTTGTAGTATCCTTAGAAGGAAGACTTGAAACGGAAGCTTCGGCAAAGTTTGAATCGGAATTGACTGAAATAAGCCTCTAAATATTGCTAAAAATGTTATCACATAAGTATTCAGCTAATGAGTATTAATATTATGATGAAATTTGGAAAAATCTTGTTGTTGCTTTGCTTGCTGACGGCTTGTGGAGCAGAAGAAAAATCAGACTTGCCTGTATACCAAGAAATAGAAGACCTGAAGGGCAAGAAGGTGGGTGTTCTTACAGGCACTTTTCTAGAAGAAATATTGGAAAAGAAATGCCCTGAAGTAGAAGTGTTGCGAATAGACACTCCAACCGATTTGTTGCAGGCTCTTGTAAGCAAGCGGTGC
>JAEIGA010012530.1_pt1 | contig 12869 bp, 11 predicted proteins | sample 9270691 | NCBI WGS metagenome assembly JAEIGA01 (sample SAMN17057246, study PRJNA624740) | gut metagenome | biome: biome; isolation source: fecal sample | host: Bos grunniens | place: China: Xizang | collected 2019 | reverse complement strand
CGTTGAGGCTTGCCGAAACGGTATGCGGGTGGCATAACCCTCCCGGAGCACGTAAGTGCGAAGAAATCCCGTATGCATCAATTCGTCTTATGACATCGCATTATCAATGGGATATTAACGCACAAACAAAACACGCGCCACGCCGGCTCGGAGCTCCGCTTCGCTACGGTCCTCGCACTATATGCCGCCCTCGTCGCCTTCGCTGGCGCTCAGGCAGCTCGGGCTCCATTTCTATTTTGCTTGTTACCTAGGGCTTACGCCCTAGGCTAAGTTAGGTCACCCGCTGACGCGGGTTCTGATTTAGGCTCGCTATCGCTCGCAAACTATTCTTCAACTTCCGATTTATCGGGCGGAGGTAATGGTGGGGTATCACCCGTGAACATAAACAACGCCGAAAATTATACAAATGCCGGGGGCATGATGACGGTGTATGCGTACAGGAGTGCGAATAGGATGAGGGCGAACACCTTTCCGGCCGTTGGCGCGGTATACAAGCGTTTGATGGCTAAGGGGAGGTAGTAAAGGGAAAGGAGAAAGCAGGGCAATACCAGCCACGAGTATGAGGCGTGTCCGCAGATGCCATGGCATGCCAGCCCCGCAGGCAGGCTCATCAGCAAACACGTGAGCAGCGGTAACAAGGTGGATTTGCCACCGGCGCTTGCAATTGCCAACACCGCCGTTCCGAAAAAGAAATACGGATACACCGCTTGCAGGGTCAGCACGTCCTCAAAACCACATGATTCATACGCATCCGCCCGGTGGACGCCCCACCACACGAATGCACCTAAGATGATGTATGCAACATGGTATAGGGTGCGTGATTTCATGTGGTAGCCTCCTATCGTTACTGCGCCGCAGCGACGGCCTCAGCACAGCGGCGGCCATCCAGCGCGGCGGAGACGATGCCACCGGCGTAGCCTGCGCCCTCACCGCAGGGGTAAAGGCCGGCGAGCTGTACGTGCTGCAGGGTCTCTTTGTCGCGGGGGATGCGCAGAGGGGAGCTGGTGCGCGTCTCGCAGCCGATGAGCAGGGCGTCCTCCCCCGCAAAGCCACGGAGCTTGCGGTTGAAGTGCTGCAAGCCCTCTTTCATGCGCCAAGCCACCTGTGCAGGCAGCAGGGCATTGAGGTCGCAGGGGGTCAGGCCGGGGTCGTATGTGGTGGCGGGCAGGGTGGCGGATACGCGGCCTGCAATGAAGTCCACCACGCGCTGGGCGGGGGCTTTTTGGCGGCCACCACCGGCTTGCGCGGTGGCAATTTCCAGCGCCTTCTGGTAGGCCAAGCCGGAGAGCACGCCGTGCTCCGCCGCGTAGGCATCCGTATCCTGCGGCTCTACGGTGACCACGAATCCGGAGTTGGCATAGGGGGAATTGCGCTGTGAGAGCGACATGCCGTTGACCACCACCTCATCCGCCGCTGTGGCGGAGGGCACGATGTGGCCGCCGGGGCACATGCAGAAGGAGTGCACGCCGCGGTCCTGAATCTTTGTGGCCAGTGCATAGCGGGCGGCGGGCAGGCCATAGGGGCGCTCCTCACCGGGGCGCAGGTGGTACTGCGCGGCGTCTATCAGCGCTTGCGGGTGCTCTATGCGCACACCCACGGCAAAGGCCTTGCGCTCCAGCAACAGGCCCTCCTCATGCAGCATGCGGTACACATCTCGCGCGCTGTGCCCCGTGGCTAGGATGACGGCGCTGCCTTCCCACTCTTTGCCATCCGAGGAGCGCACGCCGAGCAGGCGCTTGCCGTCCGCAGAGCGCAGTAGGGCGCACACGCGGGTGTCGAAGTGCACCTCACCCCCGGCGTTGAGAATGCTGTGGCGCATGGCTTTGATGATGTCCGGCAGGCGGTCGGAGCCGATGTGCGGGTGGGCATCCGTCAGAATCTCCGGTGAGGCGCCGTGAGCCACGAAGGTCTCGTACACCTCCATGACGGGGCCGCGCTTGGTGGCGCGGGTGAAGAGCTTGCCGTCCGAGAAGGTGCCTGCCCCACCCTCACCGAAGCAGTAATTGGACTCCGCGTTCACGAAATCACCGAGGTGGAGGGGCTGCAGGTCAAAACGGCGGGCAGTCACATCTTTGCCACGCTCCAGCACGATGGGGCGCATGCCCAGCTCCAAGCAGCGCAGTGCGGCAAAAAGGCCACCGGGACCGCTGCCGACGATAATCACGCGCTTGGCTGTGGGGGGAAGGGGAGCATAATGGCGGGTGGGCAGCGGAGCCTCGGGCAGGGGCTCATCCACCGCGACGAGTAGGCGTAACTGCTTGGCAATGGGGCGGCGGCGGGCGTCGATGCTGTCCTTGAGCAGGCGCATGCCCTGCACACGTTTGGGGGAGATTTGCAGCGTTTGCGCTACGGCTTTGCGGCGGGCGTCATCCTTCATCGCCTTGCGCAGGGGCAAGTGTATGTCTACTTCCGTAATCATGGCTCAGCATCTATGCTCTGCTGCATGCAGAGAGCGGGTGAAACATCTCCGGGGGCGGAGGAGGCTACCTCTTGCGCGGGCACGCCTGCCACGGTGGTGTGCGGGCGTACATCCGCCAGCACCACGGACGAGGCTGCCACCTTGGCGCACTCGCCTATCTCCACACGCCCCAGCACCTTCGCACCGGCGCCGATGAGCACGCCGCTGCGCACAATGGGGTGGCGCGCGCCGCCTTTTTCCTTGCCGGTGCCGCCCAGCGTCACCTCATGCAGCAGGGAGACGTTGTTCTCCACAATGGCGGTCTCACCCACCACGCAGCCGGTGCCGTGGTCCAGCAAAATACCGCAGCCTATCTGCGCGGCGGGGTGAATATCCACCCCGAACACCTCACTACTCATGCTTTGGAAGAGCAGGGCGAGCAGGTAGCGCCCCTCTTGCCAGAGCAGGTGCGCCACGCGGTAGGTGGCGAGGGCGTGAAAACCCTTGAAAAACAGCAGTGGCTCCAGCGCGTTGTGGCAAGCGGCATCGCGCTCTACCACAGCCAGCAAATCCGCCGCTATGCACTCCACGACGGTGGGGTTGCTCTTCAACAGCGTGCGGATGAGGGGCTCCAGCTCATCACGCCCCATATCACGGCGGGAGAGCTTGCGCGCCAAGCGCACGGATACAGCATTGCACAGCCCCGTGCGGCTCAGCACCACATCATCCAGTATGCCCATGAGCTTAGGCTCATGCTCCGCCGCTTGCTCTGCAATGGGGTAGAGCTGTTGCCACACGGCAGCGGCCAGTCCCGGGGCTTCGGGCAGCATCTTTTCCGGCCTTATGCTCATGGTAAGGGGGTGGGGCAGGGGGTGCATTCCTTATCAGAGCCCGTTGCAGCAGTCGCGCAGCAGGTCATCCAAACGGTAAGTCATTTCCGCCAAGGCTTTGCGCGCCTTTGTGTCCGGCAGCAGCCACAGCACCTCGCGGGCTTCCTCATTGCGGGTCAGGCCTTCCTCTACGGAGAGTTTGATGGCCTCGCGGAAGGCCTCCGTGCCTCGCAGCGCGTCGTAATCTATCTCCTCGTGGCGCTCCACACAGTTGCGCACGTGGTCTGCCACGTCCTCGCATGAGGACTCCATGAGGAAGAACACCGGCAGGGTCAGTTTGCCCTTCTCGGCATCCGTGCCCAGCGTCTTGCCTGCGTTTTCATCCGTGCCGGTCAGGTCCAGGCAATCATCGTAAATTTGGTAGGAGATGCCCAGCAGGGTGCCCATGCGGTTCAGCTGCTCCGTCATCTCATCATCCATGCCCTGCAGGTAGGCCGTGCCGCTCATGGCAATGGCGAAGAGGGTGGCCGTCTTCTTGCGGATGAGCTCGTAGTAGTCCGCGCGGCTCATGTCGGCATCCCACAGGCGGGAGGACTGCTCCACTTCCCCCTGGCAGAGGTCGCGCATGGCCACGGCCATACGGCGGCAGAACTTGCTGCCACCTATCTCCGTGCCCATCACAATGGCCTGAGCCAGCAGGCTATCACCCAGCAGCACCGCAAGCTCATTGCCCCACAGTGCGTTCGGCGTGGGCTGGTCGCGGCGCACGTCCGCCTTGTCCAGCACGTCATCATGTATGAGTGAGGCCATGTGAATCATTTCCAGCAGGGCGGCAAAGGTGATGTGCTCTTTCTTGATGCCGCCGGTAGCGGCTGCCGTGAGCAGCACCAAGCCCGGGCGCAGCATCTTACCCTGTCCTCGGCAAATGGTGCGCATGTACTCGCGGGTGTGGGGCTCAAATACCTCCGTCTGCGCAGCTATCTCGTCGCGCACCTTTTGAAGCTCACGGTTGATGAGTTTCAGGTGTGTCTTTTTGTCGCGTAATTTGCTGAAGAACGGTATAGCCATGCTGCGGTTGTAGTAAGTAAGTTGCGCGCGCAGAGTTTAGCAGACTTTGCGCAAAATGGCAATCTTTATTTGTGCCTAAACGCGCTGTTAGTGTGCCCTTTTGCGGTGATTGTCCCCGCTTTTTTCAAAAAAATGCATTTTTTTATCATGTATGACACGGAATTTTTCACCCTCTGTAGGATGCTGTTTTTGTGTAACTTGTTCATTTCTCAACAAAATGAGATTTTTTGATGATTTTTTATCGCACCTATATGTAGAGAGCTGTGTTTTGCAGCCTCTTTCATTCCCTTATGACTATTCGTAACAAAAAGTTCAAAAAAACGGCCGCTGCTGCGTGGGCGGGTTTGATGATCGGTGATGCTCTGGGTGCCCCCGCGGAGTTCTGCTACCACGAGGACATCATCGCCAAGTACCCCAAAGGCTTGTGCGAAATGGTGCCGGGCTTCGGCATCTGCACGGACCGCCTCCCCGGCGAGGTGACGGATGATACGCACATGGCCTACTGCCTGCACCTCGCCCTGCAGGATGCCCGGGGCTGGAGCCGCGACGCCGCCCTCAAGCGCTACCGCGAGTGGCTGGCGACTGACCCGCCGGACATCGGCGAGGCGACGGAGGCCGCCCTCACCGGTAACCCGAACCCGGAGTCGCAGGGCAACGGCGCGCTTATGCGCGTGATGCCCATTGCCCTGTGGGCAGCCTCTCACCCCGGGTTCGACTGGCAGACCGCCGCCCGTGAGGATGCCGCCCTCACCCACCCCCACCCCATTTGCGGTGAGGCCAATATGGTGTTTGTGCACGCCTTGCTGCAGGCCATGCAACCCGGTGCCACGGCAGCGGGTATCGTGGACTCTGCACTGGAGTTTGCCGAGGTGCAGGGCATGTCCGCCCCGCTGGTGGAGACCATTGCGCACAGCGCTCGCCGCCCGGATTACGATGGCGAGTTCATCGGCTGGGTGCTCGTTGCCCTGCATGGCGCTTTCTACCAGCTGCAGCATGCCGATTCCTTCCGCTGCGCTTTGGTGGATGTCGTCACCGCCGGTGGCGATACGGATACCAACGCCGCCATCACCGGCACCTTGCTGGCTACTTGGAAAGGCCTTCCCTGCCTCCGCCGCCCCTGGCTTACCGCCGTGCGCGCTGCCAACCCCGCCCACTTCACCGCGCTGTTGCCTGAGGCGCACGAGCTCCCCCCATACCCCATCATGTTCCGCCGGCCTGCACCCCGCACCTCCCGCCGCCGCCTCGCCGGCGTCAGCATTCCGTTGGAGTGATTTCCCTCCCTCCTTCCTCCCCTAACCCTCGCTCTCTCGCATTCCATCGCGTCCCCCTATATGCACTTTATTGTGTAATAAGAGGTGTTTTTTTAGCTTTGGGCAAAAAAAAGCTATACAACGCGATGGAAATGCGATAGAATACACTAAAAGAAACTCTTAACCCCTTACTTCTTCTTGTTATGAAAATCGAAATGGCTGAATCAATGGTTTATTCTTGGCTTCGCAAAGTCAAGCAATGTCGCATCGTTCAAACGAATTGGAAACCCGTTCCGGAATGGCCCCTTGAAAATGTTGAGGAACTGGAGCGTTTGAAAACTGCTGCTGAAGCATATTTTGCGGATGTTATTACCAAAGTGGAAGATGGCAGCAATACCGATGCTGATTCCACCGAGTTTGATGCTGATGATACCATTACTGACACCTCAGATGCGCCCTCTCTCATCTTCAAAAAGACGGCGAATTTGGAGCAATTGATTGCTCAAACTGAGTGTGATGTATTGGGCCTCAGTTTAGAGGATGGTAAATATAAGGCCATTGCGGTAGAAGTCGCTTTCCATGAAAATGGCCTCAATTACAGCGGTGGTCGCAAAGTAACCGCCAAAAAAATCGTATCTAAGTTCTTGCGCATCATCATCGCTTTGCGTGCCTATTTCGGTGTGGACGAAGCTCAGCTGATTTTTGCTTCTCCCCATGTCAAAAATGCTACCCTGCAGCAGGTAAACGAAATGATGGACGAACTTACTGCTTTCCTTCAAAGTGAAAACTTGGGTGGTTTCTCCGTTTCTGTTCTGTTCAACGAGGATTTTCAATCCGAACTGATCGTTCCCTTGGTCCAGTCCGTTGAGCAACACGGTGCTGCCGACGGTTCGGAGTTGTTTGTGCGTGCCCTGAAATTGATTTCTTTGGGCGATAAACTCCCGCGTACTTCCTCACCTGCTCCCAAACAAGACACTGGTAAGCAGTCCTCTCCCCGTAAATCCTCACCCAATATCGTTACTGTCAACTTCGGTTCTGTTGGATTAACTGCGTCTGTATCTCCGAGGCAGTCCTTTGTGAATTGGCTGGTAGAACGAGGGATTAGCGCTAATACTGCAAACTCATATGCTTCCGGAGTGAACACCAGTTCTAAGTTTGCACGTGAGAATTTGATGGGTTGCGAACATCTTGATTTCTTTGCTATGACGGACGCTGATGCTGTCGAACAAAGGGTGAAAGAGTTACTCCGCTTGCCTTCTTATATGAATTACAGCGCGAGGAGCAATCATTCTCGCAAGTGTGGTTTGGAGCGTTACGTGGAGTATATGAAGGATAAGCAACGTCAATTCGCGATGGCTTAAAAATTAATGTAGGTATCATCAGCGGTTGGGTATATACCCAGCCGCTGATGTTGCTGATAAATATAAATGAACAATATGTCTGATATACAAGATAAAAAACAAGGTTTTAGGAATTGGTTGAAGGAGAGGGAATATACCGAAGGAACTGCGAATTTGTATGCCTTCCGCGTCAAGGCTTGCTCTGCTTTGGCTTGTGAGCAGTTGGGGAGGAATATTGATTTCTATTCCATGACGGATGCTGATGAACTTGAGAAAAAGGTACAGGAACTGCATGCCTCACTTTCACCTCAAGACAGAGCTCGCCATAACGGTATCCTGTCCGTTTTGGGGCGTTACGTGGAATTCGTGAAGATTACGAAAGGTCAATCAGCTATCGACTAACTCTTTGCAGCACCAGTGTAGGCAGTAGATAAAAAAATACATAAAACTTAATATGAAAGAAGAAGACGATAAATTCTCGCAGGAGTTTGTGCTCCCTGCTTCAGCCAATGATATATTCGGGATTACCGAATATATCAAGTGCGCACAGTTTTCTAAGCTGAAAACTGAGAAGAGCAAAATTACATACGTATCCAAGATACATTGCGTGCATCGAGCTTTAAACTGGAGTTCTGTCACAGGACCGTTGCAGAAAGATGCTTCTCCCGATGATATTAAATCGTACATTAACGCTCATGCTGAAACGTTGGTGAATGCGGTTCCGGTTGAGTATGAGCATTGTAAGAGTCCGTGGAACTCGTACATCAGCGTTTTAGCCGGAAGAAAAGTTGTAAATACGGCGGACCATGATAATACTCAGGTGTTGAATGTAGACGGAATTTATCTGGGCGCTGAGTTTTTGCAGTGTCCTGCGATGCGTGCGGTGAGTGGTAAATCCCGACGCGATTATGTTTCCAACACAAAGTCGGCTATGCGCAAACTGGGGCTTAATCAGGAGGACGTCAGACTCAAAACTCGTGCGGAGCTGGAATACTTGCTGAAAGATGTAATAAATGTGGGTAGGTGCTCGGCCGGATGGGGTAAATATCTACGCTTTCTCATTGCCGGAAAGTTATGCCGTAACTGCTGATTTTACATAGTTTGAGAGGTGCTGAAAATAATCGAAACTTAAATTAATAAATCATTATGCCACATGTAACAAAACAACAAGTTCTGTTTGAAAATTGGTTGTTATTTAAGAACTTGCCTTCCTCCACAGTTGATCAGTATGTATCAGGGGTAATGAAATGTTCTGAGTATCTGCGTACTAAATTGGATATTCCATTCGATTTTTATAAAAATAAAAATTACATGAGTGTCCGCAAGTATGCCGAATTCCTTTTTCGTGACATCGAGATTAATATGTCTCTCAAAGCAGCTGAGTTGAATTATATAAAGACCAGTTTAAAGTATTATTGCGCGTTTGTAAAAGAATGCAGTGGGCGCTACAATGATGGTCAACGTCCGAATGAAAAGCGAATAACAGAATCTCCGGGTGTGAAATTGTTACAGGCTATCAAAGCGCACGATGTAAAAGCGTTGGATAGCGCTATATCTGAAGGTGCTGATGTTAATTTTCGCGGAGCTGAACAGAAAACACTTCTTCATTATACGGCTGGTAATGAAAAGTATATTAGTGTTTTGAAACGGTTGATATTGAAACGCGCAAATTTAGATGCCGTTGATGCTTATGGAAACACTCCTTTGCATTATGCAGTGCTAGCCAAAAATGTTGCAGCAACACACATGTTATTGAGAGCGGGAGCTAAACCATATATTGCTAATAATAAAGGAGAAACGGTGCTCGATTATGATGGCGGGAATGATGAGCTGTTGAAAAACATAGTTAAGGCTGGCTCTATACTTCATTATGTACTGAAAACAGCAGGTAATAAAGACATTGCAAAGCACGTTCAATTCTTGATAGAAAGTGGAGTTGACGTTAATTTGAAAAATAGCGATGGTTGCACCCCTCTGCATTACGCTGCTAATCTCGCATTACCTATTCTCACGTTATTGTTAGAGTCCGGTGCTGATATAAATGCAGTTGATAATGAAGGTAAAACAGCGCTGATGTATGCTTTTTCTGCAATAAATTGTAGAAGTGCCATGAAGTTATTGAAAGCGGGTGCTCTCCTAAAAGAGGGAACCGGTAAAGGTAAAAACGGTTCGTATGCGTTTTATCCTCTTCATGAAGCAGTAGATTTGAGGAATAAGGAACTCATTAGTGCTTTGCTTAAAAACGGTTCTGATATCAATTTGAAGGATGAATATGGCCGTGCTCCTATACATTTTATAGATGGATGGGGATGTATTGATGATGAAATTATTTCGTTTATGTATGATGCTGGTGCGGATGTAAATGCTTGTATTGATGATTGTTTTCAAACACCGTTACATATAATTGCCGAAAAAGGAAGTGATAAGGCGATTAATGCCTTGTTAAAGGCTGGCGCAAATGTTAATGCTTGCGATATTGAAGGGGCGACTCCGTTGCACGAGGCTTCAAAAAATAAAAATGGAATGGTTGTTAAACTTTTGCTTCAAGCTGGTGCAGATATCAATGCCCGAGATAAACATGGAAATACGCCATTGCATTATGCTAGCGAGGCGTTAAATGAAGAAAATGTTTCGCTACTATTGATGTTTGGCGCTTCTGAGGATGCTATTAATGCTGACAAAAAAAACACCTCAGCAAGTAAAGAATGACTCTATAAGCGCTTGGAATAAAATTTTTCATGGTAAGAGGAAATAGTTTTGTTCGTTCGATGCTTGTTAATGAAGTCAGGGCGGCATTGTTAAGGGGTGCTGTATAAGTAGACAACAAGAAGGGCGGTATAGGGTGGATGGGATCTTTCCCTGTATGACACAATTCTTCGAGCCCGTGTGGGAATGTTGAATTTTTGTAACCCATACATAATTCAACAAAAGTGTTTTTGCAGTTCTTTTTTCGCTTCACCTATATATAGAGAGGAGTTTATTGATGACGATGACCACTACACAAAATACCCCCGAGAGCGTAGGCATGCAGGAAGCGATTGAGCAGAACGACGGCATGGCCGTGCATGCTATGGCGCTGAGAGGGGCGGATGTGAATGCGCGCATGGAGAATGGGCTCAGCCCGCTGCAATATGCGGCGCAGCTGGGGGCGGCGGATTGTGTGCGCATGCTGCTGTATGAGGGGGCGTATGCCAATATCTCATACACCGGGCTGAAGCCACTGGGGCGCGCCGCGGTGCAGGGGCATGCTGCGTGTGTGGAGCTTCTGCTGGCCGGCGGGGCGGAGCTCGCCCCCATCAGCACGGGCAATGCGCTGGTGATGGCGGCGCGTGCCGGGCATGCGGCGTGCGTGCGCTTGCTGCTGGAGTACGGTACGGAGGACTCTTACCTGTACAGCGCGCTGAAAGCTGCTGTGGAGCAGGGGCATACGGCATGTGCCGAGATGCTGGCAACGGAGTGCGCCATGATGGTGGATGCCGATGAGGACTTGGCCGTGGTGGTTCGGGAGAGCCTGAAGGCCACCGAGCTGCGAGACTTTGCACTGCAGCCGGAGGTGCTGGCTATGCTGGCGGCGCCGCACAGGCCTGCCACCGTGATGCAGGCGCTGTGCCTGAATGATATGGAGGCCATGCGCCGCCTGTTGGCGGAGGGTGCCTCACTGTGCATGTGCCGCATGGAGCGCATGGTGCCGTCATCCTTGTACTATGCCGTGGAGTATGCGGATTCCGCGGAGGCCGTCCGCCTGCTGCTGCGTGCCGGGGCGAATGCTCGCGATATGGGCGTGTATGATGCGTATGAGGTGGAGTGTCTTTTAGGCCCCATGCTGCGCGAGCCGGGGCGACCCGTCAGCGTGTTGGGGGCGGTGCGGGCGCGTGATGCTCAGGCCTTGGCCGCTATGCTGGCAAGCGGCGCTTCGCCGGATAAGCCGCGCACGGCTGCAATGCGCACCCCGCTCATGTGCGCGCTGATGAATCGCGACAGCGCCTGTGTGAAGTTGCTGTTGCACCATGGGGCTGAGGTGTTTGTGCGTGATGCAGAGGGGCATTCTCCGCTGGATTTAGCAGCGGACCACCATGTGCAGATGGTGCGTAATGTCATTCACGCCCGTTACCGCCAAGCAGGCATTGCCTTGCAGGCACCGGCGAAAAAGGTGATGAACCGCAAGCGCTTTTTTGAGCTCTTGCCGGAGCAGCGCGGCGTAACCCTTGAGCAGAAGCTCGGCTACCTTGTCCGTTTGTTGCAAACGGGTGAAATTGCCTCGGAGGAGCCCGTGGTGCTGCAGCTTTTTGAGCTGGGGCTTGATAAGGAGGAGCTCTATGAGTGTGCAGAGTTGTTTGTTTGCTTGGTGAAATGCGGGCTGCAGCCGGATGGTGACACCGCCAAAAAGCTCTACGAACTGTGCGTGCAGTATGAGCAGGAGGAGTGGGCGGAGCATCTGCTCGAGCGTGGGTTAGTGCCCTGATAGGGGCGGTGCAGGTGTTCGAGCATCCGCACACCTGCGCTCGCACCCGCCTTATGATAAGTGCCCAACCGAAAAAACGGGGACATCACGTTTTTTTGTTTGCATCGGAGGCTTATTGTGTGATACCATGCAGCCAAGGCTACATACCGGCCTCTCCTATGCCCGTTCAAGCGTGCTGTTCCTGTGAACATCTGTAAAAATGAGTACCATGTCCGAGATTGAATCAGTTCCATCAGAATACGGTGAGTGGTTTATTTAACTCAAACGCCAAATCCGTGCTGCTCAGCAGCGTGCGGCTTTGGCTGTCAATCGTGAGCTAGTGCAGCTGTATTAGAATATAGGGCAGAGCATTTTGTTGCACAAAAATCAGAACGGGTGGGGGGCTAAGGTAATTAAACGAATTTCTGAGGACTTGCGCCGAGAATTTCCCGAGATGAAAGGTTTTTCTGCTCGGAATCTTGATTATATGTGTCTTTTCTCAGCTTCTTGGACATGGGATGAAATTACGCAAGAACCACTTGCGCAATTGCCTTGGTACCATCTTATCACATTATTATCAAAGCTATCTGTAAAGGAAGAACGTTTGCAATACGCTGCTCTGGCAGTGCAACATGGCTGGTCTCGGAATGTGCTGGTGCACCATATTGAGTTGCGTACGGCGGAACGCATCGGCTCCGCTCAGAATAATTTTGAAATCACTTTGGCTCCTCCGCAGTCTGACTTGGTTCGTGAAACCCTTAAAGATCCCTACAAGCTGGAGTTTCTCGGCCTCTCTGCCGACGTCCGGGAGCGTGAGCTGGAGCAGGCGCTGGTCTCTCGTTTGTCCGACTTCCTGCTCGAATTAGGAACGGGTTTCGCCTTTGTCGGTAAGCAAGTGCATTTGGAAGTGGGCGGCGAGGATTTTTACATCGATCTGCTCTTCTACCACATCAAATTGCATTGCTATGTGGTCATTGAATTGAAAACAACGGATTTTAAGCCGGAGCACTTAGGGCAACTCGGTTTTTACATAACCGCGGTGGATGAGCAGATGCGTTCCGCTCAGGACGCGCCTACAATAGGCCTACTGCTTTGCAAGAATAAGAACCGCGTGGTGGCTGAATACGCGCTCCGTGATGCGAATCGGCCCATCGGCATTTCCAAATACGAATTGGCGTCCGCCCTTTCCGATGAATGGAAGAGCTCCTTGCCCAGCGTGGAGGACATCGAACGCGAGCTGGCTCTCGGTAATGATGACCAAGCGCCGGAGTAATTCGCCCTATCGGAGCAGGGGCTTCAAGCCCTCTTTATCGCTTGCCCCGCGTTTTTTCGTCGTACGAAGCGCCTGGGAGCGGGCGACCCCCTCGGCTCGCAAGCTGCGCGATAAATCGGAAGTTGGCGAGCGAAGCGAGCGGAATTTGAAGCCCCGATAGGGGCGAAAGACAGTAGCCGGTGGTGGAGTCGCGAAGCGACGAAACCACCGGTAGGCTCCCCCCTAATATTCGAGCCCGGAGCGCCGGAGCGTTAGCGACAGAGCGGAGG
>JAEIGA010012529.1_pt1 | contig 12870 bp, 12 predicted proteins | sample 9270691 | NCBI WGS metagenome assembly JAEIGA01 (sample SAMN17057246, study PRJNA624740) | gut metagenome | biome: biome; isolation source: fecal sample | host: Bos grunniens | place: China: Xizang | collected 2019 | reverse complement strand
GTCAACGGAGCGACCTATGACATCAACGTAACCCTGTTCGAAGACTTCGGGGCACTCAGATATGTGACAGTTGTGGAAAACATCGGAGATAAGGAAATCAGACAACTTGAAAATCGATGAGAAGAACGTATTTCGGCATATCCTTTTTTCTGCTGGTAATAGTACAGATGCTGATCTGCAACTATTTCCAGTTTACTCCGCTTATCACATTGTCAATTCTGCCGGCAATGATTCTGTGCGTACCCCTGACGCTCAACACACCGATCTGCATGCTGATAGCATTTGCGACAGGCCTCTCCGTAGACTGGCTGGCAGAAGGCATCATAGGGCTCAATGTAGCATCCCTGCTTCCGGTGGCATTCGCCAGGAAGACCATAATACGCGTGTTCATGGGAGAAGACATCGTCGTAAGGCAAGACTCATTCTCTTTCAGGAAAAACGGCATGGGAAAGATCAGCATCGCCCTCCTCGTATCGTATGCCGCGTTCTTCTTTCTTTTCATAATCTTTGACGGAGCAGGACTCAGACCATTCTGGTTCAACCTCATCCGTTTCATACTCTCAATATTGTTGAGCATGGTTCTCGGTCTGATGACTGTAGCCAGCCTCACTCAGGAGGACCGTAAATAAACCATCATGAAACTCAACAGGGAAAGTAAACTTCTTATAGGCCTGGGGGCGGCAGTTGCCATCCTTCTGATCAGGTTGTTCAACATCCAGATCGTCGACAGCAGGTATAAGATGAATGCCGCCAACAACTCGATGGTGTATTCCACCGTTTATCCCACAAGAGGCATCATCTACGACCGGAATGGAAAGATCCTGGTCGGAAACCAACTTGCATATGATCTTGTGGTGACCCCAAAGGAGGTAAAGGAGTTCGACACGCTGACTCTGGCAAGAGTCCTGAACGTAACCCCGGATTTCATCCGCGACAAGATGAAGGAATATTACCGAAACAGGAAAAGCATCGGATGGCAGTCAAGGGTGATGATGAGAAAGATTCCACAGGAAACATATATGAAGTTCTCCGAACTCTCCTATAAGTTCCCGGGATTCAAGGGACAGGTCCGAAGCATCCGTGAGTATCCGTACAACGCTGGAGGCAACCTTCTTGGATACATCACAGAGGTTGATAAGAAGTATATCGAAAGACATCCCAACGAATACAAGCCAGGAGACTATGCGGGCAAGACCGGCATCGAAGCCGCCAGAGAGAAGGAACTCAGAGGCGAAAAGGGTTATACAATCTGGCTCAGGAACTCAAGGAACAGGATAGAATCCAGATACAAGGATGGCGAGATGGACAAGGGGGCTGTTCCCGGCAAGAACATCGTGACCACCATTGACGCAGAGCTGCAGAATTATGGACAGAAACTTATGAGAAACAAGGTAGGGAGTCTCATTGCCATCGAGCCTTCTACCGGAGAGATTCTGACAATGGTGTCCAGTCCAGGTATCAATGTCAACATCCTTGCCGACATCGGAAAGCACTATCCGAAGATTGCCAAGAACCCGTATAAGCCTATGTTCAACAGAACAGTGCAGGCTCATTATCCGCCAGGATCCATATTCAAGCTGATCAATGCTCTCATAGGACTTCAAGAGGGCATAATAACCCCTTACACAGAACATCCCTGCACGAAAGGATATCATTTCGGTAACGGAAAATACAAAGTGAGGTGCCACGAGCACGATTCCCCAGTTGACCTCGACCTGTCCATCATGACCTCATGCAATGCCTACTACTGCTATGAGTTCCGCGAGTTCCTGGAAAACGGGAAATACGGGACCGTCGCAGAATCATTGGACAAATGGAAGGAATATGTGAACAGCTTCGGATTCGGTGTCAAGCTCGGTAGCGATTTCCCTGCCGAGCGCGGAGGCTTCATTCCTTCTGCAGAATACTTTGACCGCTACTACGGCAAGAAGAGATGGACGGCTACAGCCATAATCTCAATGGCTATCGGACAGGGAGAAATCCTCTGCACTCCTCTTCACCTGGCAAATCTGTGTGCAACAATCGCCAACCGTGGCTACTACTACATTCCCCACATCGTAAAGGACTCAGACGAAGTCACCATCGACGAGAAATATAAGGAAAAGAAATATACCATGGTGGACACTGAGCATTTCCCGAAAATCATAAAGGGAATGTACAAGGCCGTTCACAGTTCAAAGGAGGATGGTGCTACTGCGTTCATAGCCAACGTACCCGGGCTGGAGATTTGCGGCAAAACAGGAACAGCTCAGAACCCTCACGGAGACGACCATAGTATCTTCGTATGCTTCGCACCGAAGGACGACCCTAAGATTGCAGTGGTAGCATACGTAGAGAATGGCGGATTCGGAGCAAGCTACGCTGCCCCTATCGCCTCCCTGCTTACGGAAATGTACCTCAACAAGAGCATCAGCGCAGACAGGAAAGACCTGGAGAACAGAATGATATCAGATAACCTGATGCATAAGGTAAAAGCAAGATAAGATGAGAGAACTTAGCGGACATAAAGGAAGAGGGCTGAAAAGTGTCGACTGGAAACTGGTCATATATTACCTCCTGCTGGTGGTGATCGGATGGGTCAATATCTATGCATCCATACAGAACGAGGAGCCGTCATCAATATTCGACGTCAATCATCGCTGCGGAATGCAGCTCATCTGGATTGTTTCCGCTCTGGTACTGGCTGGAGTCATTCTATTTCTGATCAACCCCAGGATCTATGAGGGCTTTTCTCTTCCCATATATCTCTTCGTCCTGTTCCTGCTGGTGGCTGTTATCTTCCTGGGAGTTGAAATCAACGGATCCAACTCATGGTTCGACTTCGGTCCTGTAAAATTCCAACCGGCAGAAATATCCAAGATATCCACGTCCCTGATGCTGGCGACGGTGATGAGCCAGCTGGGATATAAGATAAACAGAACCAGAGACTTCCTGATCACCGCAGCCATCATACTGGTTCCGATGATGATTATCATCATGGAGAGCGAGACCGGACTGTCACTTGTCTACGTCGGATTCATCTTCATGCTTTACAGAGAAGGGCTGTCAGGATGGCTCATCTTCATACTGGGAATGGCTATCCTCACTTTCGTTCTGACACTTTCCACTTCAGTTTTCACGACCATCCTTGTACTGGCTGCCGTTGCTTCGTTCTGCATCTTCCTCTATTCCGGTTGGTTCAAACTTTGGTTCATAACCTGTCTTCCGGCAATAATACTGATAGCCTTTATCCCAAGCATCCTGGAAGCCCTCAGCACCACTGCCGTAGCTTCATTGGAAGGAACGGAGGAGATTGTTACAGAAGCGGCACATCCATTCTGGAGCAAAATCAGGCCCAGCTACATCCTTTGGACAATACTTGGAGGTCTCATTCCTACAACCATCTACTTCGCTTACAAGAGCAACAGCAAGTTCACACAGCTGACAACTATTGCGTTCATCGCAGGTATACTGCTTGTATACTCTACCGATATCATTTTCCACAAGGTCCTGCAGTATCACCAGCGTACTCGTATTGAGGTCCTGTTGGGCCTGAAGGACGACCCTAACGGCATCGGATACAATGTGAACCAATCAATGATCGCCATCGGTTCCGGAGGATTCTTCGGAAAGGGATATCTGCACGGGACCCAGACGGCATACGGATTCGTTCCGGAACAGAGCACCGACTTCATCTTCTGTACGATCGGAGAGGAATGGGGATTCTTCGGCTGCGCGATAGTGATCCTTATCTATGCTCTCTTTATCCTGAGAATAATAAAAGATGCAGAAAAGAGCAGGGAGGCATTCACTCGAATCTACGGCTATTGCGTCGCCTGCTGTCTTTTCATGCATCTTTTCATTAATATCGGAATGACACTTGGAATCATGCCGGTCATCGGCATCCCTCTTCCACTTATCAGCTATGGAGGTTCATCCATGTGGGGATTCACGATATTGATATTCATCTTCATTGCACTTAACCGCAACGAAAACAAGTATTTCTAAGCTTACTCCTGAATCCTTGAGTATTTTCCTTCGATAACAAGCATTCCAGGCAGAACCTCACCTCCGGAAGTCTTCTTCATAAGAGTATAGGTCAAGGCAGCTGCAGCCTGGTCTTTGTTATCATCATCTTCTGCAGCCATGAACCTGTTATCCCAGATATTACCTTTGACAGGCTTGAGGGTTGCAACATAACGGTACTTGGTCTTGTTGGTCTGCGGATCGATTTCCTTGCGTACGACCTGGAAGGTGCTCTTATCGGTGATTCCCTCCTTAAGACCGATCTTCACTGCATATCCGAGAGACTTGCCTTTCTCGTTGAACACCTCTTCATATACCGGAGTCTTTACCTTGAAGTCCTCATACTGCAGCTGAAGGGCAGCGATGTTCTTATCGATAGAGCGTGTGCAGACCATCTTGATGAGCTTTTCCCTGTCAACCTTCTTTCCTTTGGCAACAGTCTTCTCGCTGCACTCATACTCATGAGCCACATACCTCATTGTGAAACGCTCGTCCTTGAGGAACTTATCGAGTTTCACAGGATCCGGCTCAGTCATCCAGTACTCATTATAGAAAACATTTGCAAGTTCATCATTCCAATTCAAACGAAAGAGGTAGCTATGGTTCTTCACTGCAAAACCTGTGAAACCATCAGCTATGGCACCTCCGACATTAGCCACAGTACGACCGATATCTGTTCCCATAACGGCATCAAAAAGGCCACCTATGATAGACAACGCAGCCTTCGCTGCAGCAGCTCTCTCTTCCGCTGTCGCATATGTCATATCATTGATGAGAAGATAGGAATTTGCAATAAGCTGTTCACCTGCATCTGAAAGCATTGCAAGTCCACGCGCCGACTGATTGGCGAGCGAGACATCCAGCTCTGTCGCATTGTACTGACCTCTATACTTGATGAGTTCCATGTTGCATGTGTCACCATCATAAAGTCCGAACCACTTTGCAATCATATAATTGGCTACGCGGCTCTGGTTTATGAGATTCTCAAGAGCTTCAGCATTTTTCTCGAGATCCTTGTCATTAAGCTTCTTTCCATACTGAGCCTTGATCAGTCCAGGCTGTTTGTCTTTCCTGACACCTGTAAAATACGCATTATCGATTCTTTCTAGCCCGATATTATGATCGTCGTACTTGTCTGGGAAAGGCATTGCATGGTATGCAGAGTCGATTGCTGCTCCGAACTCATCCTCCGAATGATAGATCATACACATTGCAAGGGAACTTCTGTCATACTCCATCCGCTGCTCGACGGTCTTTTCAGGAGCCTGCTGAGCTGCAGCTTCCTGATCTGCTGCGACTTCCTGCGCAAACAGTGTGACCGAACCCAATAACGTCGTCAATAAGAATAATAGTTTTTTCATAGGTCTGATTAATGTTCAAGGTTTAACTTATCTAAGCCAGCTGACATAGGTTGTTGTAGGCTGCTGGTTCTTGCCATATGCAACACCTATAGCCTTCCATGCGTCTACCTTCTGGCTCTCGATGTCGAGCTTCCTGTTCTCAAGCGCTAGAGCGTCTTCGTACTTCTTCATCTCGAACTTCCAGTCATCAAGCACCTTTGCCTTTATCTCCCCATACAGAGCAACCGCCTCATTGTAGCATGTAGCCTCAGGTGTGATCTGTGAAAGCCACTCGCCTGCAGCAACTGCTCCTGTCGAATTCTGCGCAGCCATCCAAGCTGCCTTTGCCTTCTGAAGATACTGCTGTGCCACATAGTCAACATAGTGCTGATAGATCTCATTGCCGACCTCGATGCTCTTGGCGTATGCCTTGCTGCCCGTAGGGAAATTACAGAGTTCGAACAGCGCAGCCTCGTACTTATGCTGCTGACCGAGCTGACGGGCCTTCATAAAGATGTTCTCTGCCTCTGTGTCATAATAATTGATGATCTTGTTCTTTCCTTTAGCGATAAATGCTGCCGCTTCCGGAGTATTTACCTTGACACGCTTGAATGCATCAAGGTAACTCTTCGCTTCAGTCTCGCCTACTCCCTTTGTTGTAATGGTGTAAGTAGAGTACACCAGCTGGCGATAATAGTCAGCGATATAGAACGACACCTCAAGAGTCTGCGAAATCATCGCTGGAGCACCCGGAACGACATCCTTGTTGATAGGATTCGCAATTGCAGTGATGAAGAATCCGCTGAAAGCATCAAATGACGCAATACCATTCGCGGTAAGCATCTGATTAACCTTATTGGTAAGCTGAATCTTCGCATTAGTCGGGAACGGCTGAGGAAGATCCTCAACGATAACGCTTATAGGAAGATTCGATGTCGCTGGTTGCGACTGGGCAAACGCTCCTGCACAGAATAGTGCAGCACACAATAATACTGCTATCTTTTTCATACTATTTCTCTCCTAAAATAAGTGTACAACTTCCAAGACCGTTAGGAACGACCTTCACCGGAATAAGATACGGCTCTTTGCGAAGCTTGCTGCGGAGCTGACGAGCCCAGCCCTCTGTGTCCATAGCAGCACCGCTCTCCTTGTAAAGAGGAATACGTACCTGCTCGTAAGTCGCTCTGGTCTCAGAACTTTCAAGCTTTGTAAAACGGCCCTGCACGGTATTGAGTTCCATCCATTCATCAATGATCTCGATAAGTTCATATCCGTCATACTCACTCTCGAGGTCAATGCCCGAACCATTGTCAAATACACGGATATTCAATGCCACCTCACGGCCATTGGTGAACAGGTCATCGAAATGCTCCTGCAGCCTTGCATTGAAATCATCGATTCTTGACACGACAGCCTCTTCGAGAAGAACTACCGGCTCAGCAGAAAACGAAGGCTGGCTGGCTCCTGTAGATCCTGCGATCTGCTTATTCGAATAAGAGTCCAGACCACGCATGATGTAGGTAAGGGTATTCTTCGGGCCCTGATGGGCGATCTGCCATCCGATCTCGATGATGATATCAGCCTTTGCCACCCTCCTGACTCTGTCAAGAAGGGTCTCTGCGAGCTCTGAACCAGAGGTCTTGCTTGTCATAAGAGACTCCTCTGCCTGCATTCTCTCGATACTGTTCATTGTAGCTTCAAGATCCTTGAGAGGGAATCCTCTGTCAGCCATAAGTTCATTGATCTTGGCAATCACCAGTTTGAGTTCCATCGAGTTCATCAAAGCCGTCCTGTAATCTGACATCGTCTTCTTTGTACCCTGCACGTCATATTCCTGAACATAACCTTCAGCATTGCACCAAGCATCACTAGGAACAACCATGATGGTCGGTTTCTTTGCCTGGCCCATCATTGTCACCACTCCCAACGAGAGTGTAAACAAAACCATTAAAATAATCTTCTTCATAACTTACTTATTTAATGATCCCACTTTCTATTAATACCTTCTTCAAGCCTGCAACATCAACTGACACAACAGCCTGACACATCACCTCGTTACGATTCTTCACAAAACGGCTTGAACCGGCTCTTCTGTCATGCTTCGAGCAATATTTCAAATACTCACCACCGTCAGCGAAAAACACGTTAGACCAATCTGCGAATTTATCCTTTGCATTCACAGTGAGGATCAATGGTTTGAGGGACTGAATATTGGCAGACGCAGAGGTCACGCCATTGAACACCACTTCATAAACCGCCTGCTTCTGAACCTCCTTCATCGCCTCATCGGAGTTCCTGCCTTTACCCCAGCAACTGATAGCATAGCTTCCATCCAGCTCTGTCGATAAAATCTGGGGTTTCTGGCCATAGTATGACTGTGACTTATGAACGCCACATCCAGCAGCTATTGCAACAAAAGCTGCCAGCAGAAAAATCTTAACACTTGTCTTCATAGTCCAAATAATTTAAAATCCTGCACCTAATGCCTTTACGACACCCGCCTGCTCGAGAGCCTTGCGGAGAGCATCTTTTGACACAGATACAATAAGTCCGATCTTATACCGCTTTCCGACCTTCACGATTTCCTGAGATCCGACTGTGACGGTCACATACTTGTTATACTCACCACCATCCTTGAAGAAAAGTTCGAAGTAATCCGCGTGATCCATCTCAGCACCAGGGTTTGAAATAAGCGCACGCTGCGGACGGGCATTGGCAGAGCCTGCATAACCTTTGAAGATGATGCCGTGCACAGCATTTTTCTTGCAGGTCTCAATGTTTGCATTTTTGGATGCGGAATATGTCCACACCTTCACCAGGTAAGTACCTTGCGTTCCATTGCTGACACCTTCAATCTCATACTGAAACTTCTGGGTGTCACTGTTCTTCAGCTTACGAGAAGCTGCTGATGCGCCTACCACAACCATCAGGGCAGCCGCAAGCAATAAGAGCCTTTTCATAATTTATAGGGTTTAATTGTTTGATATCAAATGATACATCGGCTCCAAATTTAGAATTATTTTTCGTGATACACAATGAAAAAGGGAGGTAATTGCAATCACCTCCCTTTTCATATAGAACATCAGCTGCTATATTGACAGTACATTCAGTACATTTATCAGCTCCCTGTCGATAGGCTTGTCAATGCGGATGGCCTTATTGAACGGGACATAGACAATCTGGTCGTTCTTCACACCCACCATGATATTGCGTTGGCCGTCCTTGAGGGCTTCGATTGCAGCGACACCCAAACGACTTGCAAGAATACGGTCCTGCGCTGTTGGGACACCTCCGCGCTGCAGGTGACCGAGAATGGTCACGCGTGCCTCATATTCCGGATATTCGTGTACAAGACGGTCGGCGTAATACTGCGCACCACCTGTACCATCCTTCTTGCTCTCTGAAACAAGCACAATCGAACTGTTCTTGCTCTTGCGCACACCTCTTCCGATGAAGGTGGCCAACTGGTCAACGTCAGTCTTGTCTTCGGGGATGATAGCAGCCTCTGCACCAGTCGCGATAGCAGCATTCTGCGCAAGGAAACCCGCATCACGTCCCATAACCTCCACGAAAAATATGCGGTTGTGAGAGTTGGCAGTATCACGGATCTTGTCAACACAATCCATGATGGTATTTAGAGCCGTGTCATAGCCTATGGTGGTATCAGTACCATAGAGGTCGTTGTCGATGGTTCCCGGAAGGCCGACACATGGAATATCATGCTCTGCGGCAATCACCTGCGCTCCGGCGAGCGAACCGTTGCCTCCGATCACGATAAGCGCATCAATTCCATGTTTCTTAAGATTCTCGAATGCCTTGACACGTCCCTCTTCATTCATGAAACCCTTGCTACGGGCTGTTCTGAGGATGGTACCTCCGCGGTTTATGGTACCGCTTACGCTCTCCGATGTAAAGTCCTGGATCTCATCATTTATAAGACCTTCCCAGCCTCTGTATATTCCTTTTACATTCCATCCGTTATAGATCGCCGCCCTGGTCACTGCTCTGATTGCAGCATTCATTCCTGGCGCATCTCCGCCAGAGGTGAGGACACCTATTGTATTTATCCTTGTCATATTGAACTGTTATTTATTCTACTGTATAATCACTGCAAATTTAGAGTTTTTTCGTATTTTTGTAAGGTTTTTACGCTAAAAACATGTGTAATGAAAATAGGAGATCTTGAACTTGGAAACAGGCCACTGTTTCTTGCACCGATGGAGGATGTGACGGACGCATCCTTCCGCTTTGTCTGCAAGGAATTCGGAGCAGATATGATGTACACCGAGTTCATTTCATCAGATGGGCTGATACGCGACGCACGCAAGTCCCTCGAGAAGCTTGTCACCTATGATTACGAGTCCCCTATCGGCATCCAGATCTACGGAAACATCCCTGAGGCGATGGTCGAGGCGGCAGTAATGGCTGAGAAGGCGGCAGAAATCGCAGGAGGCCATGGAGCAGATCTGGTGGACATCAATTTCGGATGCCCTGTCAACAAGATTGCACGCAGGGGCGCAGGTTCGGGAATGATGAGAGAGCCCGACAAGATGGTGGAAATCACAAGACAGGTGGTCAATGCCGTGAAACTTCCCGTCACCGTAAAGACCCGTCTTGGGTGGGACGAAGATTCCAAGATCATCGTGGAATTAGCGGAAAGGCTGCAGGATGTGGGCATACAAGCCCTGACAATTCATGGTCGAACAAGATGCCAGATGTATTCAGGAGAAGCAGACTGGACTCTCATAGGAAAGGTGAAGGAAAATCCGCGCATGCACATCCCGATCATAGGAAACGGAGATATCAACTCCCCTCAGAAAGCAAAAGAGTATTTTGACAGATACGGAGTGGATGCCATCATGATTGGACGTGCGACATATGGTCACCCTTGGATATTCAAGGATATCAAGCACTACCTCCAAACAGGAGAACTCTTGCAGCAGATGAGCGTCATCGACAGAGTCGCCCTCGCCAAAAGGCATCTCGCCAAGTCATTGGAAATCAAAGGAGATCGCGTAGGCATATTGGAAATGAGACGACACCTGTCATGTTATTTCAAGGGCCTTCATGACTTCAAGGACACACGCCTGAAGCTGGTCACAATAAATGACCCGGACGAACTTACAGAAACACTGGATTATATCGCAGAACGATGGGGCGGAGAGGATGCTCCTGCTGCGGGGAACATATATAACATATGATAGATAAAATACTTCTTTTTCCATATTGGGCTTGTCTCAAGCTAAGGCACCTTCTCTACGACAAAGGTATACGCAACGTGCATCAGGCAGAGGTTCCGACCATCTGCATAGGCAATGTCACCGTCGGCGGCACGGGCAAGACTCCTCACACGGAGATGCTGCTCAGGTCGCTGCTTATGGATAATGTAATGGGCCGAAAAACGATTGCTGTGCTGTCAAGAGGATACAAGCGCAAGACAAAGGGATTCCAGCAGGTGACCACTGACGGCACTGCCGCTGAATATGGAGACGAGCCGATGCAGATAAAAAGAAAGTTTCCGATGGTTACCGTCGCTGTGGACGAGTCTCGCACACAAGGATGCGATTTTCTCGTTCATCCAGAAAAGCTGCAGACGGAAAAAGCCGGACGCAGATGCAAGCACAAGGATTTCCTTCCTGCAGACTTCATCATTCTGGATGACGCGTTCCAGCACAGAGCACTCAAGCCTACGCTTTCAATCGTCTTGATTGACTATAATCGCCCCACATTCAAAGACCACCTGCTTCCTCTTGGCAGATTAAGGGATCTTCCTGAAAGAGTACAGAAAGCCGACATACTGATAGTAACCAAATGCCCATACGACCTTAATTCATGGCAGAGATGCACATGGGCAGATAATCTCGGTCTGAAGAACTTCGACGCTTTGAAATGCATGGGTACAAGAGCAGACGGCAGGCCGCAGCACCTGTTCTTCTCCACCATCAGCTATGACACCGCGGAAGCGATATTTCCAGAAGGAGATGCAAGATACATCCACTCTAAACGCATGATCCTGTTCTCCGGAATAGCCAACGACACTCCAATGGTAAGATGGCTCAGCGGAGACTACAGCATTGTCAAACGCTTCAACTTCCCGGATCATCACCAGTTCACAAAATCGAACCTTAACTCGATATCATCCGCCGCGAATACGCATTCTACTGCAGTCATAATGACGACAGAAAAGGATGCGCAGCGCATCAGAGACTGCAAGAAGTTGAGTTATGACCTGAAGATGAGATTGTTCTACCTTCCTATAAAGACAAAATTTGTGACGGAGAAAGAACACGAAATATTTATTTCCGTGGTGAAGAAGAGTCTGACAGGATCTGATTCTGAGACTCAACAGATTCCTCGTGAATGGTATTGAATATCTCTTTGACAAAATCTTCGGAAAGGCCGTATTCGCGGCCTTTTTCTATTACCTTGGACAGAACGACATCCCAACGCGAAGTCTGAAGGATGGAGACATTGTTATCCTTCTTATATCTGCCGATCTGTCGGGAAATATCCATTCTTGAACTAAGAGCAGACAATATGGTTTCGTCTATCACATCAATCTTTGCGCGCAGCATATCGATGTTTTCCTTCCACTGCGGCGAATCCGAATCGACATTTCTGACTTGGAGCTGCTTGTTGAGCAGTTCACCTAACTGAAGAGGGGTAAGCTGTTGGTCTACATCACTCAGAGCTTTGGCAGGACAGCAGTGGGACTCGATCATAAGTCCCTCGAAGCCAAGGTCCAATGAACGCTGCGAAATCTCACACACGTACTCCCTCCTGCCTCCGATGTGACTTGGATCCACAAAGAACGGAAGCGACGGGAATGCGCTGCGCAGTTCGATGGCAATCTGCCATTGAGGATCATTTCGGTACTGTTTCTTTTCGAATGTAGTGAACCCTCTATGGATAACACCGAGTTTTTTCACACCGGCCCTGTTCAAACGCTCCAGTGCACCGATCCAAAGATCCAGATCAGGACTTACCGGATTTTTTACAAGCACAGGGACATCAGTTCCCTCAAGCGCATCCGCTATCTCCTGCACGAGAAACGGGTTGGCAGTAGTCCTTGCACCGATCCAAAGCACATCAACACCAGCATCAAGACACTCGGCTACATGCTTGGCACTGGCAACTTCCGTCGCCAGCTTGATACTGAATCGTTCGCGAGCTTCCTGCATCCAGGACAAACCATCAACTCCAACACCTTCGAACGAACCGGGATAGGTGCGGGGTTTCCAAAGTCCTGCACGATAGACGCTGATCCCCAAAGATTTAAGTTCCCGGGCAGTGTCCAGAACCTGTTCCTTCGTTTCTGCACTGCACGGGCCGGCTATAACTTTAAGTGGGCGCTTATCAAACAGCGCCCACTCTTCCAGTGGTATTATATCCAACTTTCGTTTAGTCATAGCTACACAGTCAATCAGACTGTCATCATTTCTTTCTCCTTTGCAACTACGAGCTCATCAACCTTCTTTGTGAAAGCGTCAGTCTCTTTCTGAACGAGCTGCTCATACTCCTTCTG
>JAEIGA010012528.1_pt1 | contig 12871 bp, 12 predicted proteins | sample 9270691 | NCBI WGS metagenome assembly JAEIGA01 (sample SAMN17057246, study PRJNA624740) | gut metagenome | biome: biome; isolation source: fecal sample | host: Bos grunniens | place: China: Xizang | collected 2019 | reverse complement strand
CTTATATGTTCTATATCTAATTTTAATAAACAAGATATGTCTTTCATTAATATGAACATATCTTCTGTTGGAAGAGCATATATTAAGTCTACATTTATATTATCAAATCCATATTGTTTACATAGATTAATTTTTTCTATTATTTGTTTTTTGTCATGTTTTCTGTTTAGAAATTTTAAATTATATTTATTAAAACTTTCTACTCCAATACTTAATCTATTTACGTTATTCTTTTTTAATGTAATTAGTTTTTCTTCTGTTATATCGTTAACATTGCATTCAAAAGTTATTTCTGCATCTTTTCTTAGTTTGAATACTTTTAGTATATTAAATAATTTATCAATATATTCTTCTTTTAATGCGGATGGTGTCCCTCCACCAATATATAATGTTTTTATTTCGTCTCCTTCGTAATATTCTTTAATTTCTTCTTTTAGCGCATTTAAATATGGTTCTGTCCAATTTTCATAATTAAGAAATTTACAAAAATCACAATAGGAACAAATACTATTACAAAATGGAATATGTATATATGCTGCTCTCATGTTATTACCTCTATTTAATTATACTAATTATATGATTTTTTTGCAAACAAAAAGGATTATATATTATATATAATCCATTTATTAATGTGATAGTCTCTATCACTGGAGGTAACTTATCTTAATAGCATTCTTGCTGTATATTTTCTATCAGCCATAGCTCTAACTTTTCTTAAAGCTCTTGCTTCAATTTGTCTTACTCTTTCTCTTGTAACTTTATATAATTTACCTACTTGTTCTAATGTATATGCTTTTCCATAGAAACCAAATCTTAATAATATTATTTCTCTTTCTTTATCTGTTAAATTTGGAACATTTAATAGTTCATCAACTAATTCTTTCATATAAATATGATTTAAGTCATTTTCTACAGATTGTCTTTCATCTTCAATCATATCACCAAGTGTATCTCCACTATCATCTTGACCTACTGGTGTAGATAATGAAACTGTCATTTCCATATTTTTTCTAGCAAATGCAATTTTTTCTACAGGAAGATTTAACATTTTAGCTAATTCTTCATCAGTTGGATTTTCACCAAAATGTTCAGCAACATAGTTTGCAGATGCTCTTTTAATTTTTAACATTAAGTCATGCATATGAACAGGTATTCTAATTGTTCTACTTTGATCAGCAATACCTCTTGTCATAGATTGTTTAATCCACCAAGTTGCATATGTAGTAAATCTATATCCTTTAGTTACATCATATTTATGAGATGCTCTCATTAATCCTTCGTTTCCTAATTGAACTAAATCACTCATAGATAATCCATATCCATTATAAATTTTAGCTATAGACACAACTAACCTTAAGTTATGTTCTACTAATTTGTTTCTAGCTGCTTCATCACCTTTTTTAGCTTTGATAGCAAATTCTTTTTCTTCTTCAGCAGTTAACAATCTATAACTACCAATTTCATTTAAATATAACTTAAATAAATCAATATCATTTCCATTATATCTTTGATATAAAGAAGCATCTGTGTTTTCTGTAGGTAAAGTTATATTGTGTTTTATACAGAATGTCTCTAATAACACTGATAAATTTGATAATGTGCTTATTCTAGTTAGTACTGAATCTAATGAAAGTGCTTTATACATTTCCATTAATTTTGGAGATTCTTCTAAAAGTCTTTCTGCTTCTAATTCTCCGATAATTATATTATTATTTTTTATAAAGTTTGATAGTCTTACACAGTTTTCATATTGCCCATGTGATGAATCAGAATTTTTAAATTGTGTATCAATAAATTCTAATATTTTTTCTAATTCTACATCACTTGCATATGCTGTTAAGCCATCGATTTCGTTTGTAATTATATTTTTCTTTTCCATTTTTTATTCCCCCTTTTTAAGAATGTGTACATTATACCATAAAACCCTAAAAAAGTCAAATCTTTTAGGGTTTTTGGGTTTATACACCATATTTTCTCATGTATATTTTTTCATCTGAAAATTTTGCTACTGGTGCTACTACATCTTCACCATCTAGATTCCATAAGTGTCTATTTTGGATAGTTTTTCTAATTTTTCTTAAGGCTACATATTCCATTTGTCTAATTCTTTCTCTTGTAACTTTATATATTTGACTTATTTCTTGTAGTGTATATATTTTTCCATAGAATCCATTTCTATATTTTAGAATTTCTATTTCTCTTTGTGATAAGTATCCAGAATTAAATATTCTATCTAATAGATCATTATTAAACATTTCATTAATTCTTTCTTCAATTGCATTTTCTGATGATTCAATCATATCACCAATTGTATCGTCTTCTTTTTCTTTCGATAGTGGTGTTGATAATGAAATTGTTGTATTCATATTTAATTTTGCATGATATATTTTTTCTTCTGTTAAACCTGTTAATTCTACTAATTGTTCTGTTGTAGGTAGGTCTCCGAAGTGAGTAAATGCATAATCATTCATAGCTTTTTTTATTTTTAATATATTTGCATGAACTTGTACTGGAACTCTAATATTTCTACTTGTATCGGCTATACCTCTTTGAATTGCTTGGTTTATCCACCAAGTTGCGTATGTAGAAAATCTACAATCTTTTTTTGCATCAAATTTTCTAGCTGCATTCATCACACCTTCATTACCAAATTGAATAAGATCTCCGAATGATAATTCTCCGTATCTATTATATCTTTTTGCTATAGAAACTACTAATCTTAAGTTATGTTCTACTAATTTATTTATAGCTTCCGGTGTTCCTTTTTTTGCTAATTCTTTTTCTTCTTCAGCAGTTAATAATTTATATTGAACTATTTCAGATAAATATAATTTTATTAAATCTATATCATTGTCTCTTTTACCATATATTGCTTCATCTGTATCTTTTGATAAATCAACATTATTATTTGCACAATATATTTCTATAAAAGGAATTATATTTGTATATTGATATGCTCTTAGTAAAGCATCAGCAAAATATAATTTTTTAAATGTTTGATTTAATTTATCTGATTTTTCTAATATTTTTTCAGCTCCGATTTCTGCTATAACAATATTATTTTTTCTTAAGAAGTCAGATAATTTATGAATATTTCTAACATATTGTTCAGTTACTTGTGATTCTTGAAATGTTTTTTCTATATATGAAACCACTGTATCTATTTCTGATTGTGAAGCTACTTGATATAAGTCTTCTGGTTCAACATTTTGCATTTTTACTACTTTACTCATATTAACCCCTTTCTTATCTTGTATATCTTCTTGTATATGCTTGATATCTTTTTGTTTTATACGCTTTTAAAAGTTTCTTAAAAGCTAATTTTTCTATTTGTCTAATTCTTTCTCTTGTTAACCCAAACATTCTACCTACTTCTTCAAGAGTTTTAATATTTCCATAGAATCCTAATCTATTTTTTAATACTTCTCTTTCTCTTTCTGTTAATTTTGGTGAATTAATAAGTTCATGAGCTAACTCATCTGTATCTATTGTATCAATAGATTCATCGAATGAGTTTTTTTCATCTTCAATCATATCCCCAAGTGTTGCATCTTTTTCTTCTCCACCTACTGGAGTTGATAATGATATAATTGGTTCCATTGATTGTCTAATTGTTAGTACTTTTTCTGGTGATAACTCAAATTTTTCTTCTAAATATTCATTTGATGGGTATTCACCATTTAATGTATAGTAAATAGCCATTTCTTTTTTAAATTTTAAAACATATTCATAAATATGGGCAGGAATTCTAACTACTCTTCCTGAATCCATTATTGCTCTTTGAAGTGATTGTCTTATCCACCATGTTGCATATGTAGAAAATTTATATCCTAATTCTGGATCAAATTTTCTAACAGCTGTCATTAATCCTTCATTACCTGCTAATACTAGTTCTTGAAGCGAAACTTCTTGTGATACATATCTTTTTGCAACAGGTATAACTAATCTTAGATTATGTTCAACTAATTTATTTCTAGCTGCTTCATCACCATTTTTTGCTTTTATAGCTAATTCTTGTTCTTCTTCTCTAGTTAGAAGTTTATATTGTCCTATTTCTTTTAAGTATAATTTAAATAAATCTAAATCGTTTCCATATTCACGACTATAAAATTCTATATCAAAATCATTTTCTAATGGTTTACCTGTTTTTTGACTATATACTTCTAATAAATTTGTTAACTTTATGAAGTTATATGCTTTTGGTAATAAACCACTGATAGATAATCTGTTAAGCATTTTGTTTAATGACACTGATTTATCTAATAATTCTTCTGATTCAATATCTCCTAATGATATTCCGTTTCTCAATAAATAATTAGATAATTTTTTACAATTTTCTAATTGAATTGTTGAATTATCTGTTGGTTCAAATGTTTTTTCTATATACATTAATAATTTTTCTATTTCTTCAACAGATGCTGTTCTTTCTATAGTAATATTCCAATTACTATCAATTATTTCTATTTTTTTCTCCTTTTCCATAGTTTTTAATCCCCCTTTAAAAGTCGTGTTAGATTATACCATAAAATTGTTAATTTGTCAATTTTATGCAAAATAAAAAACTCACAATGTGAGTTTTTACTATCAAATGGTGACCCCGACACGATTCGAACGTGCGACCGACGGCTTAGAAGGCCGTTGCTCTATCCAGCTGAGCTACGGAGTCGTTTCAGTTGATATTTAAGAGTATACAATACTTTTTTTCTTTTTTCAACCCCTTTCTTCAATTTTGACAACATTTTTTTCAGTTTTAGTATCTAATATTATATTTTTTATGTCATAATTTTCAAAAATCGATTCAGAAAGTATATATTTTATCTCACTAGAAATTGTTTTTTCTTCAATATTATCATATATATATTCATTAAATACAAGTCTTAAAGTATCTTTTGATAATTCATAATTTTCTAAGATTAGATTATCATTTACAAATCCATTTAGATTATTTTGACTATGAATAACACTTTTTAATTCTTCAATTATTATATTTATTTTTTCATCATCGTTATTATTTATCAATGTTATTGGTACATAATAACTATAATCATTTGTTTCTTTTGCAAATACTATTGTTGTTTTATTTACATTTTTTAAATTATCAAGATCATATTTTTTATTTATACCAAATTCTTTTGTAAGTGGATATGGTATTATTTTATTAGAATTTGGTAATTTAGTTAATTTTTCTTTTTCAACTGATAAATATATATTTTCTATTCCGTTTATTTCACTTAATGTATATATTATTGCTTCTATCATTTTTTCTTCTAGTTTTTTTTGAATATTTAATATTTCTTTACTAAAATCTATATAAAGATTATTTTTATCTATTTTTATATCATTTATTTTAGTGTTTTTAGGTATTAATGGATAAAATATATCATTTGTATCTAATCCATTTATAAGAAGTTCTATATTATGTTTAACTCTTTCTTTAAGGTTTTCTTCGTTATAAAAATATGTTACTTGAGATAACATGTTATCTTTATCTAGTAAATATATTATATTTTTAGATTTTTTTATTTCTTCTTTTTCTATTTGTATATTATTAGTTGGTATTAAATAAAATAAAGCTAATAATATTACGCACATTGTAGTTACAGTTATTTTATTTATTATGTATTTTTTTATCATATTAAATTTTATTCTTAATTAAAAATAAAATGACAATTGTCATTTTATATAGTTATTTCACCTAATTTTAATAGTTCGATTACTGCGCTAGCTCTTCCTTTACATCCTAGTTTTTGCATTGTATTTGATATATGGTTTCTTACTGTTTTTTCACTTATATTTAAAATATCTGCTATTTCTTTTGTTGTTCTATTTTTTATTAATAAAAGAAATACATCTTTTTCTCTATTTGTTAATATATTCCCTCCCATATACACCTCTTCTTTCAATCATAATATATGTTATTTTGTTATTTTGGTGTAGGAGGTTTGCCTATTACTCAAATTTAATTATTATATTTTTTTTATCTTCAAATTCTTCTTGTATACTTCTCATAATATCATTAGCTATTTTTTTATTGTGTTCTGTTGATGAGACTGTTATTTTTATTTTATCGTTGTTTATTTCAACATAGGAATTTATTTTATAATTATTTTTTATTTTATCTTCAAGATATGTTTCTTTTCCTTTTGCTAGATTTAATACTTGTAATTCTTCAAATGCTGTATTTTTTTCTTCACTTGTAGATGAGGATGATGTAATTTTATCTTGTAATTCACTCATTGCTTGTTCTATCTTTTCATCTCTTTCTACTCTAAGTGCTATTAAATTATCGCTTTCACTTACTTTTATATCTATTTCTTTATTTACAATATTTGTTTGATTATCTTTAAATATATCACTTGGTAGTGTTACATAGTATACTCCTAATATTAATATAATTGAAAATAATGTCAAAAACCATAAATTTTGTTTATTCATATTTCCTCCTCAATATATTCTATTTAGGAACTAACTTTTTATGCATAAAAAAAGGAGTTAATATTAACTCCTAGAAATAACATGCTAAGCATTTTTCTACTACTCTTTGAACATCTCTTTCATTGAATGGTTTTGCTAATATATCAATAATTGGATATGCTTTTGCTTTTTCAAGTGTTTCTGTGTCTTCTGCTCCACTAATTATTGCTACTGGAGTTTTAACAAAGAATCCTTTTTCTTTAAAATGATCCATTACATCAAATCCACTTACATTAGGCATATTCAAATCCAATAAACATGTTTTAATTTGACTTCTTATTTTGTCATCATTTGCAATTTCAATTGCTTTTTGTCCATCACTCGCGATTAGTACATCATAATTTTTACTAAATATTTTTTTAACAAAATTAGATACTAATGGTGAATCATCAACTACTAATATAATTCCTTGTTTAACAGCATTTGGTGCTTGTTCAGTTGTTTGTTGTTGCATATAAAGTGCTTGTGACATTATATCTTGTGGTTGATAATTATCTGCTGGAAAAAATTGTATTGCAGGTTCTTGTGACACTGTTGCTTGAGTCTCCACTACTGGCTGTACAACTTGTTCAACTGGTTGTGTCACTACTTGTTGAACTGTCTCTGTCATTGGAGTCGCAACTGGTTGTTGCACAGCGTTAGAAAAATTTATTGATACTGTTGATTCTGGTGTAATTGGTGCAGCAGTTTGCACTTCTTGAACTGGTTGTACTACTTGTGGTTGTACTTCAGGTTGAACTACAGCTTGAGCTTGCATTTCTGGTTGAACCACTACTTGTGGTTGAACTGGAACTGTTTGTTGTACCATTTCAACTGGTTGTGGTTGTACAGGTGCAGCTTGCATTACAACTTCTTGTGATACTGGAGAACTTTGTTGATATACTACTTGTTGTTCAACTGGAGCTGGTGCTACTGGAGCAACAGGAGTAGCTACAGTTTCTACTGGAGCTGGTTGAACTGCTTGTGGTGCCTCAACTGCTTGAGTTGGTGCTGCAGCGGCTGTTCCTTCTGGTATTACAGCTGTTATTTCTCTTCCCATATATTGTTGTGCTAAATTAATTACTCTTTTTGCTTCTGTTAAAATTTTAGGATGATTTTCTTGTACGAATACAGAATCTCCAGCTTTACTTTTCATTTCTGATTCATAGCATAAATCAGCTAATGTAGTAAATCCTAAATATCTACCATCGCTTTTTAAAGCATGTACAGCTATAGCATAATTTGGCATATCATTTGCATTTTTGTAATTTTCTAATGATGAAATCTTTTCATCTGTCATATCTAGGAAATCACCTAGTGTTTCATCATACATTTCCATATCGCCAAATAATTCTAGACTTGCTTGTACATTAATTCCATTATTTGTTAATATTGTTGTGTCTTTCATAATCTATTCTCCAATCATATAATTATATTATAACATATATTTTTTTAATCGAAAGTTTTTTTTATTTTGTTATACACTTATTGTATCAAATGTGATACAATGTATTTATGAAAAAAATGTATGAATATATTAACTATATTGAACCAATTAAGTCTAATGAAGAATTAGAAAAAGATTTTTTAAGTGATTTTATTGCTTTTAGAAAGGAAAATAATTTAACACAGGAAATGCTTGGTCTTTATTCTAAAGTTAGCAGAGTTAAGGTTGCTAGAATTGAATCTGGTATGCATTCTCCTACTGTAAAAAATTTAATTCAAATTCTTGGTCCAATTGGTTATACAATTAAAATTGAAAAAATAAAAAAGAAGTCATAAGACTTCTTTTATTTTAGATTATTCACTCTTTCCATTATTCTATCTTTACCAAGTAAATTGATAATATGATATAAATCTGGTGTGTTTGATTTTGATGTAATAGCTACTCTAATAACTGTACTTACATCTGAAACGTTTCCTTTGAATGCTTCTGGATTTGCTTTATATTCTTTTATATTTGAAGCATATCCTAATTCGTCACATAATTCTTTAACTTTATTAAACCATGTTTCTTTATCATCGTTAGCATCGTAATATTTATCGAAATATACATTAAGTATATTTTTGATTTCATTCATATCTGTGATATTTTTCCATTCATATTCTTTTTCTCTAGAATTGAAGTCTTCATCATACATATACCAGATTAAACTTTCAATCATACTATAATTAACAATGTCTTTTCTTGGTTTTTCTTGTTCACGTTCTATATTTAATATATTTCTATAATATTCTTTATCTCTATCAATTAAGTTCTTTAATGATTCACTATATTTACATGCCCAGTTATAACTTTCTTCTACTAAATAATCTGCTTTCATTTTTGAAATGAATTCTTTAGAAATATTATTTAATTTTTCTAAATCATAAAGTCCACCACTTGATGACATTTTTTCTGGATTATATGTAAAATCTGTGAAGTTTTTATCTGGATTTTCTCTATGCCATTCTTCGTAGTTTGAGTTAATAATTGTCATTAATGATTCAATAACTGCTACTGCTGGATATCCTAAATCTGTATAGTAACTCATTGATGCTTCTGGATCTTTTCTCTTACTTATTTTTCTAATACTATTTCCTTCTTTTTTAATAATTAAAGGAGTATGTACGTAGTTTGGTACTTTAAATCCAAATGCATTAAATAATTCTACATGTTTTGGTGCACTACTTAACCATTCTTCTCCTCTTACTACATGTGTTGTTCCCATTAAGAAATCATCTACAATATGAGCAAAGTGATATGTTGGTAATAAGTTATCACTCTTCATAATTACAAAATCTTCATCATTTTCTGATAATTCTAATTCACCTTTAACTAAATCGTTGAATTTGAATTTTCTTTCGAAATCACCTAATGACTTAAATCTAATTACGTATGTTTCTCCGTTTTTGATTTTTTCAGCCATTTCTTCAATGCTTAATTGTCTACATTTAGCATATTTTCCATAGTATCCAGTTCTTTGTTTTTTATGTTCTTGCATAGTTCTTAATTCTTCAAGTGTATCATGTGTACAAAAACATGGATAAGCTCTATCGTTTTCAATTAAGTGTTTAATAAATGCATGATAGATTTCTTTTCTTTCGCTTTGTACATATGGACCATAATTACCAACTGTTTTACCATCTAATTGGTATTCATTTGGTACAAGTCCGTAATAGTAAAGAGCTTCTTTAATTAAATCTACTGCTTCTTTTAATTCTCTTTTTTGATCTGTATCTTCTATTCTAAGGAAGAATACTCCATTATTATTTCTTGCGATTAAATAATCTATAATTGCTTGATAAATTCCTCCGATGTGTACATATCCTGTTGGACTTGGAGCAAATCTTGTAACAGCAAAATCTCCTTCTCTTCTTGGATACATTTCTTTGTAATCTTCTAGTGTTTTATCTATATTTGGAAATATCAAATTAGCTAATTCTTTATTTGTCATTTGTTCACCTCTAATCGTTTATGATTATATAATATTTTTGTTATTAAAACAAGTAAAATACTACCTTATACTACCAAATTCTTGTATTTTTCTTCTTGCTAGAGTTGTCTGTGCTTTATCTGCCCAATCACTTTCTGGACCATATGACATATGATCTGTTACTATCCTTACTCTATCATTATTTTTTAAAACGTAATCTACTGGTTTAAATTCATCATTTATAAATGCACCTATCATTGAGTTTCCTACTTGTGTATGAATTCTATATGCAAAATCTATAACAGTAGCACCTTTTGGTAATTCTATTCTTTCTCCATTAGGCGTGTATACAAATATATTATCTGTAAATACTTCTTGTTTTATGTGTTGTACAAATTCAGTATTATCTGAAAACATTGAATTTATTTCCATTAATGATCCCATAAATTGACATCTATTTCTAAGTTCTTGTTGCATTTCATGTCTTGCGTTTCCTTTATTTAAATCCCAATATGTGGCAAGTCCAAATGAAGCAACTTTATCCATATCGAAAGTTCTTATTTGCGTTTGAACTATTTGTCCTGTTCCACTATAGACAGTTGTGTGTAATGATCTATACATATTTGGTTTTGCGCAACATATAAAATCTTTAAATTTATTATTAACTGGATTATATGCTTGATGTATTAATCCTAAACTTTGATAACAATTTGGAATTGAATCAACCATAATTTTTAAATTGTGTAAATCATGAATATCTTTCATTTGATATCCTTCTGCCATTTTTTTATAAATACCATATATGTTTTTAGTTCTTATTTTTATTTCGTTTGGTATATTTTTATCAGTTAGAATTGCTTCTATTGTTTTTAACATTTCTAAAAGGCATTCTTTATTTTCTTCTTCTATTCTATTTCTTTCATCTAATATACGAAAATACTCATCTGGTTTTAAATACATAAATGATAAGTCTTCTAATTCAGATTTAATTCTATAGTTTCCAATATAATATGCAAGCGGTGCAAATATATCAAGTGTTTCTATTGCATTTTCTTTTTGTTTGAATTCGCTTTTATATTGAAGTGTTCTCATATTATGAAGTCTATCAGCTAGTTTAATAATAATTATTCTTACATCTTCTGTTATTCCTGTTATTATTTTTCTTGTATTAGCCATATTTTGTTCTTCTTTGGATGAGAAATTCATTTTACTTATTTTTGTTACTCCGTCTACAAGTTTTGCTACTTCATCACCAAAAATTTCAGCTATTTCTTCTTTTGAAATATTTGTATCTTCTAATGTATCATGTAGTAGTCCTGCGCATATTGTATCGCAATCAGCGTTCATTTCAGCTAATATGTATGCTACGTTTAGTGGATGTATTATATATTCTTCGCCGCTCTGTCTTACTTGGCCTTTATGTAAATATTCAGCATACTTATATGCTTGTAATACCATATTAATTTCAGCATCATTGTATTTACTTAATTTGCCTATTAAATCAAATATCGTTAAATTATTCATATACTACCTCCTATAAATAAAAAAGGCCCGCAAAATCGCGCGACTTTGCAAACCTTATTTTCTTTTATCTATTTTATTGCATGAAGAAATAAACATAGAACATTTAGGTGTTCTAATGTTTTTTATGTGAGAATCATAAAATAATTTATAATTACGTTCCATAAGTTTCCTCCAATTTATATAAATTAAACAACATTTTAGTCCAAATAAACTAAAATGTCAATAGCTTTGTTATAAAAAATAAAAAAGAGCTTTTGCTCTCTTATCTTACTGTTATTAGTACTGTAATAAATACGATACTTAAAATAACGATAAGCGCTAACAAGAAGTAATCTGTTAGTTTCATCATTTTTCTTTGCTTAGTAACACTTTCCTCTTCTTCCATTACTGTTTTTTCAAGGATTGGTTCCATTTTAATTGTATTTAATAATTCTTCTTCTCTTCTTAATTGTTCTTCTAAACTTAAACCTGTGGGTTGTAAAACATTTTCTTCCATATCATTACACTTCCTTGTATATTCTTATGTATACATTAATATTATCAAAAATAATTTTAGATTTCAAGTTTTTTCTTGACTTAAAGCTAATTATAATGTATTATTAATACGTGGCACATGGAGACATACTCAAGAGGCCGAAGAGGCGCCCCTGCTAAGGGTGTAGGTCGGGAAACTGGCGCGAGAGTTCGAATCTCTCTGTCTCCGCCATTTGAAATTAACTCAAGGTAACTTGAGTTTTTTTATTTATTTAAATAATAAAAAAAGGATAATGACTATTCATTATCCTTTTCTTTTGCTTCTTCTTCAATTATAATTTCATCTGGTATTTCTTTTATTTCTTCATTTGATTCTTCTTTTTTATCATTTTCTTTTTTTTCTTTAATTGGTTCTTTCTCTATTTTTTTTGTTTGTTTTTTATCATCTTTTTTAGATACCAATATTGTTAGTATTACATTTAATAAAATTGAAAGTATCAATAAAGCTAATATGTATTTAAGATTAGATTTTGGTTCAGAATTTGTTTGTTCTATTACTTCTTTTTTAATATTTATTTTATATTCTTGTTCTTTTCCATCAACACTAATTACTTTTATTGTAATAATACTTCCATCTTTTAATTGTTCATTGCCAATTATTTCTACTAGTGAGTTTTCATCTTCTGGTAAATAATCTATTTCAAGAGATGTTTCTTCTTCATCTATTGTAATTGTATATTCATTTTTATCTTTATTGAATTCTATTGGATATTTTTTTAATAAAATTAATTGTTTTAAATCGTTACTTATATTTAATGTTGAAAAATCATCAACTTTTGTTATTTTTATTGTATAAGTTTTTTCTGTTTGATTTTCTGCTGTTACAACTATTTTTATCTCATTTAATCCATTTTTTAGTTTTATAGTACCTATACCGCTTACTTGTGATTTTGAATCTTCTGCTTCGGCTGAAATAGTTATTTCATCTTGATCTGTTAGCATTG
>JAEIGA010012527.1_pt1 | contig 12871 bp, 5 predicted proteins | sample 9270691 | NCBI WGS metagenome assembly JAEIGA01 (sample SAMN17057246, study PRJNA624740) | gut metagenome | biome: biome; isolation source: fecal sample | host: Bos grunniens | place: China: Xizang | collected 2019 | reverse complement strand
TATACTCTTTCAATACACCACGAATTGCACTGTCAAAAAAACTAAATTTCTTTGGCATCTTGATGTTGAAATCCAGATAACGATGATTTACGGACTTCATTTCTACCGTAAATTTATAATCTGCTTCCTGTACCTCAGATCTTCCAAAGCCTGTCATACTCTTAATCATAGTAATTTCTCTTTTCAATTTTATAAATTCATGCACATGATACCAAGAACAAAAAACTGACATCATGTCATATAAAATTATTATAGTTCAAGAATAAACCCTAGTCAAATCATTTTTTTCAGTATATAATGTTTTTTATATCATTTTAACCATATAGAAAGGATACCCTTATGGCATTTGACGGTTTAACCATTGCAAATATCGTTTACGATTTAGATAAGGCGCTTACTGGCGGAAAAATCAATAAAATTGCACAGCCAGAAAGCGATGAACTTTTGATTACGATTAAAAATCAAAAAAATCAATACAGATTATTTATGTCAGCTAGTGCTTCTCTTCCGCTGATTTATTTTACAGAAAACAACAAACCAAGCCCGCTGACTGCACCAAATTTTTGTATGCTCTTAAGAAAGCATATTGGAAATGGTCGTATCGTATCCGTAACACAGCCAGGTATGGAACGTGTGATTCGATTTACCATTGAACACTTAAATGAACTTGGTGACTTATGCACGAAACATCTGATGGTCGAAATCATGGGGAAACACAGCAACATTATTTTCTGCAACGAAAATGACCAGATTCTTGACAGTATCAAACATGTATCTGCCAATATGAGTTCCGTTCGTGAAGTTTTACCTGGGCGACCATATTTTATTCCTGACACACAGGAAAAATTAAATCCATTGGAACTTACTGCCGAAGACATCATAGAAAAAGTACTTTCCAAACCTTGCAACGTCTCCAAAGCACTCTACACTTCCATTACTGGAATCAGCCCAATTATGGCGGAGGAAGTCTGCTATCGTGCAAGTATTGACGGCGGTATTCCAACCGATGGAATTTCCGAATTAGAAAAACTGCATTTATCCCATACCTTCCTGCGTTTGATTGAAGACGTACAAAATGGGGACTTCCATCCAATGATTGTCTACAAAAATGGAGAACCTATCGAGTTTGCTTCCTTTGAATTGACACAGTATCATGATTTGGAATGTGTTGCTTTTTCTTCTATTTCTAATGTACTCGAAACTTACTATGCTGAGAAAAATATCGTTACCAAGATGCGTCAAAAATCAGTAGACCTTCGAAAAATTGTCCAGACTTCACTTGAGCGAAATGTAAAGAAATATCAGTTACAGCAAAAACAGATGAAGGATACTGACAAAAAAGACAAGTATCGTATCTGGGGTGAACTTATCAATACATACGGTTATGGCCTAGAACCTGGTGCAAAAGAGTTAGAAGCGCTGAATTATTACACCGATGAGATGGTAAAAATCCCTCTCGACCCTACGATTTCTCCACAGGAAAATGCGAAGAAATATTTTGACAAATACAGTAAATTAAAACGTACTGCTGAAGCATTAGAAGAATTATTAGAAGAAACCGACAGTGAAATTCAGCATCTCGAAACCATCGCGACGGCTTTGGATATTGCTGTTTCCGAAGATGATTTGGCTCAGATCAAAGAAGAAATGATGGAATATGGTTTCATCAAACGAAAATATGCCCCTAACGGCAAAAAAACAAAAATCAATTCCAAGCCATTCCACTACATTTCCAGCGACGGTTTCCATATGTATGTTGGAAAAAACAACTTACAGAATGAAGAATTGTCATTCAAAATTGCAACAGGAAATGACTGGTGGTTCCATGCCAAAGGACAGCCTGGTTCTCACGTTATCGTAAAGACCAATGGAGAAGAACTTCCTGACCGCACCTTTGAAGAAGCAGGAAAATTAGCAGCCTACTATTCCAAAGGAAAGAAAGCACCAAAAGTCGAAGTCGACTACACATTGAAAAAGAATCTTAGAAAACCTGCTGGTGCAAAACCTGGATTTGTTGTATATTACACCAACTATTCCTTGATGATAGAGCCAGATATTACAGGAATTCAGTTAATACCTTAAAAATTATTTAAAAGGGAAAATGCTGTGGGCTGATTGATATAAAAATCTTAATTCCAAATAGCCCACAGAACATCGTTCAAGTACTTTCAGAAAATTCTAATATTAACTCTGTAATTTTCTAAACAAATAATGTATAATATAATTATTCAAATTACAATTAGAAAATGAGGTGAACGATTATGTTAAAAAACTGGAATCCTGCCGAAACTCCTTCTAAAGAAGAACTCAAGATGCGTCTTGAAAAATCCCGAAACAGACTCTACGAACTTCAGATGAAAATCAAAGACCACAAACTCCCTGTACTTGTACTCTTTGAAGGCTGGGGTGCTTCAGGAAAAGGAAGTACCATCGGAAAAATCATTCGTAACATCGACCCAAGATTTTTTAAGGTTGCCACCATGTCTGCCCCAAGCGAAGAAGAACTTCGAAAACCATTCCTCTATCGCTACATGAAACAGATTCCTGTAAGTGGAAAATTTACGTTCCTGGATTCTGGCTGGATGGATGAAACAGTGAAAAGCCGTCTGCAAGAAGATTTATCCGATGAGTCTTACGACAAACGTATCGACAGTATCAAGCGTTTTGAACGCCAGTTGACCGACAATGGCTATCTTGTGCTGAAATTCTTTATGCATATCGATAAAGACGAGCAAAAAGCCCGTATGGACAAACTGCTCTCGGAAAAAGATACCAAGTGGCGTGTCTCTAAATTTGACCAATGGCAGAATGAACATTATAAAAAATGTTACAACGTTTTTGACCGTTACTTAACCGATACCAATCTCCCAACCTCCCCTTGGTACCTGATTGATGCCAAAGATAGCAAATGGGCAGAGCTTCAAGTTCTTGAAACCATGGTAAGTGGTATCGAAGTTGCGCTTCAAAATACGGCACATTCTGTTCCAATTTTGCAAAATATCTTCCCGCTCGTGAAAATGCCAAAATTAAATGAAATCCCATTCGAAGGAAAGGCAATTCCTGATGAGCAATACAAGAAAGAATTAGCCGAACTTCAGGCAAAACTAAAAGAGTTACACAATCGCTTATATCGCAAACGCGTTCCTGTTATTATTACCTACGAAGGCTGGGATGCAGCGGGAAAAGGCGGCAATATCAAACGAATTACTGGCGCACTTGACCCTCGTGGATTTGAAGTGCATCCAATTGCAAGTCCTGAGCCACACGAAAAAGCCCGTCATTATCTGTGGCGTTTCTGGACCAGACTTCCAAAAACAGGTCACGTAGCTATCTTTGACCGCACTTGGTATGGGCGTGTGATGGTAGAACGTCTAGAAGGCTTCTGCTCGGAAAACGATTGGAAACGTGCCTACAACGAAATCAATGAATTTGAAAAAGAACTCTCCGACTGGGGCGCTGTCATTATCAAATTCTGGGTACACATCGACAAAGATACCCAATTACAACGATTCACAGACCGCCAGAATAATCCTGAGAAACGTTGGAAAATCACCGATGAAGACTGGAGAAATCGTGAAAAATGGGATTTATATGAAGACGCCATCAACGAAATGCTTCAAAAAACAAGTACCGCCTATGCCCCATGGCATATTTTAGAGTCTGTCGATAAAAAATACGCCCGCATCAAAGCATTAAAAATTATAATTGCCGAATTAGAAAAAGCACTCAATTAAACGCAGAAAGGATGTTGATATGGCAAATATTTGTTTATATAAGGTAAAAGTAAAAGGCACAAAGAAAGCTTGCTATAAGCTGGTACATATGATGCCCCTATACTCCTCCGAAAAAGAATACATAAGCGAAGAAGGAAGTGATGATGATTTCACACTCGTCTTCTCTGGCGATTGCAAGTGGTCTGTTCACTATCGCACTACTCCACAAAAAGATTTAGTTCCATTTACCGAAGAAGAAATCGACAAAATCCAAGATGGAGATGGTTGGGAATATACGCTTCAGGATAAATCTTTGTTATTAAATTGCGAAATTTTCTGCAACAGCAAAGATATTGATGATGTCAGTTATGCCTGCTATGACCATTATAATCGTGGTGTTGAAATATTTGATGAATGTCCAAAAGAATTGCACATCAAACGTGGCAGAGACTATGATGCAGATGGTATGGTGTTTACTGACCAAGGATTTCTCTCTGTTAATATTTTAGCAAATAATGCTATAAATGCAGCAGACGTAAAACCAACCTGTAAAGTCAAATTCGAATCTGGTACTTACTGGTACCTTGGAGATTTTGAAGTAGGTGATTTAGTCTATACCGAAGGTGCAAAAAAAGGTTGTCTCGGCAAAGTTGTAGAAAAATCCACGAGTGATAAAGTAACTGCTATCTACAATGTAGTAAACTGCGTAGGGCATATTGGAGAATTTATTTCTGAAGATATCGAAGCGATTTGGAATTCCTATAAAGCAAAAGCCAGAAAAGAATATTTGAAAGCACTCGGATTAGATGAGTCACTTACCAAAAAGAAATTTATTTCTCTCATGGAAAACAAATGGACATCTTTTGCACAAAAAGAAAATGATTGGAATCAGTTCTTAGATTCCTTAAAAATACAACACTAAGGAGACTCTTATGGACAAATATAAAGACAAAACCCTTCCTGTTGCACAACGAATTGCCGACCTTCTCTCAAAAATGACGTTAGAAGAAAAGGTTCGCCAAATCGACCAGTACACAGACTCGGATATTACATATGAAGACAAAGAAACGGGCTTACTAAAAGCGGATTTGGAAAAGCTTAAAATCATGGGAGACAATCCTTACGGTGTAGTTCAGGTACACAACTGTAACGCCAGACTCTATAACGATATTCAGCGTTATGCGATTGAAAATACCCGCCTTGGTATTCCAATTTTGTTTTGCCAGGAAGCCCTTCATGGTTATGGAAAAGAAGGCGCTACGGTTTTTCCACAGCAGATTGCCCTTGGTTCTACTTTTGACCCTGCCTTAGGCGAAGAAATGGGTGCTGCAATTGCAAGAGAAGCAAGAGCTTGTGGGATTCAGGAAACCTGGAGCCCTGTTTGTGACCTTGCAAGAGAGCCTCGTTGGGGACGAACCGAAGAAAATTATGGTGAGGATACCTATCATTCCTCCCGATTCGCTTACCATATCGTAAGAGGTCTTCAAGGCGATGATATTTCCCGTCATGATAAAGTCGCTTCTGAGCTGAAGCATTATACTGGGTATGGTGCTCCGATTGGTGGTTTAAACTGTGCTCCTGCTGCTATGGGCAAACACGAAATGTACGAATACTGTCAGCCAGTATTTGAAGCAGCAATCAAAGATGCTGGTGCATATAATGTTATGTGTTCTTATAGCTCTATTGATAGCCAGCCAGTGCCTTCCGACCACGAACTTCTTACGGAAGTGTTGCGTGACCAATGGGGTATGCGTGGATTTGTGCGCTCCGATATGTGTGCGATTTCTATGTTAAACTGCGACCACAACGTAGCAGACAGCAAACAAGAAGCTATTCGTATGGCGCTCGAAGCTGGTACCGACATGCAGCTTTTTGACTTCCCACATGATTTGTATCAAAATTCCATCATTGACTATGTTTCAAAAGGTCTTCTGTCTATGGAAACCGTTGACTTAGCCGTAAGCCGAATGTTGCGTGTAAAATTTGACCTTGGACTTTTTGACAATCCATACATCGACGAGAGCCTCGCACCAAAAGTATTCCACTGCGAAGAACACAAAGAACTTGCTTATCGCATCGCTGCTAAATCTGTTACTTTGCTGAAAAATAAAGATAATCTTCTGCCTCTGAAAAAAAACTTGAAGAAAATTGCAGTAGTTGGACCAACAGCAAATATTTTGAATTTTGGTGACTATTCCGTTAACCCTAGAAACTACGATAAAATCACTCTGTTTAGCTCTATCAAAGACATCGTTGGCGATGAAACAGAGGTTGTATATGCCAAAGGTTGTGAATTTAAAGATTTGACCATGAAAAAGATTCCAGAAAGCTGGTATGTAAGTCTTACAGGAGAATATTTCAACAATCCAGAAGCACCTGTTGGTGCGCCTGCCTTGGTTCGCGAAGACAAATCCATTGATTTTAGTTTCATTGCCACAAAAGCTGCGGATTGTGTAGATGCACAGTTTTCTGCCCGCTGGACTGGTATGATTAACTCTCCAATCGAACAAGAGGCTTTTATCGGACTTACCTGCAAAGACAGTATCAAACTTTGGGTAGATGACGAACTGCTTATTGACGCCTGGGGTGAGAAACGAGGCGATAGACTCGTACCATTTAAATTCGAAAAGAAAACATACAAGATTAAAATCGAATACAGAAACGACGAACGTGGTGCCTCTGTCATTCTTGGTTGGAAAGGCAAACATGCAGACATAAATCAGGCACTTGCCATTGTAAAAGAGTCTGATGTCGCTATCGTATCCCTTGGTGATTTTGCCGAGACAAGTGGAGAAAACTTTGATCGATGTAACTTAAATCTTCCTGGAAAACAGCTGGATTTCTTAAAAGCAGTTTACGAAACAGGAACTCCTGTGGTTTTGGTACTCCAAAGCGGTCGTCCTATGACCATTACTTGGGAAAATGAACATATTCCAGCGATTGTTCAGGCATTCTTTGCAGGAGAACTTGGTGGAAAGGCAATTGCAGATGTATTATTTGGAAATGTAAATCCATCTGGAAGATTGCCAATCTCCTTCCCGAAACATGTTGGACAATTACCAGTTTATTATAGCAGAAAACCAGCAGGTAATAAGCGCTATGTAGATGGTTTTGATAGAAATCCTCTCTTCCCATTTGGATATGGTCTGTCCTATACAACATATGAGTATTCTGACCTGGTACTTTCTTCTGAAGAAATCAAAACCGATGAAACCCTCAAAGTTTCCTTTAACGTAACCAATACTGGAAATGTAGACGGCGAAGAAGTTGCGCAGGTTTACATTCGCGACTACTTTGCATCAGTCGTAAAACCTGGCATGGAATTAAAAGGCTTTGAGCGAATCGCTCTGAAAGCTGGCGAAACCAAACGCATCGAAATCGAACTTGGTACACTGGCATTTAGAACACTGAATCCAAAATATCAGTGGGTAGTAGAACCAGGTAAGATGAGAGTCATGGTAGGAAGAAGCTCTGCTGACCTTCCATTGCAAAAAGATTTTATGATTATCAAATAAGCGAAAAAGCGCCAGAACCGTTTTTTATGATGGTTCTGGCGTTTTTCTTAAAACGATGTAATTTTTCTTCGCCACGCTTCCAACGTAAGCAAGGTAATCTTTTTCCCCTGTGCATTGAAATCTTTGGCTCTTTTTACTTTCATACTCTCCGTTCCACTCTTCGCATCGTACAATACATAATCCGTTTCTGGCGTCACCACATATTTTACGATACCTTTGTGTTCCTTGATGATTTTTTCAATCTGGTATCCATCTTTTATGTCTGCACATACAAATGTTTTCCCTTCGACCCATGCATACGAAGAATTTCCATCTTCATCTTGCAAATGATTGCATCGATAAAATGCGGTTTTATCAATATGGATTCCTCGCGATGTAAATTTTACATGTTTTAATCCCTCACAATCTGCAAATGCATATTCACCGATATCCATCACATTTGGAGGAATGTTTACTCGTTCTAATCCATTACAACCTTGGAAAGCATTATTTCCAATTCGTCTTAGGGTCAACGGAAGATTGATCTCCTTCAAACTGGCACAATCACAAAATACCCCATTCTCTATGGAACTAATACCCGATGGTAATTCTATCTTTTCTAATTTGCTACAACCCTCAAAAGCTCTGCTTTCTATGGCTCTCACACTTTTTGGCAATTCCACTCGTTTTAATTCTCTGCAATAACTAAAAGCTCCAGTTCCTAAAGCAGTTACTCCTTGTGGAAGTTTCATTTCCAACAAATGCGTACAGCCTCCAAAGGCATACGAACTTACACGAGTCAGAGCAGATGGCAGTTCTATTTTCTCTAATTTACTACAATGTTGAAATGCTCCATATCCGATTTGTTTTACACCTGATGGAAGTTTTATTCTTGTCAAACTGCTGCAATGTTGAAATGCACTATAGCCGATTTGTGTTACACTAGATGGAATCTCTATCTCTTTTAGACTTTTACAATTCACAAAAGCTTCATCGTCTATCACAATCACACTCGATGGAATTTCTATCTTTTCTAAATTTACACAGTCATAAAATGCACCATGACCTATTTTTGTTACATAAGAAGGAATCTTTACCTGTTTTGCATCTCCACAATAGTCATATAAAACATCTTTTATGATAATAAATCCTTGTGCATCTTGTAGTTTCTCACAGCCTTGAAACACATTTCTCGTAATTTGAACTACTGGTGATAAAAAATTTATTTTTTCCAAATTGGTACATTGAAAAAAGCTACCTTCGAAAATCTCTTTGATACCAGAAGGAATTTCTATTTCTTTCAAACTACTACAGTCCTCAAATACACATTCCCCCATATGCGTTAAATTTGAGGAAAGTGCGATTGTCTCTAAGCTTCTGCATTTTTTGAAAACTCCATCTCCTATACTCTTTACACTCTCTGGAATGGTTATTTCTTTTAAACTACTGCAACCACAAAATGCCTGCGTTTCTATGTTTTTTACATCCGATAAAATCTCTATCTCTTGGAGTCTATCACAATTCCAAAACATCCCATAGGAAATACTATTTACATTTGCTAAAAACCTTACCTTCTCTAAACTTCTACAGTCCATAAAAATGTTTTTATCCATCGTGGTTACGCTCGATGGAATCTCGATTTCTTTCAAACTACTACATCCCGAAAATGCATAGGCATCTATACGAGTGAGCGTAGATGGAAATTTTATTTCTCGCAACCTGTCACAGCCAAAAAATGCTCTATATTTTATTTCTGTTAGTCCTTCTGGGAGAAAAATCCACTCAACCTGACTTCGAAAAAACGCATGAACAGAAATAGAAATGACTTTTTTATTTTCTATTTCCTCTGGTATAAAAACCATCTCATCGTTACCTTTATATCCAGTTATTTGAATCCCACCTATTAACGTTTCAAAATCAAATATCGTTTTCCAATCGATTTCCTCCACATCGTCTAGGTCAAATTCTTTATCAAAGAAATCAAATTCCTCACATTCTTCTTCCTTTGCATAATTTTTTTCTTTGTAATCCAAAAGATAGGCTTTTATATGTAACGTATTTTTTGCCTTTTCCAAATATTTCTCTAAATTTTCAAGTGGTATCGTGCCCAAAAAAGAAACTGCCACTTCAAGAAGTTCCACATCATCCTTAGAAAAAGCCAAATCCAGAAGATTATATTTATATTGTTCTGCCTCTTTTCGTCTTTTCTTATCCTGCAGGACAAAAGAAGGGTCTAATTTTAGCATAGCACAAAGAACTGCTACTTCTAACGCTTCACTTCCATCTGCTTTCCATTCCCAAAAATACTCCAACATAGAAGTGTCTGTCCCTTTTTCAAAGATGATTTCTTGCACATTTTTGCATCCATCAAATGCCTTGTCTCCTATTTGTTTCACACTCGATGGCAGATTTATCTTGGTCAGACGAGTACAGTTTGCAAATGCCCTCGCTCCTATTTGGGTTACTCCATCCGTAAGTTCAAGTGTAGCCAAATTACCACAAGACCTAAATGTATCATTTTCGATTGTTGTCACTCCATGCGGAATCACAATCTTCATCAAACTACTGCAATAGGAAAATGCTGCATTTTGTATCTGCGTCACACTCGATGGAAGGTCTATCGTTGTAAGACTCCTGCAGTACGCAAATGCTCTGCTTTTCATCGTTGTAAGACCTTGCGGAAGGTCTATAGTTGACAAATTATAGCAATATTCAAACATACTTCTCTCTATCGAAGTTAAACCTGATGGAAGCTTTATTTGAGGCAAACTTTCACATTCATAAAATGCCCTGTTTCCTATTTGTTTTACAGAATCTGGAATTTTTACATTTTTCAGTTTGCGACAATTCAAACAGACACTCTCTCCAATCTTTAAAATCCCCTCTGGAAGTTCTAAGTTTTCTAGCTTACAACACCATGAAAATGCATACTTCCCGATTTCTTTCATCGAATCGCAAATCGAAGAATTTTTGTCCTTCTTTGCACTTTGAAAAATCTCAACTGTCTGTAATTCTTTACATCCTTCAAAGGCTCGCTCTCCAATTCCTACCACACTCGAAGGGATTTTTATACTTTGTAAATCACACTTACGAAATGCCTCGGAACAGATATAAGTTACGCCATCTGGAATGACAAGATGACTCCTGTATCCCTCATAGGACTGTAAAATGTTTCCTACGATAATGCAACCGTTTTTGTCCTGCAAATGACTACAACCACGAAATGCCTTATCTCCAATGTTTGTCACGCTCGATGGAAGCTCTATGTTTTTTAACAATTCACAATCTTTAAATGCTGATTCCCCAATACTTGTCAGACTTTCTGGAAGTTCCACTGTAGTTAAATTTCTGCATTTTAAAAATGCACTGTTGCCAATGTACTTTACTCCCTGTGAAATTTCGACTGATTGTAACTTCTCACATCCATAAAATGCCCATCCGCCAATTCCTGTTACTCCAGCAGGAATTGTAATGGCTTTTTCCGTTCCCAGATAGCCATAAACCGTATTATTTATAATAAGAAATCCTTTTTTATCATACAGCTTTTTACAACCACGAAAGGCATTCTCTCCTGCATCAACAAAATCCGCTTTCAGTGTTAAACTTTGTAAATTTTCACAACCATCAAAGGCACTGCTTCCGATGTAGTTCACACGTTCCGAAAGTTCTATCTTTTCTAAACTACGACACCCAGAAAAGATTCCATACTCCATACGGGCTACGCCAAGAGGAATTTTTATCTCTTTCAGGCTAGTACATCCCCAAAAAGCCCTCTTGCCAATCATTTGCACACTTTCTGGGATTTCTATCACTTCTATCTTATCACAGCCACGAAAGGCATTCTCTCCTATGGCAGTTACCTGCGACGGAATGGCAACCTTTACAGCATAGCCTTGATATTTTTTTAATATTCCATTCTCAATTACTAATCCTTGCATCTTTTGCCCTCTCAAGCATTCTTTTATAAATCCAACTCAAATTCATCAAACGGACTAAAGTTCACAAAATTGTTGTTTTGATATTCTAATAGCAATGCCGTCACATTGGTTGCGTTATTTTCTACTGCCACCTGTATCAATTCAGAAATTTTTTCTTGTGTAAACTGACACAAGGAAAATCCTATACTAACATCATCTTTTTTAATTCTATCATAAACAGTAATACGGTCTAAAAATGCCACAATTGCATTGGTACGTCGATTCCATTCTTTCGGTTCGATACAGGTAATTTCTAATTTTTCTTCTGTTCCATATGCTTGAATCTTAAAACCATCCATCTCCAAATGACGATGGTCCAAAATCTCTCCATCGTAAAATACCTGGTCATACCACTGTGTATAAATTCCCATGACTTTGCGTTTTAATAAATATACCGTGCGAATAGAACAATCACGATAACGGTCAGACAAAATCTCCTCACGTTCATAACAAGGTTCCCAAAGCTGAGAAAATGGCTGCTTATACTGTTTTTCTATAAAATATGACTGCCAAGCACTTAATTGTTCTTTTGACATATCCATAGGATGTGCTACGCGAATTGCTTTGTTCGTCAAAGCATAGAATTCACCATTTGCTAAGATTGTATCTTTTCCTTTTACCGAAAAGAATGTTTCTCCTTGTTGCCAAACCACCAATTGTGCCAGTGTGCGAACGATAAAATTACCAAGCCATGCTTCTTTCCATACTTGGATTTCTTGTTCTTGTGCATCCAAATAGATTCGATACAGCTCATTTTTACATGGTTGCAGCAGACGTTTCATTGATTTTTGAATACTTTGAAAATCTGCTTTGGCAATTTCATACAATTTAGCATCTGCACCACGTTTTGGTATCGTTTTGGAAATTTTTCCTGTTTTGCTATCTTCTATCACCAAACTCAAATCTGGTTGAAGAACCGCATATACTACGGTGTTCCCCAAATCATATCGTTTAAGTCCATCTTCATCAAACTGCATATTTTGACAAAGCACATCATATTTTTCATTCGTCTGTGTTTCTTCTGCTTCGTTCTTTTCCACTACATCTGCGGATTCTATTTTTTTCCTCAAGGCTACGTTCGCATCAATCAATTTCACAGAAGATGCCCCTGCTTTTTGAGAAGAAATCGCCTCATAAATCTTCTTTAGACAATCACCACTCATATACGAAAAATAGTCCAACAGAAACTGTGCTACCGTTTCACATTCCTTTTTGGAACGTTTTTCTACTTTTTCTACTAGGAGTTGTAACAACTCTTGGGCTAAGAGTTCACAATTTTCTGGCTGAATCAACTTTTGGTAGGATTTTTTCATTTTTTTATCTTGCATCGTCAAAAAAATACGTGCCCTTGCCATCCAAGATAATTTTTCCCAATAATTTGTCGAAATAATACAAGAATATACAGCCTCACTGTTCATAAACGGCAATAATTCCTCTAACTGCCATATCAAACCTACAGGATAGTCATAGCCAAACCAATGCCCCTTACTAATCTTCGCCTCTTTTGGCAAGACAATTTCCTCTAATGCCATGCAACCAGCAAAAGCATTTCGGTCAATTGACGTTAACGATTCAGGAATCTTAATTTTTTTCAAACTACTGCAACCAAAAAATGCTTCGTATCCAATATAGGTTACACCAAACGGAATTTTTATTTCTTTTAAACTACTGCAATAATCAAAAGAAC
>JAEIGA010012526.1_pt1 | contig 12871 bp, 16 predicted proteins | sample 9270691 | NCBI WGS metagenome assembly JAEIGA01 (sample SAMN17057246, study PRJNA624740) | gut metagenome | biome: biome; isolation source: fecal sample | host: Bos grunniens | place: China: Xizang | collected 2019 | reverse complement strand
TGAGAATAAGCAGTACATTACCCAGCTGCAGGAGAATGGTCGGGTCATGATTTCTGAAGATGTGGTGGCTTCCATCGTGCTGCAGGCGCTGAATGAAATTGAAGGCTTCGCTGGCTTGAGCGCGAAACCCGGTGCTGATATTGCAGAACTGATCGGCAAAAACTGGGGCAAGGGTATTAAGATTTCCATCTCTGATAACAATGATTTGACGGTTGATTGTAATATTATGATCTTCTACGGTGCCAGTGTTGTAAATGTAGCACAGGAGATCCAGTCCAGCGTTGTTTCTGAACTGGAGTCTGTCACCGGTGTGAAAGTAGTTGCAGTTAATGTGAATGTGTGCGGTATTGTCCGCAAGTAAGGGGAAAATATGACAAGAGCAGACGCCAGAGAACTGGCGGTACACTTGATTTATGGCCGGGAATTCACCGGCGAAGAGCCGGAGCAGGTAGTTGCTGTCCGGCTTCAAAAAGAATACTATGCTGAACTTGCGCGGGAGAACGAAGTGTATACTGATCGCCCCAGCAAAAGCCAGCTGGGCTACATCGATACTGTTGTAGCGGGCGTGGCCAACCGGGCGGAGGATTTGAATGCCGAAATCCGTAAGTTCTCCATTGGCTGGGATGTGAGTCGCATTTCTCGGCTGACCAGAGCAATTATGCAGCTTGCTATTTTTGAGACCCTGTACGTAGACGATGTTCCCACCGGTGTGGCTGTTTCTGAAGCGGTCCGCTTGGCAAAGAAGTATGATGGTGATGATACCGGTGCATTTGTCAATGGCATTCTTGGTTCTTTCGCCAGAGCACAGGCACAGAAAGAGGAAGTCTAATGAGTGTAATAGGCATTGACACCAGCAATTACACTACCTCCATCGCTTATTTCGATGGAGTCGGCGGTGAAAATTGCTCCAAGCTGCTACCTGTGCAGCCTGGTCAGCTTGGCCTGCGCCAAAGCGATGCCGTTTTTTCTCACATGAAAGGCCTGCCGGAGCTCTCCGGCAGGCTGTTTTGCCATGTAAAAGCAGAAGAAATTACAGCAGTTGGCGTCAGTACTCGGCCCAGGGCAGTAGAAGGCAGCTATATGCCCTGCTTTATGGTTGGTTTTTCCCATGGAAAAATGCTTGCTGACCTTTTGAAAGTACCTTTGATTGAAGTTTCACATCAGCAGGGGCATGTCGCCGCCAGTTTGTGGAGCGCTGACAGATTGGACCTGATGGATCAGCCGCATCTTGCTTGGCACTTGTCCGGTGGAACCACAGAACTATTGCTGGTGGAGCCGGAAGGCAGAAATGTAAAATGTACTCGCATCGGCGGTACGACAGACATCTCTGCCGGTCAATTAATTGACCGCACAGGCGTGATGCTGAACCTGCCGTTTCCCGCTGGTAAGCATGTCGACCGATTGAGCATGCAGGCGGTTGGCACAGATTTCTTTAAGGTAAAGTGCCCGGCGACGGAATTCTCACTTTCCGGCGTTCAGAACAAGGTGGAACAATATAATGCCACCCATTCGCCGGAAGAAACGGCAGGATTCGCCCTGCGTTGTGTGTGCCACGCTGTATATCAGGCGACTGTGAACGCAAAAAAGCTGTATCCAGGATTAGAAGTGGTGTTCTCAGGTGGCGTAGCATCCAATTCCATGCTTCGTGAAAAGATAAAATCCTTAAATCCTGTTTTTTGCAAACCGGAATTCTCTACTGACAATGCTATGGGCGTTGCGGTGCTGGCAAGCCGCATAAGGGAGGGATAGGATGGCACAGCAAGTGCTCACCATTACCCAAATCAACGAATATATTCGTTCTATGATGGATAATGACAGATTGCTGATGAATGTGGCCGTCAAAGGTGAAATCAGCAATTATAAGGTTTATCCTTCTGGTCATCATTATTATACATTGAAGGACGAAGGCGGCGCACTTAAAAGTGTTATGTTTAAGGGTAATGCCATCAAGATGCGCTTTCGCCCCGAAAATGGCATGCAAGTAATCGCTATGGGCAGAATCTCTGTTTACTCCAGAGATGGCGCTTATCAGCTTTACTGTACAGGTATGGTTTTGGACGGTATCGGCGATCTATATGCCGCTTTTGAGCAACTGAAATCCAAATTGGCTGCACAAGGACTATTTGATCAGGCTCATAAAAAACCGCTTCCCAGATTGCCGGGCACCATTGGAATTGTTACCAGTTCTGCCGGTGCGGCGGTACATGATATGCTTCGAATCCTGCGAAAACGCTATCCGCTTACAAATGTACTGCTGCTTCCGGTGCGCGTGCAGGGAGCAGAGGCTCCTGGTGAAATCGCTGCTGCCATTGCATATGCGAACCGGTATAACCTGGCAGATCTGCTGATTGTAGGGCGTGGCGGCGGTTCCATTGAAGACCTGTGGGCTTTTAATGACGAAAGAGTTGCCCATGCTATTTATAATTCGCGGATACCCGTGATTTCCGCCGTTGGCCACGAACCTGATGTAACGATATCTGATTTTGTGGCAGATGTGCGTGCAGCTACACCATCGAATGCGGCAGAACTGGCGGTTTCGGATCAGGATGCACTGCGTCAAACTCTGGATGGCATGTCAGCGGCCATGGCCACAGCTATGAATCGGCAGATCAAGGCTGCCCGGCAGCATTTGAGTATGCTGTCTGCCAGCTCGGTATTAAGGAGCCCGGAAGGGTATCTGAATCAAAAGAAAAAAACACTTGCCCTGCTTCACAATCGACTGGTTTCCGCACAAAGGCAACAGATTAGCATGAGTATGAAACGATATATTGCGTTGACTGCCAAGCTGGATGCCATGAGTCCGTTGAAGGTGCTTTCGAGAGGTTATGCCATGGCACAGCATCAAAATGGCAAAGTCATTCGCAGTAGAAACGATGTGCAGACGGGCGATAGCATTCGGGTCACACTGATGGACGGAAGTTTTGATGCAACCGTACACCACATAGAGGAGCATAAAAATGAATCAGAATAATAAGACCTTTGAAGAGAATATGCAGCGCCTTGAGCAAATTATTCGTTCTATGGAGCGGGGAGAAGTTGCGTTGGAAGAAAGTCTAAAGCTGTTTCAGGAAGGAACAGAGTTGGTTGGCGCCTGTGAAAAACTGTTGGAAAATGCCGAGCTGCAAGTGAAAAAGGTGCTTGCTGCTGCAGACGGAAGCCCTGTCTTTGAGGAATTTACGGATGACAGCAACTAAAAAGATGATCGAATCTTATCGTCGATGTGTGGAGGAGTATCTAAAGAATTACTACGCACGATTCCATGATGAACCACAGAGAATCCTTTTTGAGGCAATGGAGTACAGTCTCCTGGCAGGAGGAAAACGGCTGCGCTCAACACTGGTGTTGGAGTTTTGCCGGCTGTGCGGCGGAGAGTGGAAAAAGGCGGTGCCCTTCGGCGCTGCTATCGAAATGATCCACACATACAGCTTGATTCACGATGATCTTCCTTGTATGGACAATGATGACTTCCGCCGCGGAAAGCCGACCAATCACAAGATATATGGCGAAGCCATGGCCTTCCTTGCCGGTGACGCGCTCTTAACGGACGCATTCACCGTGGTGTCAAATGCAGAATTGCCACCTGAAAGGGTGCTCGAGGCCATTCAGGTTCTTTCTGAATGTGCCGGCTCATTGGGTATGGTTGGAGGTCAGGTTCTTGACATCCAGTCAGAGCATCGTGTGCTCAGCGAACAAGAGGTTTTGGACATTCAGACCCGCAAGACCGGTGCATTAATCAGTGCGGCCTGCGCAATGGGTGCAATTGCCGGTGGTGCCAATGAAGCACAGTATGATGCGGCTTGCCAATTTGCAGCAGGACTGGGCCTGGCATTCCAAATCAGAGATGACATTCTTGATGTGATTGGTTCAGCAGAAGAACTGGGCAAAAATGTAGGTACGGACGAAGAAAAGAATACCTTTGTTCGGCTTTATGGATTGGAAGAATGCGAGGTATTGGTGGGTAAATACACGGACCTGGCGATTTCTGCACTGGCCTGCTTTGATGATGCTGATTTTTTGCGTCAGCTTGCGCTGGATCTAACAGAAAGAATGAAATAAAACAGTATATTGATACAAAAAAGACCTCCGTATGTTTTTGACATACAGAGGTCTTTCGCATAGATTTTGTCAGGTAATGTATGCATTACAAAGAGTAATCGTATTCTTCGTACTTTGAAAAATCGATTGCTTTGGCTTTAGACGGAATGCGCTTCAGTGGATCATAGCGAAAGCGAAAACACTTGGAATCAGGTCGCCGTAACTTTTTCGTTTTTATACAAGTGACATAATTTTCCGAAGAGGGAATAGAATAGGTGCAATACTGGCAGGCACGGTCAATTTTGTTGCGAAACAGTTTCATATGTACAACCTCCGGATGGTATGAAACCATTATACACCAACAAGTGTTGGAAAGCTATAGTCTTTTTTGACGATTTGTCGATAAACTCTGTAGCAAACACAGATCCCAAATGAGATGGCGATTGCCGCAATATTGGGCCTGTGCTGGAGCGTTTCCGGCAAAAGAGGCTGAATGATCACGCACAGAAGGTAGCTTACAGCCGACTGCGCCATTTTTCCCGGGAAATAAGTCCGGACGGATAGTCCGCTACCTGTAAGAACAGAGTGCGTTTGCAGCGCCACACACAGCCCGCCGAAGCCAAGCATAACGGAAAACAGCTGGAACCGTAGACCAATGGAAGAAATGCTGCTAAGACTTGTGCAACCATTGGCAAGCTCCAGTATGCCACTTATCAGACATTTTGCGGCATCGGGCATTATCCAGAAAATCCATCGCTGAAAAAAGATTAAAAGTGTTCGAAATATTACCACCCAGCCGCAGATAGAGGCCATTGTACGAATTGCTTTGTTGACTGAATCAGTAACGGAGATGGGGGACGAATGAATCATGGAGACATGGTGTTCGCTTTCTGGCGGGGTCATGAGTCCTACGATCAGTGCGGAGGATATATGAATAAGCCACAGAATCCAACAAGGCCATGTTTTCTGTAAAACTGCAGCGCCAATTCCGAACAGGAAGGATGGACCTGCATTGTTGCAAAAGGAAAGCATCCGTTCCGCCTGACTGCGAGACAAATTACCGTTGCGGTAGGATTGAACGATACATTGGGCGCCTATAGGATATCCGCCCAGAAAACCAATGAGCAAAAGGGTCTCTGTGTTCTCTGGCAAATGAAGAAACCTTCCAACAGGACGAAGAACGGTAATTCGATGAACGGATAGAAGTCCTGTCAATATATTAGAAATAACAATAAAAGGGAATAGAGAAGGAATGATAGTGGTCAAGCATAATATGACGCCGCTGGAAGCGCCTGAAAGTGCGGTTCTTGAATCGATTATTAGTATGAGCATCGCCAAACTGGCAATGATTGTGTAAAAGACGGAAACTCTTTGCTTCATCCGTTCATCACCTCGGAAGATTATATGTTTGCTGGAAATAAATCATCACATGAACAATATACTTTTAGAAAGGTGGGTGGAGAATATGAAGCAGAAAAAAACCGCTTGGCAGCATCTATTGGATCAGACGGAACTTGGTGAAGAAGGTCTACCGGGTCAACCGATTGTGGAGTTATTGGGAGATAGCAGAGTGCTGATAGAAAATCATCGCAGAATAACGGAATATGATCTTGACCGGATATGTATTCGAGTCAGCTTTGGAACAGTCAGGGTGAGAGGATGCAACCTAAGGTTGCGCCAAGTAACAGGGAGAAAACTATTAATTTTTGGGAAAATTGAGAACGTGGAATTGCTGAGGGGGCAGCGTTGATGAGTTTATGGCGTTCACTTGAAGGCATGGTGGAGGTTGTCCTGACAAGTGCAGACTTGAATGATGCGCTGGATACAATTGGGAAATATGGAATTGCCGTACAGGATGCCTTGTATATGGATCGGCTCCGTATCCGCTTTATTGTGTCGAACTATGATTTGCCTCGCTTAATGTGGTTGGCACAAAAGAGGGGAGAGAATATAGAAATTCTGCAACGCAGAGGTCTATATTTTACATTAAAAAGCGTGCTGAAAAGACCGGTGTTACTCATCGGATTTCTTTGTATATTTTGGTTCTCATGCTGGATCCCAACGCGAGTATTTTTTGTTCGGGTGGAAGGGAACAGCGCCGTATCTGCCCAGAGGATCATAGAGCAAGCGGAATTATGTGGGATTGGATTTGGAACATCGCGTCGGGAAATTCGAAGCGAAAGAATTAAAAATCAGTTGCTGGAGGCAATGCCTCAGCTTCAGTGGGCCGGGGTTAATACTTATGGCTGTACGGCAGTCATTACTGTGCGTGAGCGCAATGATTTGAAAGAAGAAACCGAGAGTTTAGGTGTCAGCAGTATTGTTGCGCTCCGGGATGGCGTTATTCGGGAGATGACTGTTACAGATGGGTCGGCGCTTTGCCATGTGGGTGATGCGGTAAAAGAGGGCCAACTTCTTGTTTCTGGTTATACTGACTGCGGTATCTGCATCCGGGCATTGCAGGCAAAGGCGGAAATTATAGCTGAAACCCAGCGGCGCTTATCCGCTATTTATCCGACAAAATACAGTTGGAGGAGTAATCCAACCATTGTCAATATAAAATATTCTGCAATAATAGGAAAAAATCGAATAAATTTCTTCAAAGGGAGTGGAATTTCGGGTGGCACTTGTGCTAAAATATACGAGGAAAAGTATTTGACATTACCTGGAGGCTTTGTTCTTCCTGTTGCCATTGCTTGCGAGCAGATTCTTGAGTATGATACGCACACAGAAAGCATCGACAATGGAGCGTATGTATTGTCAGAATTTGCTGCGTGGTATTTGCCAAAGCAAATGTCGGAGGGACAGATTTGTTACGCCCACCAGGTGTATGACAAGGGAGTTGACTTTTGCAGGTCAGATGGAATTTTCATCTGTTACGAAATGATAGGCGTTACACGCCCGGAGGAGAGTATAGAGGAATATGAGTAAAATCATAGAGCGAATTGTAAATGCGGAACGCGTGGAAGATATGGTCAGCGTTTTTGGGTCTTTTGATGAAAACATCCGACGGATTGAGGAAACCCTTTGCGTTTCCGTTATCAACCGCGGCACTGAACTGAAAGTTTCCGGTGATGAGGAAGCGGCCGATAAGGCAGTCCGAACATTGGAAGGTCTGCTGACATTAGCGGCGAAAGGCGAAGTGATCGACGAGCAGCGCGTAAGATACCTCATTACTCTTGTACAGCAGGGTAATGATGAACAAATAACCCAAATGGCGAAAGATGTCGTGTGCATCACAGCCAAAGGAAAACCCATCAAGGCAAAGACAGTTGGACAACAAAAATACATCAAAGCAATCTTAAACCATACAATTACCATTGGTGTTGGACCGGCAGGTACCGGCAAGACATATCTTGCAGTGGCGGCAGCGGTGGCGGCTTTCCGGGAAAGGACGGTCAATCGTATAATTTTAACACGGCCTGCCGTGGAGGCCGGAGAACGCCTCGGTTTCTTGCCCGGTGATCTGCAGAATAAGGTCGATCCTTATTTGCGTCCGCTTTATGATGCATTGTATGATATGCTGGGATCTGAAACATTCCAGAAGTATCAGGAGCGAGGATCCATAGAAGTTGCGCCTTTGGCTTATATGCGTGGACGGACACTGGACGATAGCTTCATTATCCTTGATGAGGCGCAAAACACCACCCGTGAACAGATGAAAATGTTCCTGACCCGACTGGGCTTTGGCTCCAAAATTGTCATTACCGGTGATGTAACACAGATAGACTTACCGGATGATAAGGTATCTGGTCTTAAGGATGCGGTTCGGGTACTTGACGAAGTAAAAGATATTGCAATCTGCCGGTTGACAAGCGCGGACGTAGTTCGGCACGCACTGGTGCAGGAGATCATCAATGCGTACGAAAAGGCAGCCCAGAAACAAGAAACGAAGAAGACGGAATTTAAGGGACATTACCAGAGGAAGAAATAAAATGAAAAAATATAGAATTAACATAACCTTTGACCGCTTCAGCCTGCGGCAACCGTTGGTTGCGTCAACGATTAAGCGGTGTGTGGAAGCAACGCTTGAGGCAGAGGGAATCCAGGCACCGTGCGAGATCAATGTGCTTGTAACCGACGATAATGGGATTCACGCTATCAATAACGCAACCCGTAATATTGACCGGCCCACCGATGTGCTGTCGTTTCCGATGTTCCAGCTGGAGCCGGGAAATCCCCCGCAGGATTGGGCAGAATATCTCGATTTTGAAACCGGCCTGTGTCCGCTAGGTGATATGTGTATTTCCCTGGAACGTGCTATCGCCCAGGCAAAGGAATTCGGACACAGCACAAAAAGGGAAGTGGGCTATTTGACCATTCATTCCATGCTGCATCTGCTTGGGTACGACCATCTGGACGAAGGTTCTCAAAAGAAGCAAATGAGAAGTAGGGAAGAAGCAATCGCTGCAACAATCCCGGGTATGCGCCGTGATTAAGCTGCTAAAGGCATCTGCCTCAGACGCGCCTCTGTTAGCGCAGACACGAAAAATCGTTTGGCAGGATACTTATCGGGGAATCTACCCGGATACCATGCTGGATGATTATGATGTGGAGATGTATATCCAGCGCGACAAGGCGTGCATCGAGGAGTCAGGAAACTACTATTATCTGTTCCTGGATGGAGATTGTTGCGTAGGCTATTTTTCCTTTGGTCCATACCACTATGGATCGTACAAAGATTTTGTGTTATGCCTGAACCACTTGTACATTTGTAACGGCTACAAGGGCCGGGGGCTTGGCAAGCGCGCCTTTGATGTGCTTCACGAATATTGCGTACAACAGGGAATTAATCGCTTCTTCTGCGGTTGTAACGCCAACAATTTACCTGCCGTTGCCTTTTACCGCCACATGGGAGGCCTGCAGGGTGACGAGCCGCAGCCAAATGTACCCAAACAAGACCAGATTATCCATTTTGAATTTTACTTAGGAGATTAAGTTATGAATACAAAAACCGCCATTGTTACAATCGCCGGTCGGCCCAATGTTGGAAAATCCACACTGACCAACCACCTGGTAGGCGAGAAGATCACTATCGTTTCCAATAAACCCCAGACCACCCGCAACCGTATTTGCGGTATTCTCAGCAAAGACAATACCCAGTATGTCTTTGTGGACACCCCCGGATACCATAAGCCCCGTACCAAGCTGGGCGATTATATGGTCAGCGCTGTAAAAGACTCCATTGCAGATGTGGATCTGACTCTGCTGGTGGTTGAACCCATCCCCTCCGTAGGTCAGCAGGAACAGTCTCTTCTGGAAGAATTGGGCGCTAAGCGCACGCCTGTTATCCTGGTAATCAATAAAATCGACACCGTGGAAAAGGACAAGCTCCTGGAGGTCATTGCTGCATACAGTGACGCCTACCATTTCGATGCGATCATTCCCATCTCTGCCAAGACGGGTGATGGCGTGGATCTTCTTCTGGCTGAATGCGACAAGTATGCGATTGAAAGCCCCTTCCTGTTCCCGGATGATGTGACCACCGACCAGCCGGAGCGGCAGATGATGGCGGAGATCATTCGCGAAAAACTGCTGTGGTGCCTGGAAAAGGAGATTCCCCACGGCACTGCTGTGGAAATTACTACTTTTACCGAGCGTGATAACGGCATCATTGATCTGGACGCCACCATCTACTGCGAAAAGGCCAGCCATAAGGGTATCATCATCGGCAAGGGCGGTGCCATGCTGAAAAAGATTTCTTCCATGGCTCGGGCGGACTGTGAGAAGTTTATGGGCACAAAGGTTTACTTGACCACATGGGTCAAAGTCAAGGAGAACTGGCGCGACAGCGATTTTATGGTGCGTAACTTCGGCTATAAGGAGTAATTTCCCTGTTCTAAAATTCGAAGCGATTGCAAATCCTATCAACAGAACCTATGCAGCCGTCATACCTATATGGCGAATAATATGGAGTGATGTGAGGGATAAGTATGGACGCAGCGGATTACTGGTTGATTTTTATGGAGACCGGTCTGCCGGAGGCATATATGCTCTATAACAGAGCGAAAAGGATGGAAACAAACCATGTATCTGACAACAAAAGCGCTTGTAATGAGGGTAACAGATTACAATGACAAAGATTGCCTGCTGACGGTGCTGACTCCGGAGTACGGAAAGTTGACTGTAAAGGCGCGGGGCTTGCGAAGGAAAAACAGCCCGTTGGTTGCGCCTTGTCAGTTGCTGGTATATGGTGAGTTTACTCTGTTTGAATACAGGGGGCAGTATACAATTAACGAAGCGCACGCCATCGAGTTGTTTCAGGGGCTGCGCCGAGACCTTTGCAAACTGTCCCTGGGTACATATTTTGCTCAGGCGGCGGAAGTGCTGTCCATGGAAGATTTGCCGAACCCGGAACTGCTGAGCCTGGTACTGAACTGCTTGTATGCATTGGATAAGCTGGAGAAACCCGAAAAAATGGTCAAATCAGTTTTTGAATTGCGGTCTGCCAGCATAGCGGGCTATACGCCTGATTTGTTTGGTTGCCATGTCTGCGGTAGTCAGACACCTGCTTTCTTTGATCTGACTGGGGGCACCTTAGTGTGTGAAAAATGCATGACAAGTGATGCGGGTATTCGAATGCCTGTAAGTGAAAGCATTTTGGAGGCCATGCGCTATATCACATATTGCAGCAGTAAGAAACTCTTTTCTTTTGAAATCAGCCAGGAATCTCTGGAACAGTTGTCTGCCATCACGGAAGGCTATTTGACCACCCAACTGGAGCGAGGGTTTTCTACACTAGATTTTTATAAGTCCTTGCTGCTTTAATCTTTACGAGCGAGGCGTACTGTTTGGATTCGCGAACGAATGGAATGTGCTTAAGGAAGCAATTTCCACCAATGAAGAATTATGAAAATTGAAATTCAAAGCAATCTTTTACGCAAGTTGTTTCAAAATGTCTATTTTATAAATGGCACGGCCTATGCCGGAAAATCCACCATGGTAAAGCTGCTGGCGGAAAAGTATGATGGTATCTGCTGCGGTGAGAACTATCATGACACGCTGATGCACTTGGTAGATCCGGCCCACCAGCCTGCGCTGTGCTATTTTGAAACAATGTCCGGTTGGCAGGAATTTATCAGCCGAACACCGGAAGAATATGATGCCTGGTTTATACAGACCAGCCTTGAAGCTGCACAGCTTGAAATATTGAAGCTGATCGAATTTGCAGCGGCCGGGAAAAAGATATTTGTGGATACCAACATCGGTGTTGATGTACTTCGTGAAATATCGGACTATCACCATGTGGCCATCATGCTCAGTCCGCAAGGAATGTCTGTTGACCGCTTTTTCGACCGACCGGATCCGGAAAAGCAGTTCCTGTATCAAAAGTTGCTGGAAGCCCCGAACCCGGACGCAGCTATTATCAATTTCCGTAAATGCCTGGAAAAGATCAACAGTCCGGAGCATTACAGTGAATTTGCTAACAGCGGTTTCTTTACGCATATTCGAACAGAAGAAAGCACCATTGACCGTACATTAATGGAATTGGAGAAGCATTTTTTGCTTATTTGATCAGGAGAATATCCTATGTCTGAACTATATGAAAAATCATTATTGAAACTGGAACTGGACAAGGTTTTAGAAATGCTTGCCCAGTGTGCCGGCAGCACGGAGGGCAAGGAGGCGTGTCTCCGCCTGCGCCCCATATCTGACCTGGAAGATGTGCAGGCGTTGCTGGACGAAACCACTGCGGCGTCAGACCTCTGCACACGCAAAGGCAACCCTGCATTCGGTGATGTGCAGGATGTGTCTGCGTCGTTGGAGAGAGCGGACCGTGGAGGAACACTGCAACCTATTGAGTTGCTGCGAATTGCATCAGTGCTGCGCTGCGCCCGAAACATAAAGGGGTATGTGTCCGAGGACGAGAAGAAGACGGTTCTGGACCCGTTGTTTGCAGCCCTGAGTCCCAATAAATATCTGGAAGACAGGATATTTGGCGCAATCCTTTCTGAGGAAGAGATCGCCGATAATGCCTCGCCGGAACTGGCCGACATTCGTCGCCACAAGCGCATTCAGGCTGGCAAGATTCGGGACAGCCTGCAAAAGGTTATTTCGTCTCCGGCGTTTTCTAAATTCCTCCGGGAACCCATCATTACCATCCGGGACGGGCGCTATGTCGTTCCGGTGAAAAGTGAGTGTAAAAATGAGGTGCCCGGTCTTGTTCATGATGTTTCGGCCAGCGGTGGTACCTATTTTGTGGAGCCTATGTCTGCTGTTAACGCAAACAATGCCCTGCGGGAACTCGAACTGAAGGAGAAAAAAGAAATCGAGCGAATTTTGGCAGAACTCTCTGCCGAAGCAGCTGGTCACCGGGAGAATATCAATCAAAATGTGGTCATGTTGGTTCGCCTGGATGTTATCTTTGCCAAGGCGAAGCTGGGCTACCGGATGCGTGCGTGGGCCCCTTTGATGAATGACCAGGGCAGGGTGGAGCTGCGTAACGCTCGCCACCCGCTGATCGATTCCCAGAAAGTAGTGCCCATCAGTCTGCATCTGGGCCGTGATTTTGATACCATGATTATCACCGGTCCAAACACTGGCGGTAAAACTGTTACCCTGAAGACCGTTGGTCTCTTGACTTTGATGGCAGAATGTGGATTACACATTCCCGCAAGGGATGGAAGCCAGCTTTCGACATTTGATGCGGTTCTTGCTGATATTGGTGATGAGCAGTCTATTGCACAGAGCTTGTCCACGTTCTCCAGCCATATGAAGACCATTGTGGATGTTGTAACCCAATGTGATGACCGTACACTTGTCCTGTTTGATGAGCTGGGAGCGGGCACGGATCCTGCCGAGGGTGCGGCTCTGGCTACTGCAATCATTGAGTTCT
>JAEIGA010012525.1_pt1 | contig 12871 bp, 18 predicted proteins | sample 9270691 | NCBI WGS metagenome assembly JAEIGA01 (sample SAMN17057246, study PRJNA624740) | gut metagenome | biome: biome; isolation source: fecal sample | host: Bos grunniens | place: China: Xizang | collected 2019 | reverse complement strand
TCTTCTGCTGCTTCATTAGCAGTAAGAGCCGGTGAAGAAGTCGCTTTGGTTCGTTCTGGATACGTTTTTGTATTATCAACAACAGCTTCCACCCACGGACAAAAAGTGTTTGTTAACACAACAACTGGTGCAATCGCAACTGGCTCATCTGCTGGTTCTGGCGAAATTGATACTGGTTGGGTCGTTGAAACAGGCAATGCGGCTAACCAAGTATGTGAAATCCGCAAATAATCAAGAGGTTAAATTATGGAATTTAAAGTAAATAACGCAAAATCTATTGCACATGCTTCTAATGCAGATTTCAAAAGAAGTATGATGGCTCGTGGTATTATCGGTGTTCAAAACGCAGCACCAGCAATCACCACACCAAACATCAACGTTATAGCAGGTGCGTTGCAGTACATTCGTCCAAAGGCGATTGAAATCTTGACTGCTCCACGCGTTGCAGACAAATTGGCCCGTGCTGAAAAATTCGGTAAATGGGGTGACCGTGCAGTCGTTATCAAACAAAAAGAATTTGCTGGTAAAACATCACCAGACGACGGTTTGACATCTGACGGTTTACAGGCCAAAACCAATTACACATACATCACACGCGGTGCATATTATTACACCACAGGGTGGTTGGCATCCGATTTGGAAGAAGCAACAATTGACGGTATCCAAGAAAACTATCGTGCAGACCAAGCGGCTTCTGCAATGCAAACTTTGGCAATTGACCGTAACAAATTCTTCTTCAACGGTGTTACAGAATCTGGTTCAGACGCAAAAATCTATGGTTTCTTGAATGATCCAGCTTTGTCTGCATATTCAACAGTAGCACAAAACGCAGGTGGAACTTCCACATACTGGGAAAACAAAACACCAGAAGAAATCTACAATGACGTTGTAGCGGCAATTAAAAAATTGTATGTCCAATCAAATGGTATCGTTGAAGACCAATTGGCCAACGGTAAAATCAAATTGGCTGTCGCAACAGGTTCTTTGGGTAACTTGGATCGTGCAAACAGCTATGGTTTGACAGCTCGTGCAAAATTAAAAGAAACATATGGCGATAAATTAGAAATCGTCGCTGTTCCACAATTGAACAGTGCGGATTCTTCGTCTGACTGTTTCTATGCATTGTTCGACTTAGAGGGTGCAGACAGCACATTGTTGAACGGATACATTGAAATGGCACGTGCATACCCATTATTCACGAAAGACAGTGTTGTATCACAGAAAATATCTGCTGCAACATGTGGTTGTATCGTGCAATACCCATGGGCAATCGTCCGTTACAACGGTATCGGCCAAACAACAGCATATTAATGCTTTGTGCCGGAACTGATAATCAAGCATGCAATAAGGGGGCTTCGGTCCCCTTTTGCGACAAAATAAAGGATAAACAATGCCATCTATTATAAAGAAAGGCACGAATCCATCCGCGTTCACATTACGCAACGGAAAAACAATTATTCTAGCACCGGATGTTGTGAGTGTTTTGTCAGAAAAAGAATTTGACGATTTAATAGCCGAATACGGCTCTTTTATAAAAGAACGTCGTGTAACCGACGCAAATCCAGCAGGATGTTTCTTAATTCATGATTCACGCGAATATGTGGAAAAACAAAATGCTGAAATCAAAAACGAGATAACCGACGCAAGTGCTCCGATTGAAGTAAAAGCACCAGCCGTCAAGAAAAGAAAGAAAAAATAACATGGAAGCGATAACAATTAATCCAACAGCATTTCGCACGGCATTCCCTGAGTTTGAAAAATTCAGTGACGACCAAATAGAATTGTTGTCTTGCGGTGTAGACGCATACATAAGCACAACACCAGGTGCAATCGGACTAAAAGTACAATTGCAAAAACGCGGTGTGTATTTGGCATGCGCACATATTGCATATATGTCGGCCCACCCAGATAAATTCAGACAACTAGGTTCTGCGAGTGAGGGTTCGGTATCTGCGTCGTTCAACGCACCACCAACCAAAGATATGAGGGATTATTGGTTGTCGTTGTCACCGTACGGATTAGAATTGTTGGCGATATTGGCCACAGTACAACCTCCGGTTCCACGCAAACCAGCAAACATATTCCCATACTATGGAACAATAAATGGCTAAAGACGTAATTGACTCTTCTGAAACAGATAAAGCAATCAATGATTTGAAAAAAGCATTGGTTCCACAATTCAAAGGTGCATTGGCAGGGTATTTGAGCCACGACAAAGGCAAAAAGCCATATAAAGAACCAAACGCACCATTTATAGAAAAAATCGCAGAGTGGAATGAATTTGGAACAGAAAACATACCAGCGCGACCATTTATGCGTAGAGCTCAAAAACAATCCAATGATCGTCTGCCAAAAAAATTCAAACAAATGATTGATGACGGTTATGATCTGGACACCGCCATGAAACAAATGGGTGTTTTATTGCAAGCTGAAATCAAGAAGCAAATAAGCCGTGGAACATTTACACCAAACGCACCAAGCACCATTGCTCGCAAAGGATCATCCAGGCCATTGGTGGATACTGGAAACCTTTTGCAATCGGTACACTGGGGACTAGTACACAAAAACGGCACACAAACAGTAGAGGACTAAGATGTCATTAAACTTGCATGAAATCGTCGGCGATGCATTAACTATCGTCAATGATTGGCAAAATCTCGTATTTACAAAGACACTTTTGGAATACAAGATAGATTCTGATGTGCCAACGGAACGCAAAAAACGGCTCGTAATGCGCGGAAAAATGCAACCAGCATCCATCCAGGAATTACGAGAACTAGGGTTCAATTTGAACAGTTATGCGTACTTCAAAGTATTTATAACCGGAACCCCAACACAAATGGACGAATTAAACCAGTTCGCCAGTGACGAATTTACATGCGGTGGATACAAATATCGCATTGTGGCCAAAGAACAGTGGGATGATGCCGGATGGCGCGAATGCTATGCATATAGAATAAACACGGATGACACAGATGACATACAACGAATTATCAACGTATCTTCGCAATCTGATGCCTGAAATACAGTGGGTGAAACCATATCAGGACAAAAATCCTATTCCACCGGTCAACACAAACTGGGCTCAAATAACCATAATGAACGTGGCAGACCGTGGGTGGTCACAGGCCCGGCAATCGTCGTTTGATGAAACAACAGGGCTTATTACACAAAAATATGACGTACAGCGAATATACAGCATACAAATAGATTTTTATGGACCAGACGCATTTGAAAAAGCGGCAGTGTTCAAACAAACTCTGCAGGTAGGACTGGCGAACAACAACGGCTTTGCCGATTTAAAAGTAATGTCGGAACTTCGCAACATGACCCAACTGCTAGAGAACAAAACATACATGCACAGATACAACTTTGACGTAGATGTGTTTGTAGTAGATACAATAACAACAACAACCCCAGCGATTGAAACCGCCCAAGTAACGATAGTAAATCGGGGTAACAATAATTAGACAAAGGAATATATAATGAGTGTACCTTTCAGTAAATTCGTTCCTATTTCTGCAAAAGTTCAATCGGCAGCATTTGCTATTGAAAAAAAGCACTTGTTGTTGGCCACAACAAACGCATTGATTGGAACAGGCACCCCGTATAAAGAATATTCAGGGGTGGCGGCATTAACTAACTTTGCCGCAGATTTCGGAACCAACACAGCAGATTATGCGGTTGCCCGTAAATACTTCGGGTTTCAATCAAAAACAGGAACTGCACCGGAAAAATTAGTCGCTGCGCGTTGGTATAAGACATCAGCAGCACCTTTTGCCAAAGGTAGCAAACCAGCAGCATTGGCATCTTTGATTTTATTAGATGACGCATCGTTTGTTATAGATTTGACAGATTCTAGTTTTACAGTCACAGCAGATTTGACATCAGCAACAAGTTATGCAGAAATCGCGCAAATATTACAAACAGCAATCAGAGCAAACACAGCTGGTGGAACAGCATTCACAGGTGCAACCGTAGAATACAACAATTTGGTCGGCGGTTTTGTGATTTCTGGCGGAAATGCAGCAAGCGGACAAACAATAGCATTGTCGGTATCTGAAAGCGGTACAGACGCATTGGCGGACTTAGGTTTGGCAGATGCAGAAATATCCGCAGGTGCAAACGCAGAAACATTCGCAGAATTCTGTGACCGTATCTTGAACGCAAACACAGCGGGATATTCAATCACAACAACGGAAACATTGGACAACGAAGAAATCGTGCCAGCAATTGAATGGTTGCAGGGTTCCGTCGGCGGACAAACAATAAACACTGTCGTCCGTTTGGTATTCAACATTGCAGACAAAGCAACAGCCAAAGCATTACAAAGCACAGTAAAAGCATTGGGATACGGCGGATATGTTGTATGCTATGACCCATACGGCGAACACGTAAACGCATTAGATTGCGCAATATGTGCGACAACCGACTATGATGCGGTCAACGGTTCATTGAACTTCAACTTCCAACCAGCATTAGGATACACACCAATCACAACATTGGGTGACGTGGTAAATTACCAACAGGGACAAACAAACTTATCTTTGGTCCAAGAATTAGACGATTTGTGCATATCTTATGTATACAGTGTCGGGTTTGGATCACAAGAACAAGTATTGTACGGTTTAGGTTTACAATTGGGGGCATTTGGGACAGAAGATGTCCAGGTAAACGAATCCGCATTGCAGACATATTTGCAAGTAGCAATCGTAAATGGGTTCATATCTTTGAACAAATTAAAATTGCAGGGCAAAGACGCAAAGGGTTTCATTGCCACATTAATCAGCCCAGTATTAGACCAATTCAAAGTAAACGGATCTATCGCATATAACGGCACATTATCCAACACGGACAAAAACGCAATATACCAAGCAACTGCAAACGCAGGCGCAGCGGATGCCGTAGAACAAAACGGGTATTATTTCCAAGTACAAGACCTGTCGGCAGAAGACATCAGATTGCGTAGAGTGCGCGTCGTTGTTTGCTATTTGGCAGGCGGTGTCGTGAATCAAATCCGTATCGTGGACAACATATTTGGCGCATAAGGAGTGAAAGATGGCAGAAATAAGCACAAACCAAGTAGGGTTTCAGAATCTTAAATACACATTAACTGCATTGCCGGTTCTTGCGTATTTGAAATTAGACGGCTTCTCGTCAGACGGTGTGCAATGGGACAGACCACAATCTGCATCCGTTCGCATTGGGGCCGATGGAAAAGCGGTTGTCAACAGCAGACCAGTGTTATACAGCGGAACGTTTGGTTTATTACCAACTTCAAATGCACGTGTAGCATTGGACAATTTGATAAACGCAGCCGTTCCAAAATTCGGTAAAGATTTGGTGGATTATTCAATCGTCTTGACCGTTGAAAATGAAACAACCGGGTCCAAAACAATATATTCCGGCGGTGTCATTGAAGAATTTGACGGTGGTGACAGTGCCAATTTAGACGACGGTCAGGGAAACAAATCCTATAAATTGACATTCACCGACAGGGTAATCTTACCTTTATAAAAAAATAGAAAGGACAGAATATGGAAAAAAAAGTAATCAGGGTTGAAATAAAAGACGGGGGCAGTAAAAAAACATTTTCTGTCCGATTATTTGGTGCGTTTGAGGGTATGGAATTTTTGGATAAACTGATGAAATCAGGAAAAGAAATATCCATTATGGCAATCGCAAAAGATTTGTTGCCACTGGCAACGGTTATCGGGCCAGACGGGGCGGTCATAGATACAATGTCTATTGACAAAGTGGACACGTACTTTGAAAGCCCACTGGCCGCATATGAACTGGCATATAAAATATTTCAACATCAAACGGTTTTTATGAACGAATCCGAAACATTCCGCAAATTCGCACCGGTAGCACAAAACTTGTTCAGTATGCCGACTTCGGATTCAGTAACCAAATAGGAAACATAATCAATCCAAAGGTGTCAATCAACGATGTACACCAAATGGATCTAGCAGATTTATACATGACAAACGTCGTTGCATACGTCAACGCACAAAACAGTATCGCAATCGCAAACAGACAAAAGAAGTAACACCATGGCAGCAGGAACCGCCTTTTCAAACATTGTTATAAACTTTGTGGCAAACACACAGGGTGCCCTGCAACAAATAACAGGGTTCCAATCAAAACTGCAAAGCACTATCGGTCAATTAAAAACCATGGTGGCAGGTTTTATCGGTTTCCAGGGCCTCAAAAGTGCATATAACACACTGACGCAATTGGTGGACACCGCAGATAAGTGGAAAGTTCCAGTTGAAAAAGTAAGTAAATTCTCAAACCTGTTTGCGGAATTTGGCGGAACAACCGACGAAGCAGTGGCTTCTTTGGATAAGTTTCAACAAATGGCGAACCAATTGCGGTTCCACAGTTCCGGACCATTGCGCGAATTATCTGCAGTGTTGCGGACGAATTTGGCAAACAAAGATTATATGGGGGTAATCAATGCCATACGTTCACAATGGGGACATTTGAACAAAGAGGGCCAGACCGAAGTAATGAATATGCTCGGTGTGGACTCAGCAGCAATGCGCCGTATGTTGAACGCGAGCAACGCAGAATTCGCCGAAGCATTAAAACGCAGTGAGCAATTCGGTGTAGTGACCGAAGACGTGGCCCAATCGTTCAGGGACATAAGAAAAGCACTGGCGGAAACAAAACAAGCACTGACAATGTTGGCGGTGCCATTTATGCAGATATTAAAGCCAGTATTGGAAACTTTGCGCGACATAGCGGTTTGGATTAATAAACTGCCAGACGGGGTCAAGCAATTCGGTGCCGCGTTATTGTTGTTATATCCAGTGATAAGCAAACTATTTGCGTTCTTTGCTGGTGGTGGCATAGTAAAAGCGATTGGTGCATTAACAAACCCAATAACATTGATTATAGCAGGTGTAGCGGCATTAGCGGCAGGTGCATACGTGCTTTATAAAAACTGGGACAAAGTCGTAGCCAAATTCAAACAATTACGCGACGTTATTGTCAGCATAGTAGAAGCGGCAGGTAAAGCGATAAAGTATATAAAAGATATCTTTACAGCCGGGAACAAACAACTGACCGTGGAAGAAAAAGAACAGGCAAACGAATGGTTGTCACAAAACGGTTTGATTCCATCGGAAACTGCGGCACAAACAATGTCATACGTGAACAACAAAAACACAGATTCACACAATACCAAGATTGTTGATAACAAAACGCAAACGATAAACATATACGGTGTTCAGGGGGCCGAAGACATGATGTCCAGGTTACAGAGCATACCGCAACAATCGCTAACACCAATTATGGGGAATCAGGGGTAAAAAATGAACATAAAAAAAATATGGGATGATTTGACCGGTGGTGCCACATATAGTTTGGTGGGTAAAAACGATGATAAACTGTGGTTGGAATTTGACATAATTGAAGAGTGTGAAACCACAGGATCAGCAACAACAACAAAGTATCCAACAGAAACAGGGATACAAAGAACAGATTATAAATATCGCAATCCCGACACAGTAAAAATGACTGGTGTGATATCGGCAGGTGGTATGACGGGTATTTCGTCAGTATTGACCAGAATGGGAACATGGGATAGACAAACGGCGATAGAAGAAATTCGGAAAAACTTGCGTGAATTAACAGCAAACATGACATTGCTGAACATTCAAACGCGTAACGCAGGTCGTCGTGATAATATGACTTTGACAAGTTATAGTATCAACGAAACATACGACAATTTTGGAAGCATGGAAGTGTCAATGCAGTTCCAGGAATTGCCGCAACTTTCCGAATCCGACAAAGCAGTCCGCAACGCGGCGGACAGCACCACGTCAGACACCGGAATCACGATGACACAGGTTGTGGCCGGTGCAGTGGCCGCCGGTGCAATTATAACTGCAAACAGATATTCACTTTTTAATTAGATCTAAAAAATCATGAAAACATCAATAAATCTTACACAGGTGCCAAACCAATCGGTGTCTGCTAACATTACAGACGCATCTGGCATAACACATATCGTGGACATGAAATTGCGCACAATGCCAACAGGGTATCTGATAATGGACATGACAATTGACGACAATGTCATTTTTTATGGACGCAGGTGCGTAAACAAAATGCCACTGGTCCTAGGATACGACATCCCCGGCAATTTCTATTTTTATGATCAATACGATAATACGGACCCAACATACGATAAACTGGGCGAACAATATTTGCTGATATACGACGACGAATACCAAATAGGATAAAGCATGGCAAACAATAAGGGCTGGGACATTCCAAAAAGATATGTCCGTCTTCATATATACCAGGACACAAAAGAAAAGAAAGACATATCCTGGCTGGCGGAAGATGCACATATCAGTTTCAACACAACCGCAGCATGCACAGGCGCATTGACCGAAGCAAACATAACAATTGGCGGTTTACAGGTCACAAAAATGTTCGGCCTGACAACGTCGTCAACACTTTGGATAAAAGATTGGTTACAACACAGAATAGTGATAACCGCTGGATATTATAACAAATACGCAACCATATTTGACGGAACAATTATGGATTCAAGCGCAAATCTGGAATCAGCAGATTACACAATAACAATCAAAGCGGTGACTGGGTTTGATAAAATACCAGACGCAAAAACATATTCGTTCCCTGGACAAACACCAGTATCAACAATAGCGGCAACAATCGCAAAAGATGCAGGTTGGGGGTTTGTGGATGGACTGAAAGACGATACTGTCGGAATCGCGAATTATTATGCACGCGAACAGAGCATCCCGGAACAAATAAAAGTTATAACACAAATGGCACCAGTGGACCTGTATGTAGAAGCAGGCAGATTATACCTGAAAAGACGTGGTGGAAAAGTAGAGGGCATGCCAGTATTAAAAGTGTATTCCAAAGACATCATCGGAATGCCACGACCCACACAAACAGGGTGCAAAGTAAAGGTACGAATGAACCCATTTGCACGTTCGGGCCAACAAGTAGAAATACACAGCCATAAATATCCAGAATTAAACAGCATAAAGTTTTATTTGGATACATTATCACACGCAGGTGATACATACGGCGGTGATTGGTTTACAGAATTGTCCATGACAAAAGACGGACTAGGATATTACAAAAATGACTAAGTTCAAGCCGATATCTTACAGGCAAAGCGATTTGGCGACACCATTTGGAATATTTCAGGCGGCAATATCGCAATATTTGGGCGGACGGATCGCGTTATTACAACCAGTGGAAATAGTATCCACAGACGGACAATTCGCGAACGTGAAGCCACTTATCGCACACTTTGACACACTGGGCCAACCAATACCAATTACAAACGAAGATATAATACCAAACATACCCGTTGTTCAACCGTTTGGGGGCAACGGGCAATTCCAATTCAAACCACAAGCAGGCGATAAAGGTTTGTTGATCGCATGCAACTGGGACACAACAAATTATAAAAGCACACACGGACAAACAACTGTGGCCAGCAATAGACAATTCAACTGGTCCGACGGTTTCTTCGTGCCAGTGGACTTTCAGGCGGCACCGACGGGTGCATTGATAAAAAACGGTTCGTCATCAATCGCACTGGAAAAAAACGAAATAAACGTAAATACCGGAACATTGAACGCAACAGCGACAACAAACATAACGGGGAACGTTACGATAACCGGAAATGTGACTGTAACAGGAACAATAACAGCCAGTGGCGAAGTAACAGGAAACGGAATCGCGTTGTCAACGCATACTCATCTTGTACCAGCAGCATCCGCGCTAGAACCACCACCAGCACCAGTTCCACCAACAGGAACACCAATACCATAAAGGAACAATCATGCAAACATTAAAGATTGACGACAATAACAACCTGGTTATTGCCAATGGTTCACTCGTCGTTATTGATGGAATTGAAGCATGTGCTCAGGACACAAAAACACGAATTGGCATTGTGCGCGGTGAAGACCCATACGATACCGAAAAGGGTGTAGATTTTTACAACAAAATGTTGGGCAAAATGGGCGGTGAAGATTATATCCGGTCCGAAATTCAAAAACGCATAAACGACAGCGATGAAGTTCTTGGCATTACAAGAATGACAATGGAACACATAAACAACGAAATAAACATAACTGCCGACATTGCAACAATATATGGGGGAACCACAATATGAGCTTATTTGAAGTAACCAATCAGGGTGTAATAACAGCCGACACAGCGGACATAAAAGACGAATTCATCCAGGCATACAAAGCAGCATTGGGTGCAGAATTAAATACAGATTCAAGCTCTGTCGCAGGCCAGTTGATAACCAACGACACCAAAATACTGACAACCGTTATGGAACAGGTGGTCGCAATCGCAAACGAAACAAACGTATATTATGCGACGGGCCAAGCATTAGATGTGGCGGCATCGTTCTATGGGTATTATAGAAAGCAGGGTGTTCCAACAACCGTTGTCGTAAAATTCTCAGGAACAGAAAACACGGTTATACCAGCAGAAACAATCGTCAGCGACGGAACATACGAATACAAAACCCTGGAAGAAAAAACAATACCAGTATCGGGAATTGTATACGTTGAAGCACAATGCACCACACCAGGAAAAATTATTTGCCCAGCAGGAACCGTAACAACACTGGATCCAGCAATTGAGGGTATAGACATCGTAACAAATGAAAACGACGGAATTGTCGGATACGACACAGAAAATGACAATATATTCCGGGATAGAATTACAGCAAACTTCCTGAATAAACGCGCACGTTCAATTTTGGGTGCAATAATAGACAATATTGCGGCAATAAATAACGTTGTTTCGGTTGTAGGGGTGGAAAATCCATCAGATGAAACAGTAACGCGTTTTGGGGTCCAAATGACACCACACAGTATATTTGTGACGGTATTGGGCGGAAACGGAAGCGACATAGCAAAAGTTCTGACTGAACAGAAAACAATCGGGGCCACAACAATCGGCGATACAACCGTGACATACGTAGACCAAGACATCGGCTACAATTATGAATACCAGATATTCAGACCAACACAAGTGCCTTTATATTGCCAAGTGCAATATTCAGCAAACGAATACACACCAGCCGGTGTATCAGACCAGATAATAGGTTTGATCAGCGAATACATACAAAACAATTCGTTCAAAATCGGACAAACGATATCAGGTAATTTGTTGGCACAAGCATTGGCAGATTTCAACAAAATCAATCTGTTGGCAATTAAATTGTCCACAGATGGCACAACATGGGCCGATTACGTGGCAACGAGCAAAACACAAATTGCGACATTATCAACCAGCAACATAACAACAACCGAGATATAAACATGTTTCGTGAAGCATCATTAGACGTACTGCAACAACAATACGGATACACCAACATATCGGACCTTTTATTAAAAAAATCGGACGTGTGGGACAAATATGCCGGGGACGTTGCAAAACGGTTCGTAAATGAAATATTAGATTTTAATACATGCGTCCCGTCAGCCCTGGATTATTACTGGGGAAAAATACTGAAAACATCCCGGACATTCACGGATGAAAACGACAACGAGTTTTCATTAACAGACGAACAGTTCCGCGAGATTATCAAAATCAGAGCATTTAGTACGACATGGGACGGAACAGTTGCGACATTAAATGAATTCCTGGGTGCATTATTTGCAGATCGTGGAAATGTATATATGGTAGACCGACAAGACATGTCAGCACAGGTTTACGTATTCACGTTCAGATTGGAAGAGTGGGAAAAATATTTGTTCTTAAATAAAGACGTTTTGCCACGATGCGCAGCGGTAGGGGTCGCAATATACGAAGTAACATCCGACGATTTGTTCGGATTCAATGGAACAGATTTTCAGCCATTTAATCAGGGTGTGTTCTGGAAAGGACAAACAATATATAACTAAGGGAAAAATCATGATTTGTTGTAAAGACATAGTGCCAACAAAATCAATCATGTTGGTACAGGGTGACGATTCAAACGCAATGGGTGCGTACATAAAAATAAAATTGACGACCAATCAAGATTTGACGGGTTGGTACCTGATATTTCAATTGTCGCATTTTCAATGGCGATATGACGACATAACCAGCAAAGATCTGACTTTGACAATTCCACGTGAAATCACAGCGCAATTGGATGTCGGGGCCACAACAGCAGCAATCAAACTGTTTGACCAAAACGACCTTTGCAGGACGATAAAAAATAACATCCCCGTATATGTGGGAAAACAAACGGTGGACAACCCTGAACCCGAACCGGAACCGGAACCGGAACCAGAGCCAGAACCACAACCGGAACCAGAAGAAACAGAGGAATAAAGATGACACGCAACATTGATATGGAAATATGGCAGGAAGAAGATGCCCCAGGTATAGAAATTGAAACTGGCAACGACTCTTGTGTAGATATTTCTGTATCTGTCGACGAATCTAGACCGAACAACATAGACCTCGGTGTTTGGCAAGACGATGAAGAAATCGTCACGGTCACAGTGGAAAATGGCTATTATTCCGTAACAGATATACATTACGGTGAAACACTGACTGGAACTGGAACAGAAGAATCACCAGTAAATGTCGCCCCATACATATTGGAAGATATAAACAACCGGGTAGAAAAAACAACAGAAACACAAAAGATATACGGTACAGACGTAAATGGAAACCAAACATTATATGATTTGACCGATTTTGGTGCAGTTGAAGATGTTCGCGTAAACGGTGTATCTGTTGTTATTGATAAAATAGCAGAAATAAACCCTGTGGCACAGGATGTTGGGTATACGAATTCGCAATACCCATCAATTCAAAATCTGCAAGATGCAATGGACAAATTGTT
>JAEIGA010012524.1_pt1 | contig 12872 bp, 2 predicted proteins | sample 9270691 | NCBI WGS metagenome assembly JAEIGA01 (sample SAMN17057246, study PRJNA624740) | gut metagenome | biome: biome; isolation source: fecal sample | host: Bos grunniens | place: China: Xizang | collected 2019 | reverse complement strand
TTTGTGAGAGAAGTGATGCAGAAGGCAATCCTTCTGAAGACGGAAACTATTTACACATAAAACTCAAGAGGAAATATAGTCTTATTACGGACAAAGCTTCGAAGAATATTAATACTTGTACTGTGACGTATGCCATAGCAGAAGATGGAACAGATTTTTCTGCGGAAGTGCCAATATTAGATGCAACGAGCTTGTCTGATGAATTTGATGGTGTCCTTTCTCTTGGATTGTCCGCAAGAACAAATTATGTTGTAAGGCTTAATATTTTTGATGATATTGACAATACTTCTACACCGAAGTTTTACTCAGTGCCTTCCGAACTCATATTCATGCATAGGTCTGCTATGCTTCGTTCTCTTGGCTTTGGCGAGTACGTCAAAGAACCAAATACCATAAGCATTGCAGATGATATTTCTGTGAACTTAAAAGGTGTATTTAAATTTAAAGGGCAGACTGTTCCTTGTCTTCCAATTGAAAAGGGTGAGGTAAATGGTTGGAGCTATACAAAATATTCGGATGGTTCTTTTACAGCGGTAGGGTTGCTTGAATTAACAACTCAACACTCACCGACAAGCCTTGGAGCAGGTTATTTGTCTGAGGTTTTTGAAATTCAGTTGCCGTTTGAAGCAACTGATGTTACAAGCGTAGCTACTGCATTTACGCAGTTTATTCCTTCGAAAGTTGGAAATAGCGGCAACAATACAAGTATATATTATCAATTTCTAAACTTTTATTCTTGGACAATAGGTACACGCATAAAAACATGTATTTTTGTTCAAGGCAGATACTAAAAAATTAAGGAGGCATTAAAAATGGCAGTAAAAAAAGAAACAAAAAGTTTTTGGGATAAAGCGGTAAACAGTGCAACAAAAAACATCCTTCCCGCACAAAAACAAATCGCTGATAATATTTCAAGTGTGGCAACAAAAAACACACCGGGGCAAAACGAGACAAAAAATAATGCAACAAGTAATGGCTCGACTTCAAATAGTCAAGCTCCAAAATATAACTTTACATACGAGGATTTCCAAGCACCTACAGCATACACTCAAGCTATGGCGGCAATAAACGAGAAGAAAGCACAAATGCCTCAAATTAAGGGTACTTATTTAGATAGCATAAACGATACTTTAAACAAGATATTAAACAGAGAAGAATTTAAGTACGATGTCAATGGTGATGCTTTATATCAGCAATATAAAGACAATTATACCCAGCAGGGCAAGATGGCGATGATGGATACAATGGGACAGGCTGCGGCTCTTACAGGCGGCTACGGAAACTCTTATGCATCAACTGTGGGCAATCAAGCATATCAAGCTCATTTGCAACAACTTAACGATGTAGTTCCTGAGTTGTACCAGCTTGCATATCAGAAATACCAAGACGAAGGCAATGCGTTGAATCAACAGCTTGCTATGTATCAAGATCTTGATGCACGTGAGTATTCAAAAGATATGGATGCAATTAACAGACACTACAACGATTTAGCAATGATGCAAGATGAGGCTGACAAAATTTACGATAGGGCATATACGGATTGGTCTAACGATTTGAATTTCAGACATCAATTAGACAGAGAAAGAATCGAAGACGAAAGATACCTAAGCCAAGAGGCGCTTCAAAAAGCACAACTTGCTGCAGAATTGGGTGATTTAAAGCCTTTGCAAAATTTAGGTTATGATACTTCGAATTATAAGAGCGCAGACACTTCGGATTGGCTTAAATCAAGTTCTGTTGAAGAAATAAAAAATACCCTTTCTACAGCAGAAAGCGAAGAGGAGTTGGGTGCAATGTTGGATGCTTTTATTGAGAAAGGTATGCCCGAAGAATTAGCATTAAACTATTTGGATATTTATTCAAAGCAACTCGGTTTAGATGAGAATTCTAAACAAATAAAAGCTAAAATAGACGATATAGTAGAGGGATTGAATAGATTTGCTCCCGGATATGGAGATGCGTTTTTAAGAAAAATGAAATAAAAAGGATAGGAGTCTTTGTTATGGGAATACTTGATAAATACAAAAAGCAAAAGCAAAATAAAGATACAAATACAAAGCAAGTAAAATCAACACCTTCAGGAATCTTAGGGAAATACAAAGTTCAAAAAATTGGCGAAAGTTTCAATTCTTGGCTTGAACAAAATGAGTCTTTTGTCGATTCTTACAGTAATAGATTTTATGACGAAAGCGGCAAATACATTTCGGATAAATATAGAGGAGATACATTGTCCGAATTGGAAAATGCACAAAAAATAAAAAATGAATTAGAAATTCAAAGGCAAGAGATTTTAAGTGGTCTGAAGGATTATAGCTCCGCTTTTGATAGTGATTGGCTAAAAAAAGCTCAAACTTCTTTGAATGATGCCGGAGGTGCATACGAAAAGATAATAAAAACATACTCTGAAGATAATGAGCTTTTTTCCGGATTTAAAAATGCTGATGAGTTTTATGATTGGTCAGAAAAGAAAAAGCAAAAAGAAACACTTAGAAATACAAATTTGGATTCTGTAAAAACAGAAATTTCTGATCTAACTAATGCGTTGAATAACATCTTGAGTATTGAAGGTCAAAAGTCATTGCTTGCAAATCAATATGACAATTTGATGTATTCAAGCAATCAATATCCAAGCGCAGAAGGACAAACAGAATTGAATGCTATCAAAGCTGAGTTAGATGCTTTTGATAAAAAACAAAAAGAGCTGGAGGGTGTTTTTAGCTCTTCGTCTGATATCAAAAAGAAATTAGAAGAGCTTAACGAAACATATTCAAGCGCAAAAGAACTTCAAGAAACAGAGGCTCTTACTACAGATGCCTTGAATGCTTCTGATTTTGAGAAATTTGCACAAAAAGGTTCTGAATGGGGAAATGATACAAATTTTGAGTTTTACGGAAAAGACGAAGGCAGAGGCACTTATGGCTTCTTTAACAGAGAGAAAAACGATTTAATATCATATTACAGAAATAATTTGTCTTCTTATGAAGACGAGGCAAAACACATGGTTAACGGTCCTACCAAGGAGATGGAAAAAGCATACCATTTCGCAAAGGAGATGACCGAAGACGAATATAATATTTATGCATATTATCTTGGTAAAGGCGATACTGATTCTGCACAAAAATATCTTGATTCTATAGAGCAATCTATTACATATAGGTTTGCTGAGGATTTTTATGACAAAAACTTAAAGGATGCAAACTATCTTGAGCAGATTGTTTTTGCACTCACAGCAGGAACAGAGCAATTTCAAACAGGCTTGGAAAATTTGTTCTTGGACTCGTCAGAGTTTGCACCTTCTTACAGACAAGTTGCTTCTGAAAAAGTCAGAGAAGACCTCAAAGACAAGAGTTTTAATTTTTGGTATAACTTCAAAACAGGGGAATGGGAAGATAAAATTAATGGTAACTCAATAGGACAAATAGGCTACGATTTGGCTTCAACCACAGGTAACATGTTGCCTTCAATCCTTACATCTGCAGCAGTAAGTTATATAAACCCTGTTGCGGGGCAGATGGTTGGTTCTGCGTTGATGGGTGCATCGGCAAAGGGTAATGCTTATGCAGAAATGATTAATCTTGGATACAACCCAGAGCAAGCAAGCAGATATTCTACTTTAGTGGGTGCTTCAGAGGCAGGACTTCAATTCTTATTGGGCGGTATTGGAAAGCTTGGAGGTTCAGTATCAAGAAAAGCTATAAGTAGTGCTGTATCAAAAATTGACAATGTTTTTGCAAGAACAGCAATTCAGCTCGGAGGCAACATACTTTCAGAAGGTACTGAAGAGTACCTTCAAGAAGTGCTTGATCCTTTCTTTAAAAACATTGCATTTGGAGAGGATAATGACATTCGCTTTATTAGCGAAGATGCTCTTTACTCAGGATTGCTTGGTGCGTTGTCGGCAGGTGTGCTTGAAGGTGGCTCTACGGTTGGGGGCAATGTTAGTACATATAGGACAGGCAAACAGCTTAAAGCAGCAGGTGTGACAGCAAAACAACTTTCAAAGTTAGGAAGTAAATTGTCTATCAATTCAGAGGCATATAAGCTTGCTGGAAGAATCAACGAAAATACAGGAGCATACACCATTGGAAGAATGTTCAATGCGCTTAATGCTGAAATCACGGCTCAAAACAAGGCTGAAATTAAAGAGGCTTTAAGAGCAAAAGGCATAAATCCTATTTCAGCAAATTCCATTGCAAATTGGATGGAGAGAGTTGTTGCCGGGGAAGAATTAACAGCCAAACAAAAGGCGGCACTTGAAAATAATCCTGTGCTTGGTGAGGTTATGAGAGATGTGCTTTACGAAAGAAATACAACAGCGCTTCAAAGACAGGCAGGGTTAGACTCTATTAGGTCTCAGCTTGAAGAATATCAGATAAAGCAAGCACTCGACAAAGCAGTAAAGAAAGCTGAGAAAAAGAAAGCGAAAAATACAGCAAACAACACAGCGGATACCCAAGATACTCAAAATACTGCACAGCAAGCCGAAGCAGAAGACTTCGAAGCAGAAACTGATACTTCTTTGGCTGAAAGCGAAAAGGCAAACGAAGCCAATCCAAGAGTTTCTGATAATGGCAGAACTTTTAGCACTAAGACAGGAGAAGACTTGGATATTGTTGGTATTGCTTCTGTAAAAGACAAGACTTTTAAGACTGTAGATGGTCAAACAGTAGATTCAAAAGATGTAAGCTTTGCAACTGAAAATGAAGCTGTACTTTATGACTCTGTTCTCAGTATGGACTTGCCGACAGAAATTGCCAATGCAATTATTGACGGATATATTCCCTCTAATAATATTTCTGTGACAGACTATCTTCTTGGTTCTAACTTGGCATACAGATATGGCTATGCCGGAGCAAAAGACATTGAGTTAATGCTTGATAGTGATGTCAGAAATATACCTGAACATTTGAGCAAAGGTCTCTATAACCTTGGTAAAGAAACAGCAAAAGCAGAAATAAGCAAGGAACAAGCAGAAATAGATTCAAAAAAGACACAAAAAAGTGAAAACAAAGCCAAGAAAAAAGGCAAAGTAACTTTTGACAGCAAGGAGTTAAGCAAAGAATTTGAAGATTCTCTTACAGATATTCAAAGAGAGTCTATAAAAGGAATTAAAGTTATTGCCGAAGTGTTGGGTAACGATGTCAATCTTTTTGCTTCGTATATTGCAAAAGAAGGACCGTACAAAGGCAAAAGAGTATACAAGGATTTAAACGGAAATGTTAAGCTTGCACCTAACGGATTTTATAATCCCGATGGCAGCATAAATCTTGATATTAACTCCGGCAATCTTGGTGAAGGAACAATGCTTTATACTTTATCTCACGAGCTTACTCACCACATTCGCAAGTGGTCTCCTGCGAAGTTTAAAGTATTGGCTGATTTTGTTGTTGAGCAATACAGCGATAACGGAATAAAAATCAATGATCTTGTTTACGAACAGCTGGCTAAAGCCAAAAAGAACGGAAAAAGCATAAGCTATGGCACAGCCTACGAAGAGGTAATAGCTGATGCTTGCTCAACTATGCTCTTAGACAGCGATGCTATTGAAAAGCTTGCTCAAAAAGACAAGACTTTGTTTGAAAAGATTAAGAGTTTTATCAAAGATTTTATCGACAAAATTAATAAGTTGTATAAAAACTTCTCTCCTGATGCTAAAGAAGCTCAGTATGTAAAAGCTATAAAAGGTATGACAGACAAGCTCCAAGCGCTTTGGTTTGAGGGACTTGAAGATGCGGGAGAGACATACGGAAAGATTGAAGCGGAGAGTTTGAACCATACAGAATTAAAATATGAATTAAGAAAGGATGAGTCTGGTAAAACATTTGTTTCAGTTGATGAAAACGCTATGGATTTAAATAATGGTCGCAGTATAGCTGAAAATATAAATTTGATATTAAAAAAATTTAATAATATTATCGATGTAAAAGGACAAAAGATAAGAATAAATAAAACGACAAACGGTGAGTGGAGAGTTGGTAGTGCTGCAAGAAAACTTTTGGAAACAGACAGGCAAGCTTATAATGATAAAATTAAAGCAATTGCAAATGCTGACGATATATTAAAAGCTGCTAATAAATGGGTTGGAGAAAAGGTGAAACACACAAGAAAAGACGATATTGTTGAGTTTGCTCGTGGCAATGTTAGATATAAAGTTGCTAACAATGGATATATTGCTGATGTCTTAGTTGCGATAAAAAAGGATGGAAGTGCAGTTCTATATGAACTTGTAGATATTGTTCCGACAAAAATAACAGAGCCATCGAGTTACCAGGGGAAAAAATCCCCACGTAGGCACGATAGCTCTGTCACGAAAGAGACTATACCACAAGACTCCGAAAGCAGTCAAGGGAAATTTTCTCTTCGTGAAAGTGTCGAAGAAACAAAAGATTTGGTTGCTGTACATAATATTTCTGAAGAAAAACTTTTAAAGAGTCTTCAGCTCGGAGGTTTACCAATGCCGAGTATTGCTATTATTAGAGCAAAAGAAGGTCACGAAAATTTTGGAACAATTTCTCTCGTTTTTGGCAAAAAAACAATAGATCCTCAGTTTTTCCGTAGCAATAAAGTCTATTCCGGAGATGCATGGACTCCGACATATCCTCGTGTTGAATATAAGATTGATGAAAATGTTGTAGAAAAAGGTGTTGATGAAGTTGAACGCTTAATAAAAAGCAGAGGCTTTGGTAAAGATGATTTTGGTTATCTTTCCTCTATAAGTGAAGACAGCTTTAAATATGGAAATACTGAAGAAGTTGCCAACAAAACTGCGCTGCAAGTTGCGTATTTGATTGATAAAGGTATTGATTTTAAGCCTGTATACAATGGATCTCAAACCAAAATTAACGAATGGGAAACAAAGAACGAGATAGCGGATTTGATAGATAAAACTGATTACAAAAAATGGGTAAATAATCTTTTTGATGGGTTTGTTGCAAAAGAAGGAATCCGTAACAACAAGGATTTGTTTACTCCGTCCGGCAATAGAAGAAGCTTTGAAGCTCTTCATTATGAGCATAATCTTGAAAATGTCATAAAAGCAATGAAGGAAGAAGGCACAAAAGGAGTAGGAGCTTTTGGCGGTGGAAACATTTTTGGGGCATCAACTACAGAAATTTCCTCTATAGCTGATATTAAAAATAGTGCTGAAAAGCGATTCCGGAGTTTATCTGAAGAAGAGTTTTCTGAAATAAAAAAAGGTTTTGCTGATAGATTCTTTGAGTTAGCAAGTAGCCTTCCTAACAACAAGGATAGTTTTACAGCTACTGATGATGCTGCGAATGTTCTTGTTGAAGCAATATCAAAATATAAGACAAAGAGTGGCATTGCAAATTATATTCGAAGAGAGTGTCAAGGTTGGGCAACATATTCTGATTATGTTGTAGACGATTTAATAGAACTTGTTTCAGACATACAGCAAATGCCTACTAAATATTTTGAAGCAAAGCCACAAAGAGCTGTTGGTTTTGACGAAGTTAAAGCAGTTGTAATACCTGACAATTCTTCTGCCGAATTGAAGTCTGCATTAAAATCTTTCAATGTGTTAGAATATCAATCCGGCAACGAACAGGACAGAGCTGCTGTTCTCAACTCTATTGAAGATGTTAAGTTCTCCGACAGAGACTCAGATGGCAACACACTTTCAAAAGAGCAACAGGAGTTCTTCAAAGATTCTAAGGTGAGAGACAAGAATGGTAATTTGCTTGTAGTATATCATGGAACACGAAAAGCTGATTTTACTGTGTTTAAGCGAAATATCAACTTCTTTACTGACGATAAGGAAATGGCTGACAGCTACGCTTATAATAGTGAAATGTATACAGGCTATTTGAATATTGTTAATCCGTATATTATTGATGCAAAAGGAGAAAAGTGGTCACGCATACCTATTGATACTGAAACGAAGAATATGCTTGCTGAGTATGGGGCATCAACTTTTAAAGAGGGTGGAAAATGGAGGACTACTCCTGCGGACATTGCATCCGCAATTTTAGACGGAATTGACAATGGCGATTTTGATTATGACGGCATAATTGTTAGAAATATTAATGATACAGGAAGTTATTATAAATCTAATGATAATATCATAGCGGATGATTATATAACATTTAATTCTAATCAATTTAAAAATGCTGACAACAAAGCTCCCACATCTGATACTGATATTCGTTTCTCGGACAGAAGTTTTTCTGAACAAATAGATGATGTTTTAGATGGAGCGGATACAACAAGCACACATTTAAAAGTGATGGACACTCCATCAATATTGCAAGAAGCAGGACTTCCTGATCTTCCGATATTGATGACGGCAAAGCATTTAAAGTCAATAACAGCCTCTTCGGGCAAAGAAAAAGTAAATTATCATGGACTTGATGTTGATATAGTGAAAAAATTGCCTAAGTATATATCTGAACCTGTTATGATTGCAGATAGCCTTACAAGAGATGATAGCATTGTTGTTATAACTGAAGCTGTTGATTCTAAAAAAAGACCTGTTTTAGCTGCGATTTTGCTTGATGGTGCAGGAAGACTTGATAGCAAACATATAAATGCAAATATTATGACAAGTGCATACGGAAAAGATAATTTCAATTCGTTTTTAAAAAGGATTGCAGATAATGATGCTTTGGTTTATTGGAACAAAAAAAAGAGTCAAGCTTTGTCAGTGAGCCTTGGGCTCCAATTGCCCAACGCTATAACGAGTCTTAACTCTGATACTATTATACGCAAAGCAAAAGCTTTTGACAAGAAAAAAATAGGAAGTCAACAAAAAAACTTATCTGATACTGACACCCGCTACTCCGAGCGTGATCCTGACTCTTTTGCAGCGAGACAGGAAGTTCAAAAGCAACTTGTTAAAGAGAATGCTATTCTTAAAGAAGATAATATACTTCTTAAGGAATTAGTAGCGTTGCAAAGAAAAGTTACAAACGGAACGATTTTGAAAAAATCTTCTGTAGATGCTGTCTCTAAAAAGATAATGAAACAGCTTAATGTTAAAGGTAATACTCAAGAATTATCAAAACTTCTTTCTGATGTATATTCATATATTCTTCGTGGAACAGAAGTGACTTGGGAAGATATAACTGAAAAAGCACAACCGGCAATTAATTGGATTTATGAAAATATGCAAACGGAAAAAGTTGTAGATGAATATACACTTGGCGTACTTAGAGAGATAAGAAAGTCAAGGGTATCTCTTGATGAAACTCAAAAAGCAGAAATAAACGCTGTGTTAGGAAGTTATAAAGATTTCCAAAGGTATACTCTTGGCAAAATTATTATAGCGAAAGACGGACTTTCTATGGATTCTTGGTGGGGTGAAATGAACGAAAAATATCCTAATATATTTGATAGCGACATTTCTTCAAATGATATGCCTACTGCTTTGATTGGAATTCTTGACAACCTATCTAATAGTCTTTATGAGGAAGTTTATAATTATCAATCAGAAATGACAAAACAGGATGTACTTACCGAAATTTATGATGGTTATTGGGATGTGTCTACATTACATACTGTTGCGGACCAAAATCAAAAGAAGATAAACGAACTTAAGGCTAAACACAAAGAAAAATTGTCAAAAGTTAGATCTTCGCATAATAAAAAGATTATTGAGCTGAAGAATAAACACAAGCAAGAAATAAAAGAGATAAAAACTGCCTTAAGGGAAAAAGCTCTTCAAAAAGAGCAAGACATCAGGACTAAATACCAAGAGTCGAGGCAGAAGTCTATTGAAGGCAGAGAAAAGACTGCAATGCGACACAAAATTAAAAAGGTTGTATCAGAGCTTAACAATTTGTTGCTTCATGGATCTAAAGAGAAAAATGTAAAACTTGGTTTACAGAAAGCTGTTGCGTCTGCTCTTAAAACTATAAATATGGATACAGTTAATGCAGATGAGCGTGTTGCAAAATATGATGAGCTTATAGCCAAAGCCTCTGATCCTGTAGTTATTGATTCTCTCACAGAGAGCAGAGACAGAATTAAAAAGCAGGGAGATGTATTGTCAGATAAGCTTGATGCATTAAGAAAGGCTTATGATGACATTATAAATAGTAAGAAGGGAGATATCGATTTCCCTGATTACTACAAAACAGAGGCAGCTCTTGTTAAACAGAAAATTGAATCGGTAAGTGATTTGGTTGGTGATACACCTATCAGAAATATGAGTCTTGAACAGCTTAATGCTGTATACGATATGTACAGAATGGTGCTGACTACGATTAGAAATGTTAACAAACTTTGGAGAAACAACAAGTTAGAAGATTTAAGGACAAGAGCTGATGCAGTCATGTCGCAAGTGAGTAAACTTCCGGCTCTTAAAGAAGAAAGAGGTAAAAAAATTGGCAAAGTGCAAGAATATATATGGAATGAGTTGATTCCTGTATATGCATTTGAGACAGTTGGTTCTGAGGCATTTACTGAATTGTTTTGGGATTCTGTTGAAGGTATGAATACTTGGGCAAAAGACATAGAGGAATCTCTTGATTTTGCTGAAAAAACAAGAAAAAAGTACAACTTATCTTCTTGGGACAGAAACGAAGTGCATTCAATAAAGCTTGAAAGCGGCAAGACAATGAGGCTTACCTTAGAGCATATGATGTCTATTTACGCATACTCTAAGAGAAAGCAAGCAGAAAAGCACATGACATTGGGCGGCTTTTTCTTTGACAGCAACGAAACATTTACTGTAAAAAAAGGTGTTCATGAAGTGTCAAAATCGTCTGAGGCAAGCTACAAGATAAGCCTTAATGATATGCAAACCATAACAGCAAAGATGAATGAAGTTGCTAAAGGCAGTTTGGGCTATGTTGACGAAATGCAAGCTTATTTGACCAAAATGGGAGAAAAAGGCAATGAGGTTTCAAGAGTCCTCTGGGGAATAGATATTTTTACAGAAAAAGTATATTTCCCGTTAAAATCAAAAAAAGATTTTACAGTCCAGCCAAACAATCCGGTGCAAGCATCAAGTTTAAAAAATGACGGAATGACCAAAGAAACCGTACCAAATGCAAGTAATCCTATTGTATTGCAAAAGTTTGATGATGTATGGTCGAATCATGTAAACAGAATGAGTCAGTATCATGGCTTTGTCCTTCCGATAGAAAACTTGAATAAAGTTTTTGGCTACGGAAAGTGGCTTGACGGAGAAGCAAAAGCTGTATCTACAGTGATAGAAAGCAGACATGGAGCTGCGGCTACAGAGTATATATCTAAGTTTATTGATGATTTGAATGGAAATGTGCTTCGTGACAGCGTGAAAAATCCGCTTGCAAGCTTCTTTACAAACGTCAAGAAGACAACTGTAGCAATGTCAGGCTCTACAGTAGCACAGCAGCCGACTGCAATAATCAGAGCAATGGCTTTGGTAAATCCAAAATACTTTGTTCATCGTCCGCATCGGCAGGATTTTCGCTTTTTGAAAAAATACGAGCTGATTAAAAAGCATGCGCCTGTTGCTTTTGTTAAAGAAATGGGTGGCTTTGAGGCAGGTTCAGGAAGAAGAGTTCAAGATGTAATAAACGAAAGCTTAAAAATCGGATGGGACAAGGCGAAACAAAAAATAGATGACATTACGATGTTTGGCGCTGAAATGGGTGATGTTATTGGTTGGTGTGCAATTTGGGATGCAGTTGAGAGAGAAGTACAATCACAGCACAAAAATGTAGATGTTGGTTCTCAAGAATATTTCAAACTTGTCGGAGATAGATTCACAAAAGTTATTGTGTATACTCAAGTTTTTGACTCGACACTTTCACGTAGTGGATTTATGCGCAGTAACAGCGAGATAATGAAGATGTTAACTGCTTATGGTGGAGAGCCAACGGTATCTGTAAATATGATGTACAGTGCTATTTTGAAAGCCAAAAGGGGTGGAAGTAAATGGCAATCTGCAAGGACTCTTGGGGTTGTGTACGCTTCGACAATAGTTGCCGCTGCAGCAGCGTCGGTTTATTATGCTCTTCGTGATGATGACGATGACGAAACTTTTGGAGAAAAGTTTGCTGAAGCATGGGCTGACAAGTTGTTTGGCGGTACTTACGGACTTACAGGTGAATTGAATCCTCTTACTCAACTTCCTGCTATTAAAGATATAATCTCGATATTTGATGGTTGGGATGTTGAGCGAATGGATGTAGCTATATTCAAGGACTTGAAAAACGCAATTGATAGTCTTAATAGTGACAACAAATCCGATTGGCGAAAGATAGAGGATTTCACAGGCGCTATAGGTGCTATGTTTGGAATACCTGTTAAGAATATCCTTCGTAGCGGCAGAGAAATTTACAATGCTTTCAAAATGGGATATAACTCTTTCTTTGGCGATGTTGAAAGTGATGGCTTTTGGAATGCGTTTGGAAGAGGTTTTTCCGGAGAAAAAAAGCCGAAGGAAAAAGAAAAAGCAAAAAGAAATACAACAAAATACAATAATTCGGATATCTTAGAGGCTCTTGAGGAAGGTTCTTTAACCACTGCTGCGGAGATGATTGAAGATTTAATCGCAGAGAGGACAGCAAACTACATAGAAGAAGACGAAGAATTGTCTGAAAAAAAAGCAACAAAAAAGGCTCAAGCCTCGGTTAGAAGTGCTGTGACTCAACACTTAAAGCCTTTGTACATCGAAGCTTACCAATCCAAAGACCAATCTAAAATGCGAGAATTAAGGTATTTGATGAGGGATTTAAAAATTTACGGTAGTGTTAGCGATATATTAAGCACTTGCAACAATTGGGTAAAAGAATCAAGGAAAAAATAATCATTTAGGGGGGGAGAGCATAGCTCTCTCCCTATGCTATTATGGCTCAAAAAGAAGGAGGCAGCACAGCATGAAACATTCAAAAGTTACATTCAACTTAGACTTAGGCGATATT
>JAEIGA010012523.1_pt1 | contig 12872 bp, 12 predicted proteins | sample 9270691 | NCBI WGS metagenome assembly JAEIGA01 (sample SAMN17057246, study PRJNA624740) | gut metagenome | biome: biome; isolation source: fecal sample | host: Bos grunniens | place: China: Xizang | collected 2019 | reverse complement strand
TTTGTAGTTTGTAAGTTTTGAGAGAATTAAATTTTATGGAGAGAGCAATTTTTGTAAGTGTAATTACCCCTAATAATACGGAGGAACAGGTTACTGAATATTTGGATGAGCTGGAGTTTCTTGCCGAAACTGCTGGTGCTGTGGGTGTCCGCAGATTTGTACAGAAAGTGGACCGCCCGAATTCCAAGACATATGTTGGTAGCGGTAAGCTTGAGGAGATTAAGGCTTTCATTGTGGAGAATGAGATTCCTCTGGTTATTTTTGATGATGAGCTTTCCCCTTCGCAGTTGAGGAACCTTGAGAGGGAACTTGAGTGCAGAATCTTGGACAGAACCAACCTTATCCTGGATATTTTCGCCCAGAGGGCAAAGACAGCATATGCAAAGACACAGGTTGAACTTGCACAGTATCAGTATCTTCTGCCTCGTCTAACCAGAATGTGGACACACTTGGAGAGACAGCGTGGAGGTATTGGTATGAGAGGTCCGGGTGAGACACAGATTGAGACAGACCGCCGTATTATTCTCGACAAAATCAGCCGCCTTAAAGAGCAGCTCAAGAAGATTGACAAACAGATGGCCTCACAGAGGGGAAACAGGGGCAATATGGTGAGGATCTCTCTTGTTGGATATACCAATGTTGGAAAGAGTACACTAATGAACCTGCTGGCTAAAAGTGAGGTTTTTGCAGAGAACAAGCTTTTTGCTACCCTTGATACAACTGTAAGGAAGGTTGTAATTGAGAATGTACCGTTTTTGTTGAGCGATACGGTAGGATTTATAAGAAAATTGCCTCACCAGCTTGTAGAGTCGTTCAAGAGTACTTTGGATGAGGTGAGGGAAGCTGATATCCTTATGCACGTGGTGGATATCTCCCACCCTAACTTTGAGGAGCAGATAAAGGTTGTAAAGAATACGCTTCAGGAGATTGGCGCGGGCAAGAAGCCTACCTTTATGGTTTTCAATAAGATAGATGCGTACAAGTATGTAGAGCAGGATGAATTTGATCTTGGTCCTAAGAAAAGGGAGAACTACTCTTTGGAGGAGTTGAAAAACTCTTGGATGTACAAGGAGAATACCCCTGCCATCTTTATCTCTGCAAAGGAGAAACTCCATATAGACAAACTCCGCAACGACCTTTACAAGATGGTGGCGGAGATCCATGCCGGAAGGTATCCTTTTGACAATTTCTTGTGGTAATATCTTCCCGACAGATATTTCATATAAAAATCAGGAAAGGTACATTCTGAAAACCAAGTCCCTCCCACGCAAAGCGTGGGCTCCTCCCGTTCATGATTCCACTCCCCTCTTTTTAGCCAATTCCTTCATCGTTATTGTTATCCTATGAATTCCTCTATGGCTTTGAGGACCTCTTCTGGTTTTTCTATAAAAGAGTTATGGCCTGTTTCAGGAATTGTCACTGATTTCACCCCAGGGAACTCCCCTATCAGTCTCGCCCTTATTTCTTCTGTGATGAATTTGTCATCAGTTCCAAAGATGAACATTGCTTTTGGAGTATTTTTCAGAACTTCCTTGGTATCTGCTCTTTCCATCATTCCTTTTATGCAGGCTACAATTCCTTTAGGATCATGTGTCTCTGTTATTTCAATGGTCTCCTCTATCTTTTCATCAAACTTTCTCAAGTTTGCCGGAGCGTACATTTTTGGAATGCTCAATGTTGCAAGATGACCCAGTTTAGCTGCCAATACAAGCTCTATCTCCCTTTCTCTGTCTGTCTTTTTCTCAGGTGAGTCTGCATTTGGTGTTGAGTTCAGCAGAATTACACCCTGGAACAGTTCCGGGAACAGTTTAATACAGTTCTGGGCCACATAACCGCCCATAGAATGACCGGCAACGTAAGCTTTTTCTACGCCGCTTTTCTGCAATACATCCGCTGCCACTTTTGCGCAGAATTCCATTGTATTTACCTCTTTGTCTGATCCGGTAAGGCCGTGCCCAGGAAGATCAATAGCTATAACCCTGTATTTCTTTTCAAGTTCTTCTATGAATTCATTGAATATATATAGGGTTTCAAGGTAGCCATGCAGCAAAAGGATTGTTGTATCACCTTTTTTGGTATCAAGGATGTGTACGGGAATTCCGTTTGATATTGCAAAATATTCCATATGATAACAGTTATATCTATACAAATATATGAATATTTATAACAAAAAAAAAGCTACCGTTGCCGGTAGCTCCTTATTATTTTTTTTAAATATTATCTCAACTGGAATACAACTGGGAAAGTATATTTTACTCTTACCGGTTTGTTTCTCTGCATACCTGGTTTCCATTTAGGTGAGCTTGAAACAACGCGTACAGCCTCTTTATCCAATGAAGAGTCAACACCTCTAAGTACTTTCACGTTTTTAACGCTACCGTCAGTCTCAATTGTAAACTGTAGGGTTACTCTACCCTGTACACCGTTCTCTTTAGCAATCTCTGGGTAAACGATTTTTGAGAATACCCATTTTGTAAATGTATTGGCATCACCACCCTGGAAAGTAGGTTTCTGCTCTACGATTGCGAAAGGAACCTCCTCCTCAACCTCTTCCTCCTCAACCTGCTCTACAACGTAATCTCTGATCTCTACTCCTAGTGAAGCGTCATCCTCAGTTGACAATAGGAAGTTATCCTCTACCTTGATGTCATCATCAACGATGTCAATGATATCTGACATAACAGGCTCTTTTGGTACTTCTGGTGGAGGTAGCTGCTCTTCTTGAGTAATTGGAACCTGCTCTTCCTCAATTACTACTGCAGTCTCGTCTCCAAGGTTTGCTAAGTCTGTACCCTCTGTGGTTGACCATTCAAATGCGCCTAGGACCATCAATAGTGCTATGACTAGTCCGATCTCCATGAACAAGAACTTTTTGTTCTCCAAGTTGGCTTTAGGTGATTTCTTTATTTCCATTTTGTTACGTATTTTCCTGTATAAAGCGGTTGTAAAATTAGTAAAATATTTCCAAAAACTAATACATTTTGTTAATAAATTACAAGTCTAAAATGTAATCAACAGATATACAATTAATTAGATTTATACAATCTTTTACCGGAGATGTTAATAAAATAGGGTTTTTATAGCCTAAACTACAAAAACCCTACCATAATGCGTTTGTTCAGAAAAAAGTTTTCTTATTTCTGAAGAATGTTCATATCGTAAAGAATGTTGTTTGTTTTTCTTGTAGCCTCAGCGCTCTTGTTGAACAACTCCATCTCCTGAGCGTTAAGTTTGTATTTAACAACTTTCTCACATCCTTTCTTACCAATAAGGGCAGGAACTCCAATACAGATATCCTCCTGACCATACTCACCGTCCAAAGCTACGCAGCAAGGATAAACTTTCTTCTCATCCATAACGATAGCTTTAACAAGAACAGCTGCAGATGCACCTGGAGCATACCAAGCTGAAGTGCCAAGAAGTTTTGTAAGGGTTGCACCACCAACCATAGTGTCTGCAACAACCTGCTCAGCAGCTTTCTTAGAAAGCAACTCAGTTACAGGAATACCTCTGTAATTTGCAAATCTGATAAGAGGAATCATAGTAGTGTCACCGTGACCGCCAATTACCATACCCTCAATGTCGCTTGCAGGAGCTTTTAGAGCTTTGCTTAGGAAATACTGGAAACGGCTGCTGTCGAGGATACCACCCATACCAATAACTCTGTTCTTAGGAAGACCTGATTTCTTAAGAGTAAGGTATGTCATAGGGTCCATAGGATTGGAAACGATGATAAGGATAGCTTTTGGAGAATATTTCAATACGTTCTCAACTACGCTGCTAACGATACCTGCGTTAACACCAATAAGCTCTTCTCTGGTCATGCCAGGTTTTCTAGGAAGACCTGAAGTAACTACAACAACGTCTGAGTTTGCAGTAGCTTTATAGTCATTGGTTACACCTGTTACTTTAGTGTCAAATTTGTAAAGGTTGGCAGTCTGCATCATATCCATTGCCTTACCCTCAGAAACACCCTCTTTGATATCCAAAAGAACAATCTCAGAGCAGAATTTCATGTGCAACATAGCGTTAGCACATGTAGCACCTACGTTACCGGCGCCAATAACACTTACTTTAGCCATAATAATTATTTTAAAGGTTTTATATTTAATTTCTAAGTTCTAACTTTGTCGCTAAAACATAGCAAAGTTATTAAACTTTGTTAACATTAGCATATTTTATGATTAGATTTTTCACTAAAGATCTCAAATTTGATTTAAAGGATAAACTTCCTTTAAAAAGATGGATAAAAACCGTAGTACAAGAACACGGATGCAGGGTAGGGGACATTAATGTTATATTGTGTAATGATCCCTCAATACTTGAAATCAACCGTCAGTTTTTAGGACACGACTATTACACAGATATTATAACTTTTGATTACTCGGAAGAGGAAACCATAAATGGTGAATTATATATAAGTGTAGATACGGTGAGAGAGAATGCAAAAGAGTATGGTGAAAATTTTCCCGACGAATTGCATCGTGTAATCATACATGGTATGCTTCATCTTTGTGGTCTCGACGATCATTGCGATGAAGACATTAAAGAGATGAGGGCTGCAGAAAATTCTGCGTTGGAACATTTGAAGAATTTTATCGGGAATAAATAAATGAACAGGGATTTTGATGTGATTGTAGTAGGAGCGGGGCATGCAGGGTGTGAAGCTGCAGCTGCAGCTGCCAAGATGGGTAAAAAGACTCTTCTTGTTACCATGGATATGAACAAGATTGCCCAGATGTCTTGTAATCCTGCTATTGGCGGTATTGCTAAAGGTCAGATTGTTAGGGAGATAGATGCTTTGGGCGGTTGTTCAGGCCTGGTAACTGATGCCAGTACCATACAGTTCAGGATGCTTAACCGTTCAAAAGGTCCTGCCATGTGGAGTCCAAGAGCACAGTGCGATAGGGTCTACTATTCCTTTAACTGGAGGTATATTTTGGAAAACACCCAAAATCTTTCTATTTGGCAAGATGTGGTGAATTCGTTAATCATTGAGGGTGAGGAAGTTAAGGGTGTTTCAACGGTTTTGGGTGCAAAATTTGGAGCTTCCAAGGTAGTTATTACTGCAGGAACGTTTCTAAACGGCAAATTATTTATAGGAAAAGAGACTACAGAAGGTGGCAGGGTAGGAGAGCTCTCTTCATACGGAGTAACTGAACAATTGGAGTCATTGGGCATTGAGAGCGGAAGAATGAAAACTGGTACGCCTCCAAGGATTGATGCCCGTTCAATAGATTTCTCAAAATTGGAAAGACAGCCTGGAGATTCTTCTCCTGCAAGATTTACTTTTCTGAATGTCCCTTCTCCAATCCAGAATGGAGTAGAACAGATGAGCTGTTATATGGTTCATACCAACCCAACAGTTCATGAGATACTAAAGAGCGGTTTTAAAGACTCGCCTTTATTTTCCGGAAAAATTCATGGTATAGGTCCAAGGTATTGTCCAAGCATTGAGGACAAGTTGAAGACTTTTGCCGGTAAAGATTCTCATCAGCTCTTCCTGGAGCCGGAGGGTTGGAATACCTATGAATATTATCTTCAGGGATTCTCCTCTTCACTTCCATTTGCTGTTCAGATGGAGGCTTTGAGAAATATAAAAGGTATGGAGAGTGTAGAGATATACAGACCAGCTTATGCTGTAGAATACGACTACTTCCCGCCAACACAACTCAGACACACTTTGGAGTGCAAAGCACTTAAAGGTCTTTACATGGCCGGACAGGTTAATGGTACCACCGGTTATGAGGAAGCAGCTGCTCAGGGTTTGATGGCCGGTATAAATGCTGCGCTTGCTTGTGATGGCAAGGAGCCTTTCGTTTTGAAGAGAGACCAGGCCTACATAGGTGTGCTAATTGATGATCTTGTAACTAAAGGTGTGGACGAGCCATATAGAATGTTCACATCAAGGGCAGAGTATAGAATTCTTCTAAGACAAGACAACGCTGATTTGCGACTCACAAATCTTGGTTATGAGATAGGACTTGTCTCAGAGGACAGGATGCGTTTGGTTGATGATAAATATTCAGCTGTAAACGAGCTTACAGAATTCTTTGATACTACATCTGCCGAACCGCAGATGGTAAATCAGTTTCTGGAAGAAAATAATTCAGCACCACTTTCTCAGAAGAGAAGGATGAGTGAGCTTCTTTCCCGTCCTCAGATTTCCATCAAACCTCTTCTGGAAAATATCAAACAGAAAGAAGAGGTCTATTCTAAAATTAATCTGGTTTCTGCTGGAACTCCTATAGGTAAAGGATTCAATAATTCTGGTAGAGACGGAGAGGACAAACTTATGGTTCTTCCGTATCAAACCCCAACATCAGAGTTTACTCAGCAGGCTAACTCAATTCTTCCCGACGAGTTGTTGGAGAGTGTAGAGATTGCAGTTAAATATAGAGGGTATATCCAACGCGAGCAGAGGATTGCCGACAAGATACTTAAACTTGAAAATATAACTATTCCTGCAGATTTTGATTTCTTAAAGGTTACATCTCTTTCTATTGAGAGTAGGCAGAAGCTCATGAAGCATAGGCCAACCACTATTGCCCAAGCTTCCAGAATTCCGGGAGTTTCCCCAGCAGATGTGTCGGTTTTATTGATATATTTTGGTAGATAATCAAATGTTCCACGTGGAACATTCAGGAAATAAACAATACTTATAAAAATATCCTAATTTCTAATTATTAAGAAGTTAGGATATTTTATTTTTAGTATTGGTACTTTATTCCATCGGGAAACAGAAGAAAGAGTTATTGAATAATTCTTCTGGGGTGCTGTTCATAGTTTTAATTGAAATGAATACCCCTTGTGGCGGTGTTTTACAATAAGTTATGTTGTGAAAATCAAGCTCGCCAATTTTTATAAGTGAGTGCAAGATGTGAATATTTCCCCATTCAAACCGCTTTGGATGCGCTGTTCTTATCTCTTTAAGGATATTTTCAGCTAAAGTTGACACTGAAATGTCCCCTGAAACTACCTCTGAAACCGTATCCGCCTTCCTATTAATAGGTTCTTGAGCTTCGGTCCCCAGTTCAGTAAATTCCGCTATAATGTTCCCCGTGGAACTTTCCGGGTTTTGGGTTTTGAATGTGTGGGGAATATATTCCAACTGCTTTGTAAAGCCCAAATTCCAGTAGTAATTGTTTAGGGTTTGGGTAGCAGGACGCTCAAATACAAAGCTGTATCCTTGCTCTTGCAGGGTGTTTGTAGTGTGGTCAATAAGGTGGGCAGCCACCCTCTTTCCCCAGTATTCCTTTATGGTTGCAACTCCAAACATGTACCATCCATTGAGCCTTTCTGCGGTTTCGTCGTTGGCAAATATCATTGGCATTAGACTTAGAACGGATATGATTTTGCCGTTTTCTTTGCACACATAGCTGGTGCATAGGGGCATTATTTCCCCAAACATTATCTCCAGGTAGTTGCAATCTGTGGTAAAATGTTCTTCCCAGATGGCTCTGATCCCTGTAAAATCAGCTATGTCTGCTCTCAAAATCTCCATTCTGCTGAGGTGGAATTGCTATTTATGTTTTGCAATAATCTCCTTTATGTCTGCTACAAATTCGTCTATGTCTTCTTGTGTGGTATTGAATGAGCACATCCAGCGCACTTCGTTTGTGGTTTCATCCCATACATAGAAGTAGTGTTTCTTGTTCAATTCTTCGCTCAGCCAGGTAGGGACAATGGCAAATACTGCATTGCTGTCTACGCTTTTTGAGATGGTTATTTCAGGTATCTGCTCAAGTGATTGTGCAAGATGTCTTGCCATTGAGTTTGACTGTCCGGCAAGTTTCAGGTAAAGGCCGTCTTTGAGATACTCCTCAAACTGTGCTGCAATGAATCTGCTTTTTGAGTATAATTGGGTTGTCTGTTTTCTCAAATACTGGAGATTTTTTGCCGCCTCAAGATTCTGGACATTCATTGGAATTCCATTGCTGTCGGGAAGATTGTTCTCCGGGCGGTGGAAGATTACTACTGCTTCTCCCATAAGCAGGCCGTTCTTTGTGCCGCCAAAGGAGAGGGCATCTGCGCCGCATTCTTGAGTGAAAGCTTTTATTGGAAGGCCCAGGGATTCTGCTGCGTTGGAGATTCGTGAGCCGTCTATATGAAGGTAGCAGCCGTGGCTGTGCATAAGGTCTGCCAGTTCTTTAATTTCTTCTGGGGTGTAGGTTGTGCCAAGCTCTGTAGGTTGCGAGATTGAGAGGATTTTTGGTTGGGCATTGTGCTGGTGACCGAAGCCTGTGAGGGCTGGTAGCACTTCTTTAGGTGAAACTTTGCCGTTTGGGGCCTCCAGAGGGACAATTCTGGCAGATGATACCTTTTCTACTGCGCCGCATTCATCTACGTTTATATGGGCTGTAATAGGGGCTAAAACAGAATTATAGCTTCTTAGGAAACCTTGCAATGCAACGATATTGGCACCTGTGCCATTGAATACAAAGAATGCGGTGCAGTCTCCTCCAAGAAGATCCTCAAGTTGTTTTAATACCTGTTTGGTATATTGGTCTTCTCCGTATGCCGTTTCAAAGTTGCTGTTGGTACGGATGATGGCATCCATAATTTGTGGATGTACGCCTGAATGGTTGTCGCTTCCAAAACTGTGTTTCATAGTGTGTAAATTTTCTGTTTGTTACAAATTTACAGACTTTTGCGCATTATTGATAAATTTTATTTAATTTTGGAATCGCACACTTATAAACAGAAACCGCTTCCCGTATGGCAGTTGCCTGTGGAAAGCGGTTTTCGTATGGGGGATGTAGGTTTGGCCTGCTAGTAGAGTTTCTTGCTGGCCAAGTTGAGCCTTTTCTTTACAGAGCTCTTTCCCTTATAGTAGTATAGGGCAAGAATATTTCCTTTTTCTCCATAGAATGTATTGAGCTCCAGGTCTTTATCTGATTTTGGAGTTGCCTGGCACATTGCAAGGGAGTACTGTTTGGTCTCGTTGTTAAGTACAACTATAATGGTGTTGCCAAATACTTTTTCAAGAAGTGCAACTGTGTAGTTTCCAACTCTTTCGCGGTCTTTGCATTTGTTGAACATGTCAATGATTGGGGAGTTGGCAGGAATTATGCCAAATGCCACATCTTTGCTGTTTGCAGGGTTGTTGTTGTACCACCATTTGATAACTTCCTGAACCATAAATCGCTCTGCCTCATATGGTTTGAGGTAATCAATGCTGTTAAGCCGGCCAATAAGGTATGCTTGCTGCTCGGTAGCTCCAGCTCCTGCCTGCTCGGCATCCATTGAGCTTCCGTAAAGGATACCATCTTGGGTTTTGCCGCTGTAAAGGATGTTGTATAGAGCATTGTCGTCCATTGAGTACAGGTTAAGGACAAGCTCGCAATCATCATTGGCAATATTGCTTCTTTTGTCTACTTGGCTGCTGCTGTTGGCGTAACCAAAGTAAATGTATTGCAACCCTTTGATTGTTACCGGTTTAAGCTCTTCTTTAATGGAAAATTCGTTAAGGTTGTAATCGTTGGTGTATACGTTCTCGGAAATCTCGTGGCTTACGCTCCAGTTGCCGTTGCTGTTTGTGAGCAATACAAGCTTGAAGCTGGTTGTGCCGGCCGCTGGTGCCATAAGGGCTGCCACATACTCGTTGTTCCTGTTCTTTACACCGGTAGCCGATAGTATTGCCTCTTTCTGCAATCCTGCAGCTACTGCAAACCCAATGGCCTGCTCTGATGAGATTGAACTTGCGTTGAGCTCCTCAATGCGGGCATTGGCTGCACTGGCGTAGAATGATTTGGGATTGCCGTCAAGGAATGAGATATATGCGGTTACATCATTCTTGTCCAAACTGTAGAATGTGATTGAATCCTTTATTTTCAGTACGGCAGGTGCGTATGTAGATGAAGGGAACTTTTTAAGGAACTTATTGGCGTTCTTGAGGTCCTTTTTGGCCATTACAGTGTTGTAGAGCTTGGTCTCAGCTTTGCTCTGGGCATGTATTTTTCCTGTAATTGGTGATATTGCAAACATTGCTGCAAGTGCTGCCGCAGCTAGAATTTTTCCTTTTTTCATTTTGTTTTTCAGTTAGTTTGTGCAAAGATACAACACAAATGGTGCCAAACAAAAGAGACCAGCTAAAAAGCCGGCCTCTGTAAGTGTTTGTGTATTGATTATTTGCACTCAGCCTCGTAAGCTGCTGCATCAAGCAATGCATCGTACTCGGCAGGGTTGCTCATCTCAACTTTGATCATCCAGCCTGCGCCGTATGGATCAGTGTTTACAGACTCAGGAGCGCCCTCTAGATCTGCGTTTACCTCAATTACTTTACCTGAAACTGGCATAAGACCGTCAGCTACAGTTTTTACTGCCTCAATTGCACCAAAAACCTCACCTGCTGCAAGCTCCTCACCCTCAGTCTGGATGTCAACGAAAACGATGTCACCTAGCTGGCTCTGAGCGAAGTCTGTAATACCAATTGTTGCAATGTTGCCCTCTACTTTTACCCACTCGTGGTCTGCAGAGTACTTTAGATTTGTAGGAGTATTCATAGTGTGTATTAATTTTTAAATATGATTTTGCACAAAAGTATTAAAATATTTTCAATTACAGCCTTTTTAGGGAGAATTTTATAAGCTCCTCAAGTGTGTATTGAGGATTCTCCTTGTAAACGGCCTTAAGTACCTTGTCTGCGGCTGCTTTGGCAAATCCAAGCATGACAAGTGCAGAGAGGGCCTCCTGGAGATGGGTGGAGTTGCTGTCGGGAAGAAGAACAGTGGTGGGAGTGCTGTCCTCGCTTTTGGCAATCTTGTCCTTGAGGTCTATGATTACCCTCTGGGCGGTCTTAAGGCCAATTCCCTTTATGCTCTTTATCCTGTTTACGTCGCCGGTGAGGATGGCGGTCCTTATCTCCGCACCGCTCATGGAAGAGAGCATCATCCTGGCGGTGTTGGGGCCTATGCCGTTTACCTCAATCAGCATTCTGAAGATGTTCCTCTCGTCTTTGCTTGCAAAGCCGTACCATAGCTCCACATCTTCCCTCAAGTGGTGGTGAATGTAGAGCATTACATCTCTCAATGATTGTATTTCTGTAAAGGTCTGGAGTGAAATCTGCAGCTCGTAGCCTATGCCGTTGTTCTCAATTACAGCCTGAGTTGGGGTAATTTCTACCAGTTCTCCCTTAATATAAGTATGCATACCTGATTTTTTTATACAAAAATAGTGATAAGTTTTGTAATTTTGCGTGTTTAATATGTGTAGTATGAAATCAATAGAGGATATAAGGGGAAACTTTCCTGCGTTGCAGCAGAGTGTGTGGGGCAAACCGCTGGTATATTTGGATAACGGTGCCACCTCGCAGAAGCCGCAATGTGTTATAGATCTTGTAGATAAGATGCACTGCGGGGCAAATGCCAACGTGCATCGTGCTATGCATAAGCTCAGCGATGAGGCAACTGCCCTTTATGAGGGGGCGAGGGAGAAGGTGAAGGAGTTCATAAATGCTCCGGCAAGGGAGAACATCATCTTTACAAGCGGAACAACTGCTTCAATTAACCTGGTTGCAAGCAGTTTCTGCAGAAAATTCCTCAGAGAGGGGGATAAGGTTATGATATCGGGAGACTCGCACCACTCAAATATTGTCCCTTGGCAGATGGCATGTGAGATGGCCGGTGCCTCAATTGAGGTGATCCCGGTGAAGGATAATGGGGAGCTGGATATGGAGGAGTTCCACAGGCTGCTGGATGATAAAGTGAAGATTGTTGCTGTTGAGCATATTTCCAACGTGCTTGGCCTTGTGAATCCGGTAAAGGAGGTAATTGAGGCTGCCCATAGCAAGGGGGCGGCAGTATTGGTAGACGGAGCGCAGGGAATAGTTCACTGCAAGGTGGATGTGCAGGAGTTGGATTGTGATTTCTATGTGTTCTCCGGACATAAGATTTATGCAACCACAGGCTCTGGTGTAGTTTACGGCAAAAAAGAGCTTTTGGAAGCCATGCCGCCGTATATGGGTGGCGGCGATATGGTAGACACCGTAACTTTTGAGAAGACCACATACGCACCGCTTCCGTTGAAGTTTGAGGCAGGTACCCCAAATTTCATCGCACAGGCATCGCTTGCTCCGGCACTGGAGTTTGCGCAGAGCTTGAGAGAGGGGGAGATAGCGCAGGTTATTGAGGCAGAAGAGAGAAAGATAATAGCATATTTGAAGGATGAGCTGCAGAAAATTGAGGGCTGTACAGTATACGGCCTTGGATGGATGCAGCAGGAGGGGGCGGCAGAACCGCAGTGGGGAGCCCCGGGAAGCAAGATTCCGCTGTTCTCGTTCAACATTGAGGGGTGCTTCCCTTCAGACCTTGCACAGCTTCTCGACAAAATGGGAGTTGCAGTCCGCACAGGCCTGATGTGCTGCGAACCCCTTATGACCCGATTTGGGGTAACCAGCATGGTAAGGGTATCATTCCTTCCATACAATACCCTTCAGGAGGCGGAACATTTTATAGCAAGCTTGCACAGGGCAGTAAGGATGTTGAGGTAATCTTCCCGACAAGGGGGGCCGCTGATGGGGCCGCTGATGGTGCTGATGGTGGTGCTGTTGATGGGACTGCTGATGGTTCTGATGGTGGTGCTGGTGCTGCTGTCACAGAATGGCCCGGAAACATGACAATTGCCTGTTGGGAAGGCGGTATTGTCACGGAATGGCCAAAAAATGTGACAATCGGCCGCTAAAAGGGAGCCATTGTCACAAAATAGTGCCAAAATATGACAATTACCTGTCGGGAAGGCGGTATTGTCACAGGATAGCAGAGAAATGTGACATCCGAAGCAAAGGAAGCAAAGAGGATGCACAAATACAGTCTCGTAGCTCAGTTGGTTAGAGCACCACACTGATAATGTGGGGGTCCGCGGTTCAAATCCGC
>JAEIGA010012522.1_pt1 | contig 12873 bp, 5 predicted proteins | sample 9270691 | NCBI WGS metagenome assembly JAEIGA01 (sample SAMN17057246, study PRJNA624740) | gut metagenome | biome: biome; isolation source: fecal sample | host: Bos grunniens | place: China: Xizang | collected 2019 | reverse complement strand
AGCATAGCGCCGGGGATAGAACCGATACCGCCGATAACGGCTGCGGCAAACGCCTTGATACCGGGAAGTGAACCGAATGTGCTGTACATACTGGGTGAGCGCATAAGGTAGAACGTACCTGCAAGAGCAGCCAAGGCAGAGCCGATTGCAAAGGTGATCATAATAATAAAGTTTACGTTGATACCCATAAGCTGAGCCGCGCCCTTATCCTCGGATACGGCAACCATTGCTCTACCGATTCTCGTATACTTTACGAAAAGGTTAAGAGCGATCATTACCATAAAGCAGGCAATAAGAGTAACTACTGTGGAAACGCTGATTTTGAGTGAACCGATTGAAAAGCTGCCGAGGTCAAGACCCTGCACCATCTTTGTTCCTGAACCGAAGATCATCTGCGCAAGGCTCTGCAAGAGATAGCTTACGCCGATAGCTGTGATAAGAACGGCAAGAGGAGAGGAGCCGCGAAGGGGCTTGTATGCAACCTTTTCAACAGAAATGCCAAGGGCTACGCAGAATATTACGGAAAGGATGATGGCAATGATGGGATGCACGCTTCTTGCAGTAAATACAAGAATGGTATAGCCGCCGACCATTATAATATCACCGTGGGCAAAGTTAAGCATTTTTGCAATACCGTAAACCATAGTGTAGCCAAGCGCGATCATAGCGTAAATACCGCCAAGGCTTAAGCCGCCGATAAGGTTAGTGATAAAATTCATTGATTTTTCTCCTATATGTCCAAAATTTGCTGACGCAGAAAAATCCACGTCAGCAAACCGTAGTTGATTATTGTGCGCTTGCAGCCTTAACGATGTACTTAACTGCGTCCTTCTGAACGTAGCCGTTATCCTGCCATGTAATGTCATTACCTGTTACGCCGGAGAACTTGAAGTCACCGTTGAATTCAGCCTTAAGGATCTCGCAAAGCTCAGTTGCAGAGATGTCAGCAGGGATGTCCTTACCGCCGTCAATAGCAGCCTTCATTGCGTTGAAGATTGCGTATACGCAGTCGTATGCGGAAGCGCCGAACTGATTAAGTGTATCCTTGCCGTACTTAGCAACGTACTTGTCTACAAATTCCTTAGCAGCGCCATCTGTTGCCTTGGAGTTGAAGTGAGAAAGCATAGAAACTTCCTGAGGGATAGTATTGATGTCGAAGCCTTCGATAGCGGAGTCGATACCGTCAAGACCGTCGCAGCCGTAGTATACAGCGTTAGCAACGATAATGTCCTTAGCCTGTGTCATAAATGTGGAAGCAGGTGTGTAGTAGATAGGCATAAATACGAAATCGCAATCCTTGAGCTGGTTGATCTGACCGCTGAAGTCTGCTGTCTTGTCATCTGTGAATGCAGCATCAATAGTTGTGATGTTGGGGTTAAGAGCAGCCTTGAACTGATCGTAGATACCCTTTGAATAGGGGTCTGCGGAGTTGTAAAGGATACCGATTGTCTTATCGGATGTGAAAAGGCTGTTAACGTAGTTAGCAGCTACTGCACCCTGGTTACCGTCAGCAAAGCACATCTGGTAGCCGTTTGCAAACTCGGGAATCTTGTCACCGGAAGCGGAGGGTGTGAGGAAGAATACGTTATCCTGCTTAGCGTACTTGGAAAACTCAAGACCGGGAGCAGTTGTAACTGTACCGAGGGATACCTGCATACCCTGTTCTACAAGGGATGCGTAGTTTGTGGAAATGTTGCCTGCGTCGTGCTTGTCATCAAGGAATACAAGCTTGAACTTAACGCCGTTGAGTCCGCCCTTAGCGTTGATTTCATCAACTGCCATCTGAGCAGCGTTCTTTACAGCCTGACCGTAAACTGCAGCAGGACCTGTAGCAGGACCGGATACACCGATTACATATGCCTCTTCGCTGCCGCCGCAAGCTGTAAAGCAGCTGAGTGTCAACAAAGCAACGAAAGCAAGGCACAATACTTTAACAAATGTCTTTTTCATTGTGAATGATCTCCTTAATATAAAAAATAAAAAATATGCATCTATTATATCACAAGGATTTTCTTTAGTCAACCCATATTTTTAACAATTTTTACATAATTTTTTTGTATATATTGCATAAATATACATTCTGCTAGTTGATGGGATAAACAAAACGTCCCCCTGCAAAAACAGGGGGACAATTTCGGGCATTTGTTATCTGTCTACATAGACGAGATATACGATTTCGCCTTCACCTTGAGGGTGAACGAAGGCAAATCAACACGGTGTGTTAATTTGTCGAGTGTGTAACCAAAGCAAGGAGCGTCGAAGCCAAGTGTATCGAGGCGCGCGAGGCGACTATGTTTTGGGAAGGGCAAGCCTCCTTAGGTGACACCTTCCCCTCAAGGTGAAGGCTTATAAGCATACAATCTTTTTCGTTTCACCCAAAGTCACGTGGCATTATGCCCGAAACAAATTCAGCCGATAGGGGATTGATACCCTATCGGCTATCACTTTACAGTGCAGAGGTGGTCTATCTGAGATGTTTTTCCTTGATCTCCCAAAAGCAGCTATCCTTCGCGGAGGAAAGATTACAGAGGAAAAGTCCGTTCTGACAGGCGTATCGTACGGTCTGTGCCGTACCACTTTTTACGTTATCCTTAAGGTAGGAAATGCAAAGGGAGGAATTATCCACCATTTTGTAGTTGCGCACACGCATACATCCGTCATAGTAGGGGGTGTCGGGGCAGTCCACGTAATCTGCGCATTTGAGTATCTCATAATATTTTTCCTTATCCCTTTCACTCCAGCGCACCTCCTGATCCTTACAGGGCAGATAAAGGTGCAGCTCTATTTCGGGATGGGATTTTTTCAGCTTGATTATCTCCTCTGCCGCGTAGGTGTCAAATCCGAGAGCACCACCGCAGATAAAGGTATCAAATCCGTTTCGCAAGGCAACGTCAATTGCCATTTTAAACGCTTTTTCATCAAAATCCGCCCCTATGATACGGTGTCCAGTAAAGCAGACTGTATTTATGCGATTAAGCTCCTTCATATGACGCTCCTTTCCTTTGCTATCTGTTTTATTTTATCTCTTTTTTCAAAAAAATGCAATAATTTCATCTTATTTTTTCGAGCAAAAGTGACTGAGTGTGTGATTTTACGCCTGTTCCACCCTAAAGCCCTTTAAATCTTACTCTTTCCGACAGCAAAAAGCAACGTGTTTTTCGGTTGTGCGGTTGTATAATGAGATACAAATATATTCACACGGAGGAAAAAATATGAATAAAACTCACATAATGCTGAAGGAAAGATTGAAGCCCAGCAAGGAGATACGCACGGTGCTTATCCAATGCCTTGCCTTTTTGCTTGGATTCTTTCTTACTCCTGTAAAATTCATTTTTGATATTCATCCATTTTCTATCGCCCTTTTGTCCTCCTGCAGAACAAACGCCGTATTTATCTTTGTGGGAAGCCTTGTATCCGTATACTTTAATATGGACGGCAGCCTTACCTATGCCCTTTGTCTTTGCGGAGCAATGGCTATCCGCGTTGTGGGATCACTATGGCTGAGCGGAGATAAAACAAAGACTGTTGGACTTAATACGGAGGGACAAAGAGAGCTTGTCGCTTCGTTTTTTAAGGAAAATATGGGGGTACGTGTGGCAATAAGCGCCTTTGCCGCCCTGGGAGTAAGTATATATACGGTAGTTATCTCCAATTTTTCCTACTACGAAATCTTTGTTCTTGCCTTTTTTACGGTGGTAACTCCCATTCTTACCTATGCTCTTTGCGGTCTTTACGACGAGGGTGCATCCCCAAGAAAGACTATTGCCATAAGCACCCTGTCCTTTATGATCATTTACGCACTTAAGGGTGTGGAGCTTTTCGGACTTGATATTTCTCTTATCTTTTCCTATTCCCTTATTCTCTACGCATCAAAAAACATTTCCCCCGCAAAAAGCGGAGCCTTTGGTGCTCTTCTCGGGATAAGCCAGGATATTGCCTTTGCCCCTATATTTGCCATAAGCGCAATAGCATCGGGATTTTTGTGGCGTTTTTCCGTATTTCTTGCCATTATGAGTGGATTTTTTATAAGCGTGGGCTACGGCATCTTCACCTCGGGCTACCAGGCTATCGTATATTTAGTGCCCGAGCTTCTCTTTTCCTCCCTCGCTATGTATCCTCTACTCAAGTTCGAGGTTCTGCCCCGTCTTTCCTTCGCCTCCTCAAGCCGTGAGGGAGCAACTGTAAACGAGGTTCTTTCTCAAAAGAAAGAGGAAAGAATAAAGGAAAGCTTTACCCAGGTGTCCGATTCCTTAATGGAGATATCTAAGCTTCTTTACGATTTTGGCACTAATCAGCGTACCATAAGTATTGATGCAAGATATGATAGCTGTCTGCAGATATGTGAAAGCAACTGCTACTCCTGTCCGAAAAGAAGCATTTGCTGGGATAAGGACGTTTCCACCACCAAGGAAAACATTGAAAAGATGTGCGCCGCCTCCTATTACAAAAAGTACGTAAATAAGACGGACATTGACGAAAAATTCCTCCATCGCTGTCCGAATATTGACTCAATAATCGAAAGAATAAATCAAAGGAGCAAGGAGGAGGAGGATGCCCTTTTTAAAAACGATAAGCTTGAGATAATCGGCTCCGATTTTGAAAGTATATCAAAGATGCTCTCCCGTGAGTCGGGGAAGGTAGAGGAGGACGTTTTAATAGACGACATCCTTACGGACAAGGTGAGAAGAAGCGTTGATACCATAGGGTTTATTTGCGACAAAATAGGCGTATACGGAGGCAGAAAAAAACGGATTATTGCCACAGGAGTGGATAAAGAGGGTTCAAAATGCAAAACCTCCGCCCTCATTTACGAGATTGAAAAATCCATTGGATGCAAAATAACTCAACCCTCCTTTGACGGAGTATCTCCCTATTGCACAATGTACGCAGAAAGCAGTATTGCCTTTTCTGCAAAAAGCGTATATCTTTCATCAAAGGCGGAAAAGGAGGATCAAAACGGCGACACTGTGTCCTCTTTTTCATCAAAGGACAACAAATTTTATATGCTTATTTGTGACGGAATGGGCTCCGGAAGTGAGGCATCCGCTACGTCAAAAATGTGCGCGGAGTTTTTAAAAAGGCTTCTTGTCCATCATCCCGACAAGGAAATTGCATTGTCTATGGCAAACAGCTTTATAAGGAACAAGCACACGGAATGCTCCTCCTCCGTTGACCTTTTTGAGATCGATCTTGCAAGCGGAAAGGGCTGCTTTATAAAAAGCGGCGCCGCTCCCTCCTTTATAAAAAGGGACGATAAGGTGTTTAAGCTCACCTCAAAGACCGCCCCCATAGGAATTATGAAGGCGCCTGATGCGGAGCAGCTTGACTTTGACCTTCGGGAGGACGATATGATAACTATGGTAAGCGACGGGATCTGCGCATCCGAGGATGACGTAGGCTGGATATGTGAGCTTCTTTCCGCGGCGGATATTAAAAATGTCGACACCCTCCCCAAGAAAATTATCGAAAGGGCAAAGGAACGAGGCGTCCCCGCTGACGACCGCAGCGTAAGTATAGCCATAGTTAAAAAGGCGGTCTAAAGTAAGTGACATTGCAATGGGCAATTCAGGTTAAATAAAGGGATTGGCGGCAATTTTTTTACAAATTTTGTTGACATCCCTTTTTTAATCGTGTATACTTAATATGCGGGCGCGAGTGTTGCCTGCCAAACGAAATAAACATCTCCTCCGACCAAAGTCGGAGGTTTTGGCGTCTTAAATTCTGAACGGCGGTATCTATGAACACGAAAATTTTACTTGAACCAATTCAAAAAACGAAGGAATATAAGGATCTTATCTCCGCTCTCTCCTCTTTAAAGGAAGGATCGGAGCATTTGCCCTTGCTTATAAACGGAATCGGTGACGGAGTATCCTTCGCTATGGCGTACTCCCTTATTTCCCACGTAAAAAAGGAATATAAAAAGACGGTTCTTTATCTTGTGGCGGAGCAAAGAGAGGCAAACAGACTAAACGATTTTCTTATAAGAAGCGGTCTTAATACCGCCTTTTATCCATACAGGGATCTTAATTTTTACGATATGACCGCCTCCCGAGAGCTTGAGTACGAAAGGCTTCGTATCCTTTGCGGAGCTTGTAATTCTTCCCTTGATGCAGTAGTTACCACTCCCGACGCCTTGCTTCAGTACACTATGCCAAGGTCGGAGCTTCTTGCCCGTACCTTTCATATAGACAAGGGGACGGAAATAGATATTACCTCCCTTACGAAAAAGCTTATTGACACGGGCTATCAGCACGCGGAGATGGTAGAGAGTGCGGGACAGTTTGCGGTGCGTGGCGGAATTATGGATATATTCCCCACAAGCAGTGGAGATTTCTTCTTAAATGGCAAAAAAAGAGAAAATCTGCCCATACGTATTGAGCTTTTCGGTGATGAAATAGACAGAATGGGTGTTTTTGACCCTCTTACCCAGAGAATGACGGAAGGGGTTGACTCCTTTAGCATTACTCCCTCAAAGGAGATAATTGCAGGCAAGGAAGCCACCGAGAAGATGATAGAGATAGTTGATGAGCTTCTTGATAAATCAACCAACGAAAGCTCCAAGGCGGAGCTTATGAGGGAAAGATTTTCCTTGGTCCACGGCACCTCCCTCTCCTTTCAGGACAAATTCATTTCTCTTATCTATCCCGAAAAGGAATGTCTTCTTGACTATTTTAAAGACACGTGTTGCGCTATTTTCTCCGATATTGCAGCAATAAGACAAAAAGCAAGCTCATCTTACTCCTTAAGCTGCGACGAGGGAGCATCCCTTATCGAAGCGGGACTTACCTTAAGCGAATATTCAAGCTATATGGCGGAGCCCGACGCTATTGAAAGATTTATAACGGATAATCAAGTCATAATCTCACACAGATACAACATCGGCTTCAACGGCAGGTGCGGAGGCATATTTGACTTTAAGGCAAAGAGCCTTTCCCTGCGCGACGGTTCTCTTAATTTTGCCATTGATGAGCTTAAGGGACTTACCTCCCTTGGCTACTCCTGTGTCCTTGTGTGCAGAACGGAAACGGAGCAAAGAGGCTCTGTCAAGGCTCTTAACGAGTATTCCGTCCCCGCCTTTGCCTATAAGGAAGGTGGCGAGCTCAAATCCGGTAGCGTATGCGTAATTTGTGAATCCTTTCCCGACGGATACGAGCTTCCTTTATCGAAATTTGCAGTTTTGGTTTTGTCCTCGCGGACGGATAAGCTGACTATAAAGACGAAGAAAACCAAAAAATTTGCAAAAAACGCAGGGGAAAAGATACTTTCCTATGCGGACTTAAACGTGGGGGATTACGTTGTCCACGCCTCCTACGGTATAGGAAGGTATATGGGTATAAAAAATATGTGCGCCCTGGGTGCGTACAGAGATTATATTGCCATTGATTACGCAGGCACGGATAAGCTGTTTTTACCCGTTGACCAGCTTGATATGGTATCGAAATACATTGGCGCAAAGAATGAGGACGGTGAGGTAAAGCTGTCCAAAATGGGCGGCGCGGAGTGGAAAAAGGCCACCGCCAAAACCAAGGCGGCAGTTAAGGATATGGCAAAGGAGCTTATTGACCTTTACGCCCGCCGTCAGAGAATAAACGGCTTCTCCTTTTTGCCCGACGGACTTATTGAAAGGGAGTTTGACTCCTCCTTTGAGTTTGACGAAACGGACTGTCAGAGAGACGCCATTGACGAAATAAAGGCGGATATGGAAAAGCCCTATCCTATGGACAGAGTTTTGTGCGGCGACGTAGGTTACGGAAAGACGGAGGTAGCTCTGCGGGCGGCAATGAAAGCGGTTGCAAACAATAAGCAGGTTGCTATCCTTGTGCCTACCACCATCCTTTGTATGCAGCATTATCAGACCGCCCTTGCAAGATTTGCAGGTACGGGTGTAAATATAGAGATGCTTTCCCGATTCGTTACCCCTTCCCGTCAAAGTGTGATCTTGCGTAAGCTTCGCCGCGGAGACGTGGATATTATAATCGGCACCCACAAGCTTTTGTCGGGTAGCGTGGAATTCAAGGACCTTGGTCTTCTTATCATTGACGAGGAGCAGCGTTTTGGCGTGGCTCAGAAGGAAAAGATAAAGAAGCTTGTACCCGACGTTGACGTCCTTTCCTTAAGCGCAACTCCTATTCCCCGTACCCTCAGTATGGCTATCGGCGGTATACGTGATATGTCCGTGCTTGACGAAGCGCCGGGTGGACGACAGGGAGTACAGTCCTACGTCCTTGAATACGACGAAAACATACTTAACGACGCCATAAGGCGTGAGCTTCACCGCGGAGGACAGGTATTTTACCTCTTTAACAACGTGGAGTATATATACAGAATCGCAGACAGACTTAATAAAGCCTTTCCCGATGCACGTATCCGTGTTGCCCACGGACAAATGGACAGGGAGGATATTGAAAACATCTGGGCTGACCTTGTAAAGGGTGAGATAGATATCCTTGTCAGCACAACTATTATTGAAACGGGTATCGATATTCCCAACGCAAACACCCTTATTATTGAAAATGCGGACAAAATGGGACTTTCTCAGCTTCACCAGATACGCGGACGTGTTGGAAGAAGCCACAGACGTGCCTACGCCTACTTTACCTTCCGTCAGGGAAAGGCTCTTACGGAGATAGCGCAGAAAAGGCTTGACGCCATCCGCGATTTTGCGGAGTTTGGCGCGGGATTTAAAATTGCAATGCGTGACCTTGAAATACGCGGAGCCGGTAATCTTCTCGGTGCGGCTCAGCACGGACATATGGAGGCGGTGGGATACGATCTTTACGTTAAGCTATTAAACGAGGCGGTCCTTGAAGAAAAGGGATACAGAACCGAGGAAAAATTCGAGTCCGTAATCTCCCTTTCCTCCGACGCATTTTTGCCCGAGAGCTACATCCGTTCCTCCGCACAGAGAATGGATATTTACAAAAAGATCGCCCATATTGAAAATGACGAGGACTACAAGGACGTTCTTGATGAAATGACGGACAGATTCGGTAAGATACCGAAAAGCGCGGAAACTCTTGTAAGGTGTGCCCTTGTAAAATCCTACGCATCCAAGGCAAAGATAAAAAAGGTGGAGCAAATGAGGGATCAGATACGCTTCTATCCCGACAAGATCGACCTTGGCACTCTTTATCTTATGTCCAAGGTGGACGCATCAAAGATAAAAATTATGGGTGTGGGCAAAAATCCCTACATCTGCTTAATGACGAAATCCGGTGACCATCTCCTTACGGGGGCTACCGAGGTTTTAAAGACTTATTTAGAAAAATCCAAAGAATCGGGGGCTACGCTATAATGTTTGAAAACGCAAAATGGATAATACATCAGGATAACAAGCAATACGAGGCTGTAAGCTTTAAAAAAGAGCTTAATTTATCAAAAAAGGTGAAAAAGGCTACCCTTTATATTACCTCTCTTGGGGTTTACTGCGCGGAAATCGACGGGGTACGTGTAGGGGATTTTATACTTGCCCCCGGCTTTACCTCACGAAAAAGAGTACAGTATCAGACCTATGATATTACAAAAATGATAGACACAGGGTCAACTATTTCCGTTTCCGTCGGCGATGGCTGGTACAAGGGAAAGATAAACTTCGGCACCGACGAGGGTGGACCCGAAAAGAAAAAGGCCTTAATGGCTGAGATACGCATCCTTTATACCGACGGAACGAAGGATGTAATAGTAACGGACGAAAGCTGGCTTGTAAAAAAGGACAAGATCCGCTACGTTGACCTGTACGACGGTGAAAAGGTGGATGCAAATTACGAGGATGCGTACGTAAATGCATCAATTTATGGAAATCCCCCATCCGTTAAGGTTGTAAAGCAGGAGGGCGTGTACGTAAAGGAGCAGGAAACACTCCGTCCCTTAAGAATATTCAAATCTCCAAATGGGGACACCTTAATAGACTTCGGTCAGAATATGACGGGCTACTTTGAAATAAACGTAGATGCCAAAATCGGCGACAGAGTGGCGCTTTCCGTATGTGAGGAGCTTGACAAGTACGGTAATTTCTACAATGAAAACTACCGCGATGCAAAAGCTGAGTTTGAGTATATCTGTCACGAGGGGCATAACGTATACAAGCCGCGCCTTGCCTTCTGGGGCTTCCGCTATATGAGGGTGGATGAATTTCCCACCGAGATAAAGGCGGATAATATAAAGGCTATAGTTCTTCACTCCGATATAAAGCGCACGGGTTATCTTGACTCATCAAGCCCCTTACTCAATCAGCTTTTTTCCAATATCATATGGGGACAAAAGGGTAATTTTTTGGACGTACCCACGGACTGCCCGCAAAGAGACGAAAGACAGGGTTGGACGGGGGACGCCACCGTATTTTGCAGAACGGCGACCTATAACTACGACGTAAACCAATTTTTTACAAAGTGGCTTAGCGACCTCGCCCTTGATCAGGAGAAAAACGGACACATCCCCCACATTATTCCCCAGACTATCTGTTGGGATTGGAGCGTTGCGGAGCATAGCGGCGCCGTATGGGGAGATGCATCTACAATTATTCCCTATCAGTTATATCTTACCTACGGTAATAAGGAAATACTTAAGCGCCAATACACATCTATGTGCAGATATATAAAGTACATCACCGAGCATACAAAGGAAAAATACCTTTGGTCGGGGTGTGAGCAGTTTGGAGATTGGCTTGGGCTTGACGCCCCCGAGGGAAGCTATCGCGGTTCATCAAACGAGGACTTTATCGCCTCCGTTTTCTACGCACATTCCACCTCTTTAGTTGCCAAAACAGGTAAAATTCTCGGCAGACGTGTGGATAAATACGAAAAGCTGTATGAAAAGATACTTGCAAAGATAAGAAAGACCTTTAAGGAATACAAGACCCAGACCGAGTGCGCCCTTGCGTTGTATTTCAACATTGCAGAGGACAAAAAAGCCGTGGCGGCTCAGCTTGATGCTATGATAAAGGAAAACGGCAACAGACTAAAGACGGGATTTGTAGGTACGCCTTATCTTCTCCACGCCCTTTCACAAAACGGATATGCAGAAACCGCCTACAATCTTCTTTTGCAGGAGTCCTTCCCATCCTGGCTCTACTCCGTAAAGCAGGGCGCCACCACCATCTGGGAGCATTGGGACGGTAAGAACGAAAAGGGTGAATTCTGGTCCAAGGCTATGAACTCCTTTAACCATTACGCCTACGGAAGCGTGGCTGACTGGGTATATATGGAGGCTTGCGGAATACATACGGTTGAAGACAAGCCCGGCTTTGAGGAGGTGCTTATTTCTCCCCATCCCACAAACAAGCTTGACCACTTAAGCGCGCGAATCGACACAAAATACGGCACCATATCATCAAAATGGTATCATTTTGAAGGAAAGGTGCGCTACGAAATTATAACTCCCGTCCCCGCAACAATTATAATTGACGGCAAGGAGCATAGGGTAAGTAAGGGAACGTACGTATTCTGAAGTAAGGCTCAATAAAAGCATTTAAATACAAAAAACCTCGACACATGTCGAGGTTTTTTGTTTGTTATGTTTGTTATTCTTCGGTATATCCGCCCCAAGCCGCGTTCCACTCGGCTATGGTTTTAAGCGCGTCGGGCTCTTTCTCTGCATAGATTTCATCAAATTTGTTCTCGTTGCCGTCATAAGAATGATATTCCATACCGTCTATAAGAGGGTACCAACCCATTGTTTTGCCTGCATCGTAAGAAATGTTTGGTATGATATAATCCGTAATCATTTCCATATCCACATCTGCTTTAAAGTGTTCCTTTTTGGTTTCTAAATAAGCCTTCATTGTGTATTCCTCACCCGTCCAGCAAAGAACGTCCATAAAATATTCGGACATTTCTCTGTCCTGCGTTAATTTCGGAATACACATAAGAATAGTTTGTTGCTCCGAGGTAGAAACATAATATCTCCCTTGTTCTTCATTAAGCATGGGAAAAGGAACTAAACCTACATTATCACCGCGTAATCCAACATAAGATTCAAGTAATTCACGGTCAGTAAAAATGTATTTTCCGTTTATAAAATCTTCATCTACGTGTCCCCATCCAAAGATAGGTAGTAACCAATCTGCATTTTTGGTATCAATAATGATGTCGATAATATCATCTATTTTATCTTTATCATTAAGGGTAATTTCCCATTTGCCTGTTGCCTCATTTACACCTGCTTGTGTTATTCCAAAATTATTAAAAAATCTGTTATATCTGGAAATAGAAGCTCCGTATACGTCATCTTCATCTCTTTCTCCGTCGCCGTCATCCTTGTAAGCAGCTTCGGCATACGCTACAAGCTTATCATAGGTCCACTTGCCGTCTCTTACCAATTGATACAGCTCCTCTGATGCCTTCTCACTTCCGTCACCAAGAACGTTTTTGTTAAAGTAAAGAACCACTATAGTTTCTTTATCAATTGTTGAAAAACCGCCTGTTACAAAAAAGGTATGACCGTGAGCGGTAAAGGTCTTAACGGCATTTTCATTATAATAAGAATTTTCAAAATCTATAAACTCTCTGTCTGCAAGGTCGTATACGTAACCACCTGCCACAATACTTTGTGCATTCATCATACGGGGGGCGGCAAGATCATATTTTACGTTTTTTGCAAGTGTTGCCGCTTCAAGAGCAACGTGCATACTTGCGTTAGCAGCGTTTATCCAATTAAGCTTAACACCGTAGGTGCTTTCAATAAACTCGTTACGGTCAAGAACGGCGTTTTGAATTTTTTTACCAAAATAAGCATCATTTTGTTCAGTGATAAACGCCTCTGGCATTGCCCAGGGCGCGCCTGTTCCATACCAGACGGAGCAGGCAACATTCAAGGTTTTACCCGACCAGGTGTCTCTTATATCGGTTTTTGATGACCAAGTCTGTATAGGAGTTT
>JAEIGA010012521.1_pt1 | contig 12873 bp, 14 predicted proteins | sample 9270691 | NCBI WGS metagenome assembly JAEIGA01 (sample SAMN17057246, study PRJNA624740) | gut metagenome | biome: biome; isolation source: fecal sample | host: Bos grunniens | place: China: Xizang | collected 2019 | reverse complement strand
CTTAACTATTATACAGGTAGCATATAAAAAAATCAATGACTTTGTGGGATTATTTGTTCTGTACGATAAAATTATACACGTCTCGCTTACTGAGGTCTGCCTCTTTGGCAGCTTGTTTGATGGCATCTTTCTGAGAAATGCCTTCGGCTTCTAATTGTGCTACACGGGCTACGGCCCAGTCTAGGTCTCGCTCTTCCGGGGCCTCAGGCTCTGCACCGTGTAAGAGCAGTACGAATTCACCGCGAATGCCGTTTTGTTCAAAATGTGCCAATACTTCTGCAGGTGTACCCCGTACGATTTCTTCAAACTTTTTGGTCAGCTCTCGGGCTGCTGCCATTGCACGGTTCGGGAATACTTCCGCCATGGTTTCCAATGTATCTTCTAATCGATGCGGAGATTCATAAAAAATCATGGTGCGTTCTTCTTTGGCCAATGCGGTAAAAAACTGTTGTCGTTCTTTTTTGTGTCGTGGAATAAATCCTTCAAAGCAGAAGCGGTCGGTTGGAAGCCCCGATAGTACCAAAGCAGTAATAGCTGCTACAGGACCGGGCAGTACGGTAAAGGGAATCTCTTCGGCCAAGCATTGCTGTACCAAATCATAGCCTGGGTCAGATACACCGGGCATACCGGCGTCAGACACTAGAGCCACATGTTTTCCATCTTTGAGATGTTGAATAATCACATCGCCCTTTGTCATTTTGTTATGCTCGTAATAACTGGTGACCGGTTTGGAAATATTGAAGTGGTTTAATAGCTGCAGTGTTTTGCGTGTGTCTTCGCAGGCAATCAAATCAACGGTTTCTAATGTTTCCAGTACACGCAGGGTAATATCCTGCAGATTGCCAATAGGTGTAGCACAGAGATATAAAGTTCCGTATGTCATAGTGTACCTCCTGTGGTGGTATCAAGAATCTTATCGATAGTAAGACAATACTTCTTTGCTATAAGTAGATTTATCGCTGGTAATGGATGCCGTTGTTTCATAAATCGGCAGCGGCGGCATGATGGTGATTCCATTTCTGCCGTCTTTGATTGCTTCCATTAAAATCAAATTGGCCGGCTGATCTATGGTAGGGTGAATCATACGCAAACGATAGGGTGCCAATCGATGTTTTTGACATAACGATAGGATTTCGGTCAATCGTTCCGCACGATGAATCAGCGCAAAATGCCCACGATCTTTTAGTGTACGAAAGGCGCATACAATGAGCTGTTCTAATGTGCAAGCCAGTTCATGTCTGGCCAGTGCAATTTGTGGATTGGGATTTTGTTTGCCGGTGCCTACTTGGAAAAACGGTGGGTTGCTAATGACGAAATCATATTGTTGTTCAAATGATTTCGGTAGTTGTGTCAAATCCTGCTGATGAATGTGAATATGGGATTCCATGCGATTATATTGAACGGATCGCGTGGCCATATCGGCAATTTCGGGCTGTAGTTCAATCCCGTCAATTTGTAGATTGTCATACCGAGACGCCAAAAGTAGTGGCATAACGCCGCTTCCGGTGCCCAAATCTAAAAGACGCTGTTGTTTGTTTGGATTTGGTTCTATAAAATGTGCTAGGAGCACAGCATCGATAGAAAATCGAAAGCCCTGCGTTTTTTGCAGGACTTTCCAGGTATGTGGGTTTGTTTCGGATGTAGCATATCCATATACATCGCGGCTGATGCATAAATCGGTGAAGGTTTCGTCTGGCTGTACCGATAAATCAGTTGGATACATTGCTTAATACCTCCATACATAAAAGGCAGCCGCCATCGTGGGTTTTGCCAAAATACGCAGGGCACACATGAATCCCATCATCATACAGTTTTTGTAGCGTATGCAGGCCGTCATTTTCGTTTTGGCTGCTTTGTACAGCAGGTGCAGCCTGTTGGCGCAACCATTCATTTTCCGCCTCTAAATTGGCAATATAGGTTTGTAGCTGCTGAAATTCTTCTGTCAGCTGGGCCAATGTTTGCTGCATGGAAGCCAGTTGTTTGCTTAAATTCATGTGATTCCCTCCCGTACAAATAAAATTTAGTCTTCTAGATTGCGCAGATCAAACCCTGCTTCGTCATCGCCCATATGATCTAGAGCATCTAAATGTTTCACTTTGCAACCGCATTTTCTGTTTTCTACATACACATCATTTTCATATTTTAAACAGCACAATAAACGACCGCAAATACCGGAAATTTTGGATGGGTTCAGTGACAGATTTTGCTCTTTTGCCATCTTAATGCTTACCGGTGCAAAGTCACCTAAAAATGTGTGACAGCAAAGTGGACGACCGCAGAATCCGATACCGCCCAACATTTTCGCTTCGTCTCGTACACCGATTTGGCGCAATTCGATGCGCGTGCGGAATACAGTAGCGAGGTCTTTTACCAACTCACGGAAGTCTACACGACCGTCGGCGGTAAAGAAAAATACGATTTTGCTATTGTCAAAGGTGTACTCAACATCAATGAGTTTCATTGGTAACTGATGAAATTCGATTTTTTCTAAGCAAACCTGAAATGCTTCTTTTTCGTATGCAGCATTGTCTGCTACATGGGCATCGTCTTCCGGTGTTGCTACGCGAATGACTTTTTTCAGCGGTGGAATAATATCATCTTCCGACACTTGTTTTAACCCTACTACAACATTGCCGTATTCGATACCGCGTGCGGTTTCTACAATGACATGATCTCCGGCTTGAATCTCCATTTCATCCGGATCGAAATAATATATTTTACCGGCTTCCTTGAAGCGGACGCCAATAACGGTGATACTCATGGTGAATCCTCCTAATATATGTGCTCCATACTTGATTTAGAAATCAGTATTTGTGTTTGCAAGTAACATTTGCGATTTTAACAGCGCGACTTCCAGCACTAACCGTGGCGATGCGTTGGATTCCAGCTGTTCTGTACCGGTGCGAAAATACTGTAAAATGTGCAGTACGTGTTCCGGTGTAATCTGTTGGGTACGCAATTCCGCCAAATAATCCTGGTTGGTAAGCAATAGATTGTCGCTATGCATCACTGTCAGTAGTACATCGTGATACCAAAGCTGCCCTAGCTCTAGTAATGTGCGCACCATTTTTTTATTTTTGTCCCATTGTTCGCACCAGCTGAGAATTTGTGCAGGGCGTATGGTATTCAGTTTCGCCAAAAACTGATAGAAGTCCTGTCTCGTAGCGGCGAGTTCCTCATTTGCTAGCAGTTCTTCTGCTGTACGCATAGAGCCACCTGCCAATGCTGCTGTCAAGCCGATACGACTTTGTTGTGCAGGATACATCTGCTGCAAAAGTGTTTGCAACAATGTTGGCGACAATGTTTGAAACTGTATTTGCTGGCAACGGGACAGAATGGTAATTGGCAGATTCTGCACCTGTGCAGTAATTAAGAGAAACACGGTATTGTCCGTGGGTTCCTCCAATGTTTTCAGTAGACAGTTAGCAGCTTGGTCAGTCATCAAATGCGCATCATTGATGATAATCACCTTATAGGCACTATCATAATTGCGCAGCGATACTTTGTTAAGTAACGCACGAATTTGCTCTATTTTGATGCTGTTTCCGTCTGGTTCCAGTAATATAATATCAGGCTGGCTTCCGTTTTCTGCTTGAATACAGGATGGACAGGTACCGCAGCTTTGTATGGTGTTTTTGGACTTATTGGTGCAGTTGAGGTATTGGGCCAATGCCAGTGCAGTCTTTTTTTTGCCGATTCCTTCCGGCCCGGTAAAAAGATATGCATGGGCAATATGCCGTGTCTCAATGGCACGTTGCAATATATGGATTGCCTGTTCCTGACCTTTGATTTCTGAAAACTGCATAATCCGCTCCTGATTTCAATAATGATAAAAATATCTTACCTTTCATTGTATCGTATTGATAAAGAGAAATCAACGAAAATAAAAGGATTTCTGTGGTTGTTGTAGGAAATAAAATAACAAAAATTTGTTTGTTACTGTACAATCTGTATGGTATCATATGTTTTGCGGCATAGACAACGAAAGAATGCATGAGGAGAAACAAAAGAGGAGATGGTAGCTGTGCCGACTCATGAAACAAAAGAAAAAATTGAGAATAGTGCTTTGCGTGCCTTTATGGTATTTTTGAGTTTGATGTTGCAGATTGGCTGGTTTATCTGGCTTGGGTTATATTTGCAACAATATTATATTGTGTTGAGCACAGCAGTTATGATCATCAGCTGGGTGTTGGCACTGCATGTGTATAGCAGACATATGAATTCGGCGTATAAGCTTTCTTGGATTGTGCTAATTTTGGTACTTCCGGTATTGGGGATTAGTATGTATGCTTTGTTTGGCTCGCAATTATCCCATGTTTGGGTGCGCAAATATATGGAAAAGCAAGATGATGTAGCAGCGATGTATCTACCTGATGAGGAGATTGCATTAGAAGAACTTCGTGTACGGGATTATGGTTTGGCAAATCAGTGTCAGTATATCCAAAAGCATGTGGGATATCCGTTATATCAGAATACCGATGTGTCATTTCATAATGATACGGCAGTCGCATTAGAGGACTTAAAAGTAGAACTGCAGAAAGCAGAAACCTTTATTTTTATGGAATATCATGCCATAGAAGATTCGGTAGCTTGGGCAGGCATCGAGAAAATTTTAGTAGACAAGGCGGCTTCCGGTGTGGAAGTACGTATCTTGTATGACGATGTGGGCAGTATCTTTTTTGTCGGCAAATCCTTTACCAAACGGTTGCAGCAGCAAGGGATTCAGTGTAGGGTATTTAACCCGATTTCTCCGCTGTTGAATACCTTTATGAACAATCGAGATCACCGCAAGATTGTAGTCATTGATGGAAAGGTTGGCTTTACCGGTGGGTATAACATGGCAGACCGTTACTTTAACATCAACAGTCCATACGGGTATTGGAAAGATACCGGGATCAAACTGATAGGGGATGCGGTAAAAAGTCTAACAGCTATCTTTTTGGAAATGTGGAATGCAACCCAGGAAGAAAAAGAAGATCAGACGGCGTACTTCCCGGATGTGGTGTATACTGCAAAAGAAAAAGGGTTTGTACAGCCTTATGCCGATGCCCCACTGGATAGTGAACCTACCGGTGAGAATGTGTATTTGAATGTCATAAAAAATGCAAAACGGTATGTATATATCACTACACCGTATTTGATTATTGACGATGAGATGGAACGAGAATTGACACTCGCGGCACAGCGCGGTGTGGATGTGCATATTGTGACACCGGGTATTCCGGATAAAAAGATGGCATTCAATGCCACACGTAGCCATTATGCACGGCTTGTAGCTTATGGTGTGCGGATTTATGAGTACACGCCGGGCTTTATGCATGCCAAGCAGTTTGTATGTGATGATGAGGTCGCTGTCGTAGGTACAATCAATCTAGACTTCCGCAGTTTGTATCTCCATTTTGAAAACGGCTGCTGGTTCTGTCACTGCAATGCGGTACAAGATGTAAAGGCAGATTTTGAAACATTGTTTGAAGAAAGTGAAGAGGTAACGACCAAATATAGTGGAAAAAGAAGCTTAACATTGCGCTTGGGTGAGTGCATATTACGCCTATTAAGTCCAATGATGTAATAAAGAAAAACTCTGTACATAAACTTGTACAGAGTTTTTCTTTTGTAAAAATATAGCGTTAGTAATAATACACGATTACTTCTTTATGGCGTTTTTGCAGTTCTCGTGTCAATTTTTCCACCAAGGTGTCACGCAGGCGCATACCGGCTTTGATTTGCTCGTAAGCTTCGTTTACCTGTGTGCCGCAGAAAATAGTGATTTTATCTGCCCATAAAAGCTGTTCTAATAGCATACTTGCACCGCTTTTTGGAATGTGCTCTGTACGATTTTCCTCTAAAAGGCGTACACAATAATCCATGGTGATAATGCCTTCTGTAACCAAATCAATACCATCGATTTTCGAGATTGGTGGTACTTCATCGGTGAGAGAACTATTTACGGTATGCACTTCTTTATGGGTTTCACGGGCAAATACTTGTGCCGTTGTGCCGCCACAGATAATTTTGCGACCGGCGGTGGTATAAAATGCATGTACCATACCGGCATCGTCCTTTTTATCTACCGGCAGACCGGTGAGCAGTGCACATTCTCTTGGCTGGCGCATATGAATCGCAACAGCGGTAGTGTCATCGCCAGGTTCGTTGATATAGTAACTCATACAAATATCGATCACTTGATTTACTAAATCTTGCGCCGATTTATGATCTTTCACATGTTCTTTCAATGCCTTTACCAAACCGGAAGTTTGTAAACCAAAAGAGAGTGTCAGCCCTAAGCCGGCTTCTGTAACCCCATCGCTGGTGATTAACAGATATTCATCTTCTTTGAGTTGAATTTGTGCTTTGTTAATTTTTTTGCCAAGCACATCTTCACTGGTGCGTTCCACCACTTCTACAATGCCTTTCGATACAGTAATAGGCGGTAGTCCGTCAAAATCGATAATATCCACTAGACCATTGGGCTTGATGCGCAACAATGTAAATGTGGAATATGCCAAACCACGCACCGAACAAACCGGCAAAGTCCCAATGATGGTTTCTACAATATCTTGTAGCGGTACATGTTGGCTTACCATTTTGGAAATGATTTTTACCGTAAGATTGGATAAAATATTTGCTTTTACGCCGCTTCCAAGACCGTCAGATAAAACTACGAATGTTTCTTCCGGCGTATATACCACTTCCACCGAATCCCCGCAAGTAACTTCGCCATGTTTGATGAGTTGTCGCTTTCCTACCTCACAAACGAGTTTTTTTGTGTCACTCATGGCTTCAGCTCCTTCTCTTGGCTAAACTGTTTGATCAAATCCAACAAGATAATTTTTGTTTCTGCAGTGGTTTCCCCTAACAGGCCGGCAATTTGCTGTGCGACAAACATTTGATTGTTGATGACTTGTGTGGCTTTTGTTAAAGTTTCTTCACGCATTTGCTCCATTGCTTCTCGCTTGGATTCTTCTTCTGTAATATCAGTCAGAGTCGCCATGTACATATTCTGCGTTCCTTGCATACGCACGATATTTTGTCGTGTAATAATGCCCAAATCATCATAATGTACGGTTAGATTTTTAATACCCCATCCGGTTTCGGCAACTTTTTCGAAGTTACGATGATCAATATATTCAAATACTGCATTGCCAACTTTTAAACCATATTTCTTAAACATTTCTCGTGCGGCAGGATTGAAATCTTGGATGATGAAATCCTGGTCAAAGATGATAATGGCACTTGGACTGCTGGCGATGGCGGTGTTGGCAGTAGACTCTGCTCTGCCGCGCATATATGTCTGACACATTTTTTCTTCTGCATATCCACGGGCTACGGCCAATGCTTTTTCATAACAAGTATCGTATCCACAAGCACCACAATTCATTACTTTTTTGTTATATTGCTTTAAGTTAGATAAAATCTCTTTGATTTGACTTGTTTCTACTTTGGCCGGCGCTACATAGCGATTTTGGAATGTGCGGCTAACATCAGGTATTTGTTCAAAATGATAAATCGGTTTTTCGCTGTAAGCCTGACAATACTGGTGAATCTGCATTTCTTTTTCTAAAATTCCTTGCTTATCCAATCCAAAACCAGATACACAGCCATCACGACAACCATTTAATTCGATAAAATGACTAAAACGCACATTGGTGTTGCTTGCTTTATCCAGTTCGTGCAGAGCCTCTAGGCAGGTGCTAATACCAGACAAAGATTGTGCATCATTTGGATTCAAAATCGTTCGGTCAATCATGCTTTGTGCCAAATTTCCTGCAATGGCCAAGGGTGCACCGATTGGTTGATATTGTGTCAATGTCACATCCACCGCTGCCAGTGTTTCTGCATCTACTTTGTGGCTGAAAATAAAATGCATTGCTTGATCAAGGGTGATGGTTAAGTCGATATCTCGATCTTGTCCCACCATACTGAGGCAAGGAGAAACATGTACGACTTTGATATCTTCCCCATATTTTTGTTTTAGTAAGCGTGCGTGAATAATCGCTTCATTTTCGATTGGTGCTAAATGTGGAAGCAAGTTAGGAAATTTTTGCTCAATCAGGTTGACTACAATTGGGCAATGGCTGGAAATAATATAATCGTCAGTATTGGTAATTAAATCCGCATACGCATTTAAGAATGGTTCAGCATTAACAGCCATCTCTTCTACAGCGTAAAAGCCAATCAATTTTAAACGCGCCCATAGCTCTTTTTGACTCCATTGATGAAAATGGTTGACAAATGAAGGAGGTAGGCTGAGTACTACTTTATGCTGTTTTAAGTAGTCTTCTAGTTTTGGAATTTGATCGATGATGGTTTTGGTATACTGCGGACATTCACGAACACAGCGTCCACAAAGAATACATTGATCGGTCATAATTTTTGCCTGGCCTCCACGGAAGCTGATGGCTTTTACATCGCATACACGCAAACAACGGTAGCAATCGCGGCAGTTGCCCATATTATTGATAATTGGAAACATGCTCATCCCTCCTGTAAACAGATATCAACCAAAGCGGGTACATCGGCTACGGTTACATGTGTGTATGTTTCGCCGTTGATGCGTACGATAACACCGTCGATACATTGACTTTGACAAAATGCGCCGCCTAGTTCTATCGATGCAGTTGTTGTATTTCGTTTATCTAATTCTGCTTGAAATGCTTGTGCAATCAGTGGAGCGCCTTTTAAATGACAAGCACTGCCCATACAGATTTGAATCGTTTTTAATGTATTTTTTTCCATGTTGAATACCTCCGCTGTAACATAAATGCTTTTGATTAGTTTTACTTATAAATATTATACTGATTTCTGCAAAAAGAGCAAGGGGGCAATGCGCTTTCCAGCGGTTTCCTAATGAAATTCGTGCGGATTTTGGCTATACTGACAAAGACCAACACAAGGAGGTAGATAGGATGAATGTGATAAAACAGCTAACATCTCTAGTGATAGTCACAGTAGTATTGGTTTGTTGTAGCTTTATAACTGGCGGTGCAAGCGCAGAGGCAGCAGTTTACAAAGTGCAAAGCGGAGACACGCTATATAAAATTGCCGCCAATTATAAAATTACGGTAGAGGATTTGAAACAGGCAAATCATTTGAAAAGCAGTACAATTCGTACGGGAGAATTGTTGCAAATTCCTACGTATGTGCAGCATCGTGTGAAAACGGGAGAATCCTTGTTTCTCATTGCAAAACAGTATGGTTGTACAGTAAATGCGATCAAACGTACCAATGATTTACACAGCAATACCATCCAGCCGGGCAAAGTACTAAAAATTCCTGCTGATGGTATAAGTGCAGAGCTAGCACATGATAGTACTGCAGTGGTCACCAGTTCTCGTGGAGGCTATTATCGTTCTTACACACAATCAGAGTGGGATATGTTGGCCCAGGTGGTGTATGGCGAAGCACGTGGAGAAAGTTATACCGGACAGGTAGCGGTGGCTGCGGTGGTACTGAACCGTATGGAGGCGGATGATTTTCCAGATACGATGCATGGTGTCGTATTTCAAAGAAATGCGTTTACCTGCATCAACGATGGGCAGTATTATCTGAAGCCCAATCGTACTGCATACCAAGCGGCATTAGATGCGATGCATGGTGCTGATCCGACCAATGGATGTTTATACTATTGGAACCCGGTAACTGCTACAAGTAGTTGGATTTGGACTAGAGAGATCCAATTGACAATTGGCAATCACGTGTTTGGCTTGTAGGGAAAATAGAAATCTTTACAATGTTCTGTAGCCTAGATATACGGTTTTTCCATCACTGCGGGTGATGGGTTTTCCCTCTAAGTATTCTAATGCAGCAATGCAATCGCCGATAATCGTATCGGCGATTTTTTCGTTATGTACAGTTCCTCGCTGTGCCGATTGCCATTGTTGATGATTGAGACTAGACGCTACACGAATTTGTAACTTAGCTTCCGCTGTTTTGGCTAACATCAGTGGAGGTATGGAAAAACACTCTGTTCCGATGGTATCAATCAATCGGCGAGACACGCAATGTGGCCCGTGAGAGGGGGTGGCAAGACCAATGGTTGGGAAAAGTTTCAATGTTCGGTTTAGTTTTTCTCGATAATATAATACGGTCTTTGCAATTGCAGAACGATATTCGATATAGGGATAACAGTTGGTCAATGCCAAATCGCAGTTGTGATCAATTACGGCTGCTACCAGTTGCTTTAGGCAGTCATCGTATGTTCCGACCATGTCCCCATCTACAAATAATATCGCATCAGCGCCAAGTGTATGTGCGCAGTGTGCGCCCCATCTGCGTGGCACATCGATCCCTAAGGGAAGTGGATATTCTATCATAGCAAGCTGTGTAGAAGAAGACGTAATCAGTGGGTGTGTGAGCACACGTTGGCGTGTATTGTCTGTGCAACCGTTTAACACAGGAATAATTTCCTGCAGTGTTAGTTGAGATAAATTATCCAATACGGATACAATCCGCAGTTCTTCGTTGCAGGCAGGGATTACTGCAGCTGCATGAACAGGTGTGAACATATCCGTAGCCCCCTTTGATGCGGTATTAGAAGATAGAATACTATATGCAGCAGAATCTATGATGGGAACAGTTGACAAGCTGTGATTCTTCTGTATAATGAACAGAGACAAATTGTATGCACACGATTTGTATAAAAAGATTGGTCAACAAGGAATTGTTTTGTGATAGAGAGAAGAGGTTAAAGCATGGAATTAATAGAAATGCTGCTGGTGGTATGTCCACTGGTGTTTTTTGCGTCTTTTGTAGATGCCATTGCCGGAGGTGGCGGGTTAATCTCATTGCCGGCGTATTTTATTACTGGTATGCCGGCCCATATGGCGATTGCGTCTAATAAGTTTTCTGCTGCAATCGGTACTGCGATTTCAACAGCAAGGTTTATCAAAAGTGGTAATTTGCATATGAAAACAGCGCTTCAGACAGCGGTAATTGCTTTTGTTGGTTCTGCACTGGGTGCAAAAATTGCGCTGTTTACCAGTGACTATTATTTGCGTATTGCAATGATGGTACTTCTCCCTTGCGTTGCAGTATTTGTATTGCTTAACAGACAGAAAGACGATGAAAGCCGTTTTGAGCAGATGTCCAAAACTCGAATTTTTATCGGTATGGTAGCCATTGGTCTTCTAATTGGGATGTATGATGGATTCTTTGGTCCGGGGACAGGGACCTTTTTGATTTTGGCTTTTACTACAGTGCTAGGTTTTGACTTAAAACGTGCCTGCGGTAATACGAAAATTGTTAATCTAACTACCAATGTATCGGCTCTGATTGTATTTATGTTGGCAGGACAGGTATATTATGCTGTGGCGATCCCAGCTATGTTTTTCTCGATTATGGGAAACTGGGTTGGCAGTGGTTTAGCGATCAAAAAAGGTGCCAAATTTGTGCGTCCTGTTATGGTGTTTGTGTTGTGTTTATTATTAGTGAAAATTGTATATGATTTCTTTAGCACAGTGCTGTGATCATTCACAGCACTGTTTTTCTTTGCATATAGTAAGGTAGTAGGGATGCTGAAAAAAGAATTGAGGTGCAGATGATGACAACACAGGAGAAGAAGGTTCGTGTAGGTGATTTGGTGTTGCGTACATCCCATGGGCGAGATGTGCTGTTTCGGATTGAAGAAATTGTGCAACAAGGAGGAAAGCGGGTTGCCCTATTAAAAGGTGTGGATTTGCGATTATGTGCCGATGCACCGTTGGAAGATCTGTATATTCCTACTGCTCAAGAAGTGTCAAATCATCGTAAACCATATACCAAACGCAGCACGGAGTTATTGCGAGGAATTACGCACAGACGCAAAGATACTGTGGAACTGTTCTTGAGTCGTGCAAAAATCACATATAAGAAAACGGAGTGTGCACCGCTTGAGGTGTTTGAATTACCTGGCACAGTGTTGCACTTAGATGGAGATAAAGAATATTTAGATTTGTGTATGTCTACGTACCGGCAACTTGGAATTCGCGCCAATGGGTTCTATGTGCCGGAAGCAGAACAGGCAGATCGAGTAAAACGATATCTAATGGAGTTTACACCGGATATATTGATCCTTACCGGTCATGATGGGCTCTTGAAAGGCAAAAAGGGATTTTCTTGTTTGGATAATTACCGAAATTCCAAGCATTTTTTACGAGCTGTGCGCAAGGCACGGGAATTTGAACCGGGCAGAGACGATTTGATTATTTTTGCCGGTGCATGCCAATCGCATTATGAATCGTTGATTCATGCAGGCGCAAACTTTGCATCTTCTCCGCGTCGTGTATTGATTCATGCATATGATCCTATTTTTATTGCGGAAAAGGTAGCATTTACGCCGTTTAATCAAATGGTGCCAATCAAAGAAACCTTGCGAGATACTATTACCGGCACGGATGGTGTAGGCGGTATTGAAACGAGGGGGCGGTTACGTATTGGCTATCCAAAATCACCATATTGAAAAAGTAAATTTATTCGGCAATCATTGATCCTGCAAAAGCAATGATTGCCTGTATTTTTATCAAAAATATTGACAATTACCCCAAAATGAATTATTGTATTAGTATAGTAATACAATATTGAAGTGAAAAATAAAAGTGGAGTGATGACAATGGAAAAGAAAAACTATGTTTGTCCAAAATGCGGATGCAAAAAATATGAGAGCGATCAGTTCCAGGCGACAGGCGGTAATTTTGCCAAAATGTTTGATGTGCAGAATAAAAAGTTTATCACAATCAGCTGCAAAGAGTGTGGCTATACCGAGCTGTATAAAAGTAAAGGCGGTCTGAATATTCTAGATTTTCTGATTCAGTAACGGGAGGACGCGTATGGACTTTCAATCCAATATACCGATTTATCTGCAAATTATGGATGATATCAAACAGCAGATTGTATCAG
>JAEIGA010012520.1_pt1 | contig 12874 bp, 17 predicted proteins | sample 9270691 | NCBI WGS metagenome assembly JAEIGA01 (sample SAMN17057246, study PRJNA624740) | gut metagenome | biome: biome; isolation source: fecal sample | host: Bos grunniens | place: China: Xizang | collected 2019 | reverse complement strand
CACATATTTTCTGGTGGGCAAATCGGTTGGTGGGTGCGCTCCGGTTATATCATTGTAGATATTGATGAAGGCAAGGAGCAAGCTATACAGGTTGTCAAAAAGCTCAAGCTGAAAACCTTGATTTGTAAGACTCCCAAGGGCTTGCACCTTTACTTCAAGTGTGACAAGGAGTATCCACAAAAAGTCGGTATGGTCCTTCCTTGTGGTCTAAAATGCGATTTCCGGTGTGCCAACAAAGGATATGTGTTACTACCATTTGGAGCTGAAGGAAGAGCATTTAACAAGTGCAGAGAGATCGCTGAGCTGCCTCCTGAGTTTACCCCGATGGTCAACCGCAAGGAGAGCTTGTTGGGATTGAAGGATGGGGATGGGAGAAATGCAACTCTGTTTGCTCACCTTATGGCATACAAGAACAGGGGTGCAACTTCGGCTCAAATCAAGACCATGGCTGGTATCATAAATGACATCATTTTTGAGGATCCCATGGAGGAGAAAGAGCTTGAGAAAATTGTTGAGAATACAGAGAAATATGAGGCTGCTCAACAGTTTGATAACCCATATTTGATTTACAACTCCAAGGGTACACCAACCAACATCAACCATAGAGCTATCTGTGATTATTTTGTGAATAGAGGAGACGTTTTTGTACTTGGTGGAGAGTGCTATCAATACCGGGATGGGGTGTATGTTGAAGCAAGTAGTCATGTAAGAAATACAATCAAGGACATGATTCTTGTTGATAACTTGATCACACAAAACCGTATTATGGAGTGCTTCAGGCTGATCTGTGATGATACTCGGCTACAGCGAACTGCTGCGGAGCTGAATAGAGACCGCAACTTGATTAACTTTCAAAATGGGGTGTGGGATATAGCTCAGAAAAAGCTCATACCACATGACAGCAAATACCTTCAGACTCTGCAAATCCCGCATGTCATTGGTGAATACGTTCCATTTCCTGAGACTCGGCTCTATGACTTCTTCAAGAAAACCAAGCTGCCCAAGGAAGATATCAAGATGCTGCTGAAGTATATGGCATACTGTTTGACTTTGGACTATGGTTTGAAAACCTTCATGATTCTCTGCGGTCAATCGAACACTGGCAAATCTGTACTGATCCGGTTCTTTGAGACACTGATTGGTAAGGTGAACGTATCATCCCTGAGTATGCATGAATTGAATATGCGGTTCTATCCGTCTCAGTTGTATAACCGATTGCTGAATAGCTGTGCAGATAACTCTTCCCTTCCATTGTCATCTATTGAGAACCTCAAGAAAATCACAGGTGGCGACCAGATCATGCATGAGAAGAAAGGCAAGGAACCGTTTTTCTTTGTGCCATTCTGCAAGCTGATCTTCTCTTTCAACCAGCTGCCACTTCAGCTTGAGGAAAAGTCCAATGCTTTCTACAAGCGTATGAGAATCCTGTTTATGAACACAGAGTTGTTCCTCAATAATGACTATGTAAATGATCTGTGCAGTGAAGAGGGTGTGACTGAGATTATACCTTACTTGCTCCATTTGCTCCCAGTGCGTGAGATACCGAGGACATCCAGCAGTGACAAGTATGTGGAATCTCTCCGGCAAGATTCTGATAGCATCCATGCCTTCATCGCCAAGAAATGCAAGATCGGTGAAGACTATTACATGGACAAAACGGCTCTGTATGAAGCATACTGCAGGTTCTGTATTGATAACGGTCGTGAGAGCAGCAAGAAGCACTCATTCATGAGGAACATAAGGGCTCAGGGATTCAAGGAAGTCCGGGATCCTAAGACAAGAGAATACCTCTGGTGTGGCTTGAAGCTGAGGGGGAAGAAAGATGAGTGATCAATTTCGTCCCATACCTGGCTATGAAGGACTGTATTGGATTGACTCTGCAGGACAAGTTCTCAACAGGTCAAACCATTACATGAAACCCATCAAGACCGACAAAGGTTATATGGTTGAGCTGAGGAAAGATGGACAAAGAGAAAGGTTCTTTATACGAGAGCTTTATATCAAAGCAACGGAAGAGACATGAGAGGGAGAGACATGAGCGAAGAATACAAGACTGAAGTCATCCGACGCTGTGCAGAGGCCAACGGCCCCTGCTGGGAGTGCCCGCAGCGGGAGGAGTGCCTGCTATGGGAGGAGGGCGAAACATGAAAATATCAGAGGTGTTCATCACCACGATAGACATTCTGAAAACGTATGACAAGGAGCATCCAAGGGCTATTTTTGATGTGGACGGAAATACCGTCAAGGTGAAAGACCTTGTGGCATCTTTGACAAAGCTAGTTAGCTGGCTGTACAAGGATCTGACAGATGAGAGTCTTGAAAGGGTCACCCGGTGTTATAGCTGTCGGTATTACAAAAAGTACAAGAAAAAAGGTGCTGTTAAGGGAACTGCTTTTTATGCTTGCAGCCTTGATAGAGCAAAGCGCAGACCTGACTTTTTCTGTAAGGATGGTGAGCCAAAAAGATGAAACAACAGATTGGTACCATGAAAAGCCATGACGAGGTCATTGATGATCTTGATGTTTTATTTGTTGCTGTGTATAACCTGCTCTATGAGAAGATTCAGCAGGAGCCCAAGAAAGGTATTGTAATATCAAAGGGCAACCCAAATCAGCGCAAGGTGAGATGGAAAGAAATACTGGACATTGCTCATGAGGCTGAGGACTATTTCACTTTTCGCAAGGTTCGTACTGGCTGTGACATTTGTGGTAAATGCAACAATTTTCAACATATGTCTGAAGTGTCACCATACAAGGGACAGTGCAAGGCTCGTGGATTGACCCTTGTTCATGCCTGGGGAAGCTGCCAGCGATATTTTGAGAGGAGGGAATCATGAATCGGAGACAGCGCAGAGAGTTGGAGCGCAAGGGTCAAATTCCCAGGTCTGAGCCAACCTATAACATGAAACCGAAAGCTATGGTTGATGCAGTTTTGAACGGAGACGGCAAAAGCATAGTGATGGCTCAGATTCACAAAAGCTTGGTACAGAAAGAAAAGGAATTGGCCCTTGACATAGATACATGTGTTCTTTGGACTTTATATAACAAATATGGATGGGGCAAGCAAAGACTCAGAAAATTCTATATGGACCTGTTTGAGGAGCATCTAAGGATGAGACAGTTCTATGATACTGATGAGCCTTACCCAGAACGCATGAAGCTGAAGGAAAAGGGTATTGATGTAGAGGCTTGGTACAGCGAGCTATTTGATGATGAAGGCAATTATCGCTCCACTCTGGGAGGGAAAGAATGAGCTATCAATTTGCTACAATTGATATTGAGACCACAGGCTTGAACAGGTACAAAGATAAGATCACCTGGATCGGTGTAGGTCTTGCTCATAGTGTGGATGAAGAGCTGGCCAAGATCTTGATTTATAAGGGTGATGACCCTGACGCAATAACCCGGTTCAAGAAGCTGACTATGAAGCTCAAGGAGCATGAAGTTAAAATCATCTTTCAAAATGGCAAGTTTGATACCCTGTTTCTTGAACACCATCTTGGGGTGAAGCTTCCCATCAGTGAGGACATCATGCTGATGGGAACAGCGTTTGACCTTGTGGCTGAGCATGGTCTGAAGAAGATGGCACAAGTCTACCTTGGTGTTCCTGATTGGGATATTAAGAAAAAGGAAAAGCTTGGTGGTGACAAGGATATAGTTGTGCCATACCTCAAGCTGGACGTGAAGTATACTTGGGAGCTGTTCCAATATTTCACCGAGAACATGACCGAGCAGCAGATGAAGGTCTACAAGGAGCTGCTCAGGCCAGCATACAGAGCATACCGGGACATTGAGCGCAATGGTTTGTATCTTGATCTGGATCAGCTCCAATATATCCGCAAAAAGTATGCTGATGAAGAAGCTGTTCTCCTTGCTCAGCTGAGAAAATACTATGACATCAACTGGAATAGTTCTGCTCAGGTTGCCGATGCATTCTTCAAAAAGGCCAAAATGCCTGTGATCAAGAAGACCGACAAGGGTGCTCCGTCTACTTCGGCTGAGGTTCTCCGTGAGCTATCAATGAAAGGGTATGAGCTTCCCAAGTTATTACTTCAGTATAAGGATGCTGCAACCCGCAATAAGATGTTCCTCAATCGTTGGGAAGATGACTGCTATGAGAGCAGGATTCACCCCAACTTCAATCTGACCAACGTGGTGTCCGGTCGAACAAGCTGTAACAATCCCAATCTTCAACAGGTTCCCCGCACCAAGGATATCCGAGGCTTGTTCAGTGGTGCACCCGGCATGATCCTATTTGAAGCTGACTATTCTCAGCTGGAGCTGCGTATTGCTGCTCACTATGCCAATGACAAGACCATGCTGCGTATATACCATGAAAAGGGGGATATTCATACTGAGACTGCAAAGCTATTCACCAATGGAAGAGAGCCTACCAAGGAAGAACGTGGCAAGGCCAAAGCAGTCAACTTCGGTTTTCTGTATGGTATGCAGGCCAAGAAATTCGTGGCCTATGCTTTGAACAGCTATGGTCAGACATTTACTCAAAACGAGGCCGAACACATCAGGAATCTGTTTTTTGCCAAGTATTCTCGGCTACTACCATGGCATGCTGAGCAAGAGCAACTCTGTGAGATGCAGGGTGGTATCTACAATATGTTTGGTAGGTTCCGCAGGTTGCCTCTGATCTATTCTGACAACAAGTGGGAACGTGCAAGTGCTGCCCGGCGAGCTATCAACACTCCGGTTCAAGGCTCAGGATCTGATTTGCTCATATCAGCGGTTACACAGATCAATAAGGAATTGAAGGGTATTGCTTGGATCGGTGCAACGGTTCACGACTCAATCATTGGTGAATGCCGAGTAGAGGATAAGGATTTTGTGGATGCTACTATTCGTCGCATTATGATTCATCCTAAAGTGCTGGATGACTTTGGTGTAGAGCTGCGTGTACCTCTTGATGTTGATATAGGCTGGGGTCCATGGGGCACTCACTAAAACCAACGAAAAAGTGAGATATTTTGAGTTTCTTGCTGATTACCAAGCATGTGTTTGGTAAAGCTACAAGAAAATTGCCGAAAAATATGGCTTTACTTTTTCCAATCTGTATAGTATGATACTCAATGTAAATGAGGTTCACACCTCTCAAATAACTGAAAAGGAGATACAACAATGATCGAATCTAAGAAGGGCGATAAGGTAATCGTCAAGGGCTTTACCGGCATCAAGCTCGGCGTCTTCGAGGTTGCTTCTGCTACCAAGAAGACCATCACCGTCAACAAGAAGAACGGTGATGAAATGATTTTCGACCGCAAGACTGGTCGTCAGGTCAACGTTGAAGAGGGCAAGGAAAAGTATGCCAACTCCGTCATGGAGGATGACGGCAGCTTTGTTGCTCCTTCTACCCGTGGCGCCAGCAAGAAAGCTGCTGCCAAGAAAGCAACCAAGGCCAAGCCCGCTCCCGTCGAGGATGATGAGGAGGAAGAAGCTGAAGAGGAAGAAGAGCCTGTCAAGCCTGTGAAGAAGCCTGCCAAGAAGGCTGCTCCGGCCAAGAAGTCTGCCAAGAAGGTCGTTGAAGATGACGACGATGACGACTTTGAGGAAGTCGACGAGTAACAACTAAAGAGGGCAAGGCTATCTTCCTTGCCCTCTATACTGGGGTGTGGTGAAGTGGTAACACAGCGGACTTTGACTCCGTGATTCGCAGGTTCAAATCCTGCCACCCCAGCCAGTACTCTGTTCCTGGCAGAGTACAAGGATTCTGCAAGCGGTGGTTGAAATCCATCCTTGAGGCCTGTATAGGATCATGGAGTGTAGCACAGCATGGAGGCTCGGCACGGCAGAATCCTCTATATGGACCATTAGCTCAGCTGGTTAGAGCGCCCGACTTATAATCGGGTGACCATGGTTCAAGTCCATGACGGTCCACCAGAGTTATTCCCCAAGCTCAAACTAAATACTGAACAAGGAGGTGAGATAAGATATACATCAGTTATTCAAGAGAAAGCACCTATCTACACTGCCCCTATCAGCATTGGTTGAGGTATGTGAGACGTCTTGAAAAGAAGAAGCCTGAGCGTCCGTTGTATTTTGGTACTGACTTCCATAAGTTACTGGAGCTGAGAAATGATCCAGCTGCTCTGAAAGAGGCCAAGCAGACCATCAGGGAAACTTTCTATGAGCTTCCACCGTCCTATCAATCGGATCTTGGAGACAGCTACGTTCAAGATCTTTTTACTATCTTCAAGGATTACAGACAGGTGTATCGAGACGTGAGACAACCTCAAGTCACCGAAAAAGAGTTTGAATTTGAGGTTGGCAGAGTCAAGGATGAGTCCATTGTGTTTGTCGGTAAAATTGATGAGCTGTATCTTCTGAAGCATCAGGGAGTCAAGTCTATTATTGTCGGTGAGCACAAAACATTTTCAAACAAGCCAAGCATGGACTTCCTTGTTATGAATCCCCAAAAGTGCCTCTATGCAAAAGCGGCATATTTTTTGAAGGGTATTTTACCTGACAAAGTAAAATGGGATTATATCAAGTCTGTCCCCGCAAGTGAGCCTATTTGGCTGGACAAGACCAAGCGGTTTTCTGAGGCAGCTTCAACTAAGATAACTCCTATGAGCTGGCGCAGGGCTTGTAAGGAACGGAACATCCTTGATCCGGATATCCTTGCCAAAGGTGACAGATATGCCTCAAATATTTCTGAGTTCTTCTTCCAAGTTGAGCTTGATATTGACCCAGCTATGGTTGAGACTATCTGGGATGGATTTATGTACACTGCCAAGCAAATCGTTCGCTTTGGGGAGAGCAACAAAACCAAAAATGTCACACGAGATTGTAGTTGGTGCCCATATCGTGACATCTGCTACTCTGAGATGACTGGTGGTGATACTGAGTATATCATAGCAAGAGACTTTGAAGATAAATCAGAGAAGAGGTGAAAACAATGGCTGTTCTGGACAAAGTCGTAAGTATTTCTGAGCTCGGTCAGCGAAAGCTCTGGGTAATCTGGGGCAAATCCAACAGTGGCAAAACTTGGCTGTCCTCCACTTTTCCCAAGCCCCTTTTGTATGTTCAGATCGGTGATGATGGCGCTAATACCATTGCCCGGCAGGAAAACATCGATGCTATTCGCATTCAAAGCATCGAAGAGCTGAAGAACCTTTGCAAAGAGCTTGAAAAGAACAAGAAATACAATACCATTGTATTTGACACGTTCTCCATGGTTGTCAATGAATGGGTTGATGAAAAGGTTATCAGTAAGAACAAAAAGATGACCCAACAAAGTTGGGGTGACCTCAAGACAGAACAAGAAGAGGTTATCAAGTTGACCCATAAATTGGCAGGCAGACGGCACGTGGTTTTGACTTGCCATGAGAGTATGGATTCTATTGAAGGGCTGGAAGATGAGATCACCCCTGACGTGCGTCCATCTGTGTCTAAAGGTGCAAGAACATACCTTGAGGGTATGGCCAACTATGGTATCCACACGACCAGAATCTCAAAGGAAGTCACCAAAGGCAACACAACAAAGACCCTTGTCAAGTATGCGGCTGACATTGGTCCCAATCCCTACTACTGGACAAAGCTCCAGATCGACCCAAGCATTGAGGTTCCCGCAAGAATCATCAATCCCACTTTTGATAAGATTGCCAAGGCTATTGGCATTGAGGAGTAACAAATGTCTCAACAGATGGTCAATGGATCCCACTATGATGGGTCTGTAACTGTTACCAATCGCATGAGCAACCGATATGCAGTTGTCGGTATGCCTCTTGCTGGTAAGCATCTCAAGTCACAAGATCCTACCAGCTTGAAAAAGCGCAAGGACCACTGGTTCATCAGAAATCTCAACCGTGGAAATCGGTTGTGAAATAATAAGGAGGAAATAACAAATGGCAAGACGTGTGAAACTGGATATGACAGGAGTGGAGTCCTACACTCGCTGCCCGGAGGGTGAATGGCTGGCCAAGCTCTCTTCCATCGAAGAAGGGACTGTTCAGGGCAGCGGTGACGACTGCCTGAAAGCTCGGTTTGAGGTCATCAAAGGCTCGGCTGCTGGCTGTGCCGTGTTTGAGACCTTCAGCCTGACCGAGAAAGCCCTGTGGAAGCTCAAGGGATTCCTCGAAGCGATCGGTATGAAGGCCAACGGCAAGTTGAGTCTTGACCTGGACAAGCTGGAGGGCAAGGTCTGCATCATCGAGGTCATCCATGACGAGTACAATGGACAGAAGCGTGCCAAGATTGCCTCTTACCTCAAGCCTGAGGATGATGAGGAAGACGAAGAGGAAGACGAGGACGAAGAGGAGGAAGAGGCTCCTCGCAAGCCTGAAAAGAAAGCTCCGGCCAAGCCTGCAAAGAAGTCCAAGCCTGTCGAAGACGACGATGAGGACGAAGATGAAGATGAGGAAGAGGAGGAACCCAAGCCCAAGAAGACCTCCAAGAAGTCGCCTCCGGCCAAGAAAGCCCCTGCCAAGACCAAGAAAAAGGTCGAAGAGGACGAGGATGACGATGATGACTGGGAGGATGACGACGATTGAAGTCGTGACTGGCCTCCACAGTATCTGCCATTTTGAGGGAGGGGAACAACACCCCTCCCTGTTCAAGGAAGTGACATAACATGGACTTGTATAGTATACCAGGAGACACCGGAGGATCATGGAGGTTGGACAAGTTTGTAGAATACCAACATGAGGTTCCAAGTATTCACTACCGTGTGTTGGGTGAATACATAAAACGGTATGTTCCTGATAGGGATGATGCTGTAATGATGTGCTGGTATATGTCTGCAACATATAACGAGGTCACCTGTGTTCTTTTACAAGAGATTTTTGACTGGAAAAGCCTCACACCGCAAACAGTAAACAGTTATTGTGAGAAGTTTTGGGATGAGTACAAAACGGTTCTTGAGTTTGGGTCATCAAGAAAATATGCGAAGAATATGGATTGGTTTCCGTATCTTATGGAGCAGTTCATACGCAAAACCAAGAAACACCCTTATCGTTGGTTGAGAAGTGTATCTACTGGGAGCCCAATAGATGCATATCTATCTGTGTATTCATCAATGTCTTCAATGAAGTATACAGGAAGATTTGCTACAGACCTTTTTATGGAATCAGTTATGTACATTCAAGAGTATTTTGATCTGTCCTATACTGAACCTTCTAAGCTGGATTGGAAAAGATGTAGCAATCTTACATCTGGGCTTCTAAATATCTGTTATGAGGATGAGGCAGCTAACGAGTTTGACAAAACGGGAAAACTTGTATTTCCGCCTGAGTATCTACGAAAGCAGTTGCTAAGGGTTCAACACAGGATCTCTGAAGTATATCCTGAACAAGAAGATGACATAAACCTGTTCATAGGAAAGTTATGCAGTTTCCGTAATCTGTTCAAAGCTTCCCGATATGGTGGTTTTCATCATGATAGAGAACTCGGTTGGCTGAATTCTTACAAACAAACCTTGCCAGAATTTGGCACACTCTGGGGAAGAGTATTCAAACTCCGTCAAGTAATGTTTAATGAACGGTTCCTTGGAGAACTTCATGACTGGGATGGTATTCGTCCTAAAAGAAAGAAACTTTGGCTGAAGGAGGGATTGACTGGTGTGGAAACGGATGCTTGTTAACATTCGTGGCTGTAATGGGGCTGGCAAATCGACTATCCCTATGTCCATGATGGATGATCCTGATATGTTTGTTCAAGAGCTTGTAGGCAGCGATGGCAAGAAGATCAGTGCCTTGACAGTATTCCCGTCCTATGGCTGGGTTGCACTTGGAACCTATTTCAACAAGACCGGAGGACTTGACACTCTGAAGAACAACGATGTGACCCGGATGACCCTGTATGCTGCCCTTGATCTGTTTCCTGAGTATGATGTGCTCATGGAGGGTATTATGGCCAGCACTATCCGGTCAACCTATATTGACTTGTTCCACGAGATTGAGGACACCTACAGAGGGCTGAAAGTGCTGATTGTGTCTCTTCTTCCTCCTGTCGAGGTTGCGATCTCTCGTGTCTATAAACGGAATGGGGGTAAACCCATCAAAGAAGACGCTGTGCGAGGGAAGTGGGAAACGGTTGAGAGGAATGCGAAATACTTCGCTGATGCCGGATTTGACTCTATCAGAGTGAATTCAGCCAAGGTGAAGAAGTCTCATATGCTGCCAGCATTCCTCAAGACAGTTGAAAAACACCGGAGGTGACCTATGAAACCTGTTTTGTGTATACCCTCGTATTCCCGGCCGGATGGGGTAGCTATTGAGCGATGCAAGGAATTGCCTCTCAAGAAGTTTATATTTATCCGCAGGGAACAAAAAGACTTGTATGACAAGTGGAAGCCTTGGTATACTCTTGTTCTTCAAGACCACGGAACAGATATCGGTCTGGTGAGAAAGAACATAGTCAACTACTGCTACAAAAAGGGCTTTGACTGGGCTTTTATGCTGGATGACGATATCTCAAAAGTTGAGACAATAGGACGCAAGCCTGATGGGTCTATGACAGCCAACCGGATTATTGCAGGTGTACCTGGTCCAAGGATGGAGCCTGAGGCATTCAAGGCCTGGTTCAAGGTTGCCAAAAGATGGGATCTGGCTTTGAGCTCACCCAATCATAGGGCATATGACCGTTTCAACCATGGCATACTCCAAGTGAACAAGTCAGCTTGTATTCAGTGTGTTCTGCTCAATATTCCTGCGGTCAAAGCTGTGGGTGGATACAAGTCCCTACATGAGACCGGGAATGAGGACTACTATGTTCAGTACAAGCTGATGTCTGCTGGTTTGCTGACAGGCAAAGTTGGTTGTGCTGAGTATGATTGCCCAGCTGTTGGCTCTGGTGAAGGTGGCAATAATACAGATGAGTACAAAGACCTGAACAAACGGTATGAGCTGTATGTTCAAACCTTCCTTGACAACGTGTGTAATGACCCAAACCTCGTAAAAACAAAAACAACTCAAACAGGACAAAAATCCATACAATTTGTCTGGAAGAATTGGAGTGGATTTGTAGAGAATTTGGATTTAGTCGGAGGAAATCTGTATGTATAGGGAACCAACCACAGGATTGTGGTGCAGGGAAGATACCCTTGATGAGTATGTAATCAAGGAGCAGCACTGCTATGACCCATTGCTCCAGTTTGTGAAGGGGAATGTGGTTATGGATATCGGAGCAAACATAGGTGCATTTGCCTATAAAGCTCTGGAAGCTGGGGCAGCATATGTCATATCCTTTGAACCTGACCCCGATAACATCAATATGTTTAACAGGCAGGGCCTTGATAATGTAAAGCTCATTAAGGGAGCTATCTCCCAAGAAAGAGGAACTGCTAAACTGTATGTGAACAGCGGGAAAAACAAAGGAATGCATTCTCTTCAGCCAGTAAACGGAAGAAAGACAGTAGATGTTAAGACCTATTCATTCATGAAGGCCATTGAACGGTATGCGCCCGACTTTCTCAAGGTTGATATTGAGGGTGGAGAATTTGAGTTTGATATGTCTCATATTCCTGAGGGTGTAAAAGGTATTGCCATTGAAATACACTTGAACCATAAGGGAAATAGAGAACTGGCTGTAGATCTTATCAAGCAGCTAAAAAGGCAGTTTCCAAATGTTCTGAAAGACCCAAATATAACTGAGAAGAACTGGACAACCCTGTTCATTGGTACAAGGAGGAATGTAAAGTGTTAATTGTACTTGAAGGCTGCGATGGCAGCGGCAAAAGTTCCCTGGCTGAGCTCTTGAAGAGCCTTTCGTATGACCCTGATAATGTTGAGGTCATCCATGCTACTCGTGAGACTCCCAATGATATGGACTGGTTTAGCAAAATTATGGACCGAGCCAAGGATCACACTGTTATCATGGATCGGGCATTCTGGGGACAGTTTGTTTATCAGAAACCCAATGAACGCAAGCTTGGTTTCAAAGATCTGAGCCAGCTGGAGCATAGGCTGGCTGATGAGGGGGGCAAGCTCATCTATGTATATTCTCCTGAACGTGTGATTGCCCGGCGTTTACGTAACCGCAATGAAACCCCAGCCCTGCCCATCAGGTCCTTACTGAGGAAGTACAAGATGATGTGCAAGTATGCTCACTGCCCGGTGATCTGGTACAATAGCCACAACGGCAAATGCAAGCTCTTTGAAGACTACAAGAGGAGGGATAAAGCATGATTGCGTTTACAGGCAAAACCGTCAATGCAGTGTGGGAACAAGCTTTTGCTGCTCTTGATAAGCAAGCTGTCAAAGGCTTTGAAGATTCCTCCCGGGATGGGGCTGTAGTGGGTGAGCTTCTTGATGCCGTTATGGTTGTTGAGGATCCAACTCGCAATATTGTGACCAGTGACATTCGAAAGATGCCTATGCGGTATGCTGTGGGTGAGCTGGCCTGGTATCTTTCTGGATCCAACCGAGTGGCTGACATCTCTCAGTTTGCCAAGAAGTGGACCGAGATCTCAGATGATGGGTTGACTAACAACTCCGCATATGGATACCGGATTCACCACATGTTTGGTTTTGATCAGTGGGAGTATGTTAAGGAACTGATCAAGAAGGATCCCAACACCCGGCAAGCAGTTATCCACATCAAGAGTGCCAGCAACAAGCCTACCAAGGACACGCCGTGTACCGTGTATCTTCAGTTCTTCCTGCGCAACAACAAGCTGAATCTTTCTGTACACATGAGGTCCAATGACATCTGGATGGGTGTACCCTATGACATGTTCAGCTTTTGCTTCCTTCAGATGAAGATGGCTATGGAGCTTGGTGTTGAGATTGGCACCTATACGCACTATGCAGGATCTCTTCACATGTATCAGAGGGACTATGTAACAGCCCTGGAAAATATGACTGCTTTGGCCCCTGCTGCGGCATCAGCAACATGAGAGACGGTTTAATCAAGTTCATATTGAAGGT
>JAEIGA010012519.1_pt1 | contig 12875 bp, 9 predicted proteins | sample 9270691 | NCBI WGS metagenome assembly JAEIGA01 (sample SAMN17057246, study PRJNA624740) | gut metagenome | biome: biome; isolation source: fecal sample | host: Bos grunniens | place: China: Xizang | collected 2019 | reverse complement strand
TCACTTGCACGATCTTCTGAAAATATAGTAACAACCATACAGGTGAAAGCTCCTTATAAAAAATACAGTGTCACTGATGTCCTTCATCCAGACCGGACATTACAAACTCTGAAAATGGAATAACAATGAAATTCTATAAATTGATATTTTTGTCATTTATGACATTCCTCAATGTGCCGACAGATAGAGCCGTCAAACCTGAAGTGTGGAAATCGGTTATAAAACGGATACAAGAAATCTCCATGGAAAAAATAGGTATCCCTTGCATCTATGGAGTCGATCAGATACATGGAGCCAGCTATACGGATGGTGCTGAGAGGTTTTGAGAAAATAGAACTTGAACCAGGTGAATCTGCAACTGTGAGCATAACCATACCGGCATCGGATCTCGCATTTGTAGGTATGGACGGGAAATGGAGATTGGAGGAGGGGGATTTCATTATAAAAATGGGAAATCTCAACACACGGATAAGATGTACTGAAGATTTCGTTTGGAAGACACCCAATATAGAAAAATGAGCATGAAATTATACAATATGATGAAACATACGTTATCCATAACAGTAGCATGTGCCGTTACAACACTGCTCTTGTCTTTTACCTCCTGTCAGAAAGAGATGAATGCCGTCTCACCTGACGGTAGATCGGTTATTGAACTTGACATTGACAAAAACGGAGAAATCAACTACTCGATCAAAAGAGACGGCAAGTATATTATACTTCCTTCTGCTATGGGATATTGCAGCATGGAAAAGAATATGAAAGACGGATTCCATGTTGTAAAAATAAAACAAGAAAAGTCCGATGAACAATGGACACAAAAATGGGGGGAGAACAAGAATGTGACTGACAGGCACAACGAAACGGCAGTCATGTTCAGCAATGGTGAAATGAACTTAACCATCCGATTGCGTGCATTCGATGATGGAGTTGCTTTCCGTTACGAATGGGATGCTGACAAATGCGATTCTCTGCAGGTAACGGATGAACTGACTGAGTTCCGATTTGCTGAAGACGGCGAATCCTGGTCAATCTCAGCCAATTTCAACACTTATGAACTCAAGACTCGGCATGAAATGCTGTCAGAAGTCGATGGAGGAAATACCCCTTTTACATTCCACATGGGAAATGTCTTCGGCTCTATTCACGAAGCTGCACTCTATGATATGCCTGAGATGTGTCTTTTCAAGAAAGACAGCCTTCGGTTCAAGGCAGAACTTGCTCCATTACCAAATGGAATCAAAGCATATGTGGGGAAAAGATTCAGGACATCATGGAGAACTTTCCAACTTGCTGACGAGGCAGTCGGCCTTATAAACTCCTCAATGATACTCAACTTGAACGAGCCATCTGAGATCAGTGATGTGACATGGATCAAACCACAGAAATACATCGGGATCTGGTGGGGGCTGCACCTTGGCAAGAATACCTGGGTACAAGGAGAAAAGCATGGTGCCACCACAGAGAATGCGATTCGATACATTGATTTCGCCGCCAGACACAATATCCAAGGTGTACTCTTTGAAGGCTGGAATAAGGGATGGGAGAATTGGGGAAAGACCCAGGAATTCAACTATCTTGAAGCATATGATGATTTTGACCTGCCGACAATCAGCCGTTATGCCAAACAAAACGGAGTAGAACTTTGGCTTCACAACGAGACCGGGGGAAACATTCCGGAATATGAAAAGGTTCTGGAAGAAGCGATGAAGATGTACTCTTCATATGGTGTCCATACCCTGAAGACAGGGTATGCTGGAGGCATCCGTGACAATTACCAGCACCATTCGCAATATATGGTAAAACATTATCAAAAAGTCGTTGAGACAGCCGCGCAAAACCATATAATGATTGATGTCCACGAACCGATAAAGGACACTGGTATACGAAGGACATGGCCGAACATGATGACTCGGGAAGGAGCAAGAGGTATGGAGTGGAATGCATGGTCAGAAGGTAATTCTGCAGAATATCTGTGTACCATCCCTTTTGTGAGACTTCTCGGAGGGCCGATGGATTATACCCCAGGAATCTTTGACCTTGACTATTCTACCATTCGAGGGTATAAGACAGAAGACATGTGGGACGAATACAATACCGAATGCCGTATCAAGACCACGCTTGCCAGACAAATCGCTAACTGGGTAATCATATACTCTCCATTGCAGATGGCTTCTGACCTGATAGAAAATTATGAGACTCATCCTGCATTCCAGTTTTTTGTTGATTATGAAGCTGATTGCGACTGGTCCAAAGCGCTTCAAGGAGAAATAGGTGAATACATTGTTATTGCAAGAGGGGCAGGTGAGAAGATTTTCCTGGGGGCAGGTACCAATTCAAAAGCCAGGTCAATCGATCAGGTATTGGATTTTCTGCAGGAAGGCACCACATATGAATCGAAAATCTATTGCGATTCTTTGACTCCGGAAGATCATCCTGAGACATACCGGATACTGACCAGGGAATACCAAAAAGGTGATATCCTACATATAGACATGGCATCCAGAGGTGGATGCGCAGTTTCATTCATACCGAAAAAATAAATAACATATGAAGGTCCTTTTTATATTAATCATCGCATGTCTGCATTGCTGCTGGCTCAAAGCCGACAACGATTGGATAATTGCGGCAGACAGTATATCACTCTCGAAAGAATATCATGCAGCTTCTGCTGCCAACGGCGAACTGGGTGTGACGGTTGAACGTGAACCATTTAGTCTAGGACATGTCATTGTAGGTTCGTCATTTGAAGATGCACATGATGGTAATGTGGCACAGATACTCGAAGGAATCAATCCAATCGGACTTGAACTGTACAAGTCTGGCGAAAAATGTGACTTGTCCCATATTTTACCATCTTATCAACATGTCGATATGCTGCATGCAAAGCATATAACGAAATTCTCCATAGGATCAGCAGACATCGTCTACTCTGTGAGAGCAATGAGAAACATGCCGTATATGCTCATGATAGAGGTCGAAACCATTGCGAAAGAAGATGTTGAACTCACATACATCAATACGCATATCCCTTCCCGGAATTTCATCGGTTACAAGACCACTTCCAGAACGGTAGATTGTGATGGAGGGAAAAGGATGATGATCAACAGGTCAGAAGGGTCTTACAACAATGGAGCAGACCATATCGTGGCTTCGTCCGCCTTTATTCCAGGTCAGAGATGCAACATCGTTTCGGAAGACTGCGTAATGATTAACCTCAAAAGAGGTGAGAAGGGCGCATTTTCACTCATAGGCACTCTCTGTACGAGTGATACATTCTCAGATCCTTGGAATGAATCAGAAAGACAAGTGATGTCGGGTATCATAAAAGGTACAGACCAAATGATACAGGAACACGAATCCCTGTGGAGAGAACTGTGGAAAGGAGACATTACCGTTGAAGGGGATGTACAAGCACAAAAAGAAATAAGATTTGCTTTATACAACCTGTACTCATCCATCAGGAAGGGCACAGGAAGAAGCATCGCCCCAATGGGCCTTTCTGTTAAGAGTTTCTATAACGGACACATATTTTGGGATGCAGAGACATGGATGTTTCCTGTACTCCTGATACTTCATCCGGATTTAGCTCTTGAAATGCTGAATTATAGGTATGACGGATTGTCAGCAGCAAGAAAGAATGCTGCAGCACATGGTTATAGCGGAGCCATGTATCCATGGGAAGGAGACCACAATGGAGAGGAGGCGACACCGACCTTCGCCTTGACAGGAATCATGGAGCATCACATCTCTGCAGACATTGCCATCGCATGCTGGCGTTATTGGTGTGTGACTAAAGACTACAGATGGCTGGAGGAGAAAGGATATGAAATGATGTCAAGCATTGCAAAATTCTGGTGTGATAGGGTGACACGTAATGCAGATGGAAGCTATTCCATCAAGAATATAATCGGAGCGGATGAGTATGCAGAAAATGTTACGGACAATGCCTTTACCAATGCTTCGGTAAAATGTGCCCTATACTATACTCTTCAGGCAGCCAGAATTGTAGGTGCAGTACCGGAACAGAAGTTCAAGGTCATTGCTGACGGATTGAGAATTCCTAAATTTCCCGACGGAACAACCCGCGAGCATTCCACCTATGACGGCGAAATGATAAAGCAAGCGGACTGCAATCTGCTGGGATTTCCACTTCAGTTCATAACGGATCCTAAAGAAATGCTTCAAGATCTGAAGTACTATGAACATAAGATCGATCCCAAAAACGGTCCAGCAATGAGCTATTCGGTATTTGCAGTACAATATTCCAGACTTGGAATGGGAAAGGAAGCAACTGCAATGTTTGAACGGGCATACAAGCCGAACCTCCGAGCTCCTTTCGGTGTCTTTGCAGAAACTCCGACAAGCGATAATCCGTATTTCATGACAGGAGCCGGAGCAATGTTGCAAAGCGTGATTTTCGGATTCGGAGGAGTGGATATTACAGGAAAAGGCATCAAGCAGGTCAAATCTGTCCTTCCTGATTCCTGGACGCGGGTGACCATCAAATGCAAGGATAAAGTCTATACAAGAAAATAATGCGTAACAACATGAAACGTATTATATTAATGGCTGTGGCCATGGTCGCCATCTTCTTTCAGGGTCAGGCAAAGACAGAAAATGAAATCAATTGATTTCATACAATATCAGAACTGCGTGGGGGAGGGATGGAAAGAACTCCTGGGACTACAGGAAGACTGCAACATCAGGTCTTTTCCAGAAGGAGTCACCTGATGTAATCGGTCTGCAAGAGGCAATGAAATGCCAGCTGGATTACATTGATTACACATGTCCGGAATATGCACATGTTGGAGAAGATCGTGACGGTGGGATTGAAGGCGGAGAAACGATGGCCATCTATTACAGAAAAGAAAAGTTCGATCTTTTGGATCATGGAACTTTCTGGCTCAGTGAATCACCGGATATCGTTTCAAGAGGATGGGATGCGGCCTGCAACAGGACAGTAACTTGGGTAAAACTGAAACTGAAAGGGAACAACAAATCGTTCTATTATTTCAACACCCATCTGGACCATCAGGGTAAAATAGCAAGAAGCAAAAGCATTGAGCTGATAACCGAAAAGATACTGCAGATCGCAGGTAAGAAACCGGTAGTCATTCTTGGGGGGTGATATGAATTCATCTTTAGATTCACCTATTTTCAAGCCAATCCTCCGTTATATGAAACCTGCAAGAGAAAAAGCGAAACAGACAGATTATCAAGGTACCTTCAATGGATTCGGATCCGCACCTGATACCATTATTATCGATCATCTTTTTTACCGTGGAAGGATGAAGTGCAAATCATTCAGGACTCTGACTGATGATTATGGAGCCTCTTACATTTCAGACCATTACCCGATTGAAATCATATTTACATTTTGATGAAGGGGCCGACTTTTTAGTCAGCCCCTTTTCATACTTTCAAGAATATCTTCTGACGATATAGGAAATACAGGAACCCCCAACAGACAGCAATGTATACTATAGCATTGAATAAAGGTTGGACATTATCAGGAAGAAAACTTATTGCTCCGTGAAAGATTGCCTCTGAGGTATAATTGAATTTGACGAAAACCTGAGCCATATAGATGGTAATGGAATTCATTCCTATAACCCTGAAGAACAAGGTCCATTTTCTGCATTTCAACACGTCAACTATATAGTACATCAATGCGAACAGAACCATGGAAATCCCGCCGACAAAACACACGAAAGAACTGCTCCAGAGATTCTTGTTTATCGGAAAAACCTTGTTCCAGATCAGTCCGAAAGCAGTCAATACCAAACCGGTGACAACAAGTAAAAAAACCTTCCTCTTACCGGTCATTACATTTTCTTTCTTCTTGACAATCTCACCAGTCAGCATTCCCAATAATGCAGTTGAGATCGCAGGTAAGGTGGAGAGGATTCCCTCCGGATCGTGAATGCCATTGAGAAGTTTGCCTGGAAGAATCTGTCTGTCAACCCATCCGACAAGACATCCCTCCATAGAAAAGACGTCTGCTCCAGCTCCATCAGGTGCTGGCACATATTTCAACAAAAGCCAATAGAAAAAAAGTATGAAAGCTGTAATCAAGACTCTTACGCTGTTCTTTTCAACAAAGACAAATATCAGCGCAGCACCGGCCCAGGCCAATCCAATCCGTCCCAATACACTTGCAAAACGCATGTGCCCAAAGTTAAATTGAAGAAATCCATTGTAGAGTATGCCAAGGATAATGAGCTTCAAGCAACGCGAAAATATCTTTCTTATAACTTTACCTGTGCTGAATCCCTTACGTCTCTGACTTGCCAACGACAAAGGAAATGAAATTCCTGCGATGAAGAGAAACAGTGGAAAGATCATGTCCTGAAGATGACATCCGTTCCATGCCACATGGTTGGTCTGCTCAGCAATCTGCTGGAAGAAAGGGAAGGGAAGAATCAAGGATAAACCTATCAGGATTTCATTTCCACGCATGATGCAAAGCATGTCCATACCCCTCAAGGTATCCAGAGACTGCAACCTTTCCCCAGAATTTAAATTTTCCGATTTCATATGAATGATGCAATTACGTTTTCCCGTGTGTCGGGAAGCTGATCTAGTGTAAAGTATTGTTGAGAGATATTGCCTTTCCGAAGCTGTATGATTCGGATTCCTGGCTGCGCCGTTCCAAGTTGTCTACCTGCAGCGCTGGTTGTAACCATCTCTATACCATTATGATTCGCTTCCCTATTATCATGCAGATGACCGGCAATGACGAATTCAACTCCATATTCATCAAACAGACTGAAATACTTATTCCTTATAGATTCGGAAAGTGTGGAATACCCTTCTTCCTCGCCATAGTTTTCTAGAAAAAACGGATGATGTAAAAATACGATCACATGATCTTTCTTATGCTTTTTTTTGAGTGTCTTCTTCAACCAAGCAAACTGTGACTGTTCTTCTAAAGAATTCTGCTCCACATTCTTCATGAAGTTTGAATTCAATCCTATGAGATAAGCATTGCCAATTCTTTCTGCAAAACGGTCTTTCCCCAGATGTTGGGTATAAGGTGCCATGTCGATCTTACCGTCTTTGTCAAGCACGTCATGATTGCCTGGAATGACTACGGTTCTGATAGATTGATCTATACCACCGATTATCCTCAGAAATTCATTCCATTGTTCTTGACTGGTCGGATCATGTACATAATCCCCGGTCAGGACAACAATATCCGGATGGGCCTTGTTGATCTTTTCTACTGTGAGAGACAACTTGGCAATTTCGAAATCCATATCTCTGTTGTCGTGATAGAATCCCATCTGGGGATCTGTCATCTGATAGATTAGAATAGGTTCATTCTTTCGAGCGAAAAGTGTGGATATACAGCAAAAAATGCAGCATACCAGTGCGCAAAAACGTTTCATGATGTTCAGTATTAAATATATATACATATGAAAACTCTGATTGCTTGTGAAGACACACTTACTCTTCACTGGGTACACCCGTATCAAGAAAATCAATTGTTCGGTCAGCTGTAGATATTTCTTTAAAACAAAAGTACTAAATTCAATGCTAAAAACAAGCAGAAGTTTTAGACTGAATAAATATTTATCACAATCAGAAACATTGCGGTAAATTTTAAACCTCTTCTACCCTTTTATCAGATACCTTTATAATCGAAACGGGAGCAAACCGTTTCAATGTAACTGAAACTAATAAACAAATTTCTAATGAAACTAGTCAAAACAACAGGCTGGTCAACATTCAGGAAATTGATGCTTTTTCTGATGTTTGTATCAGTGATGACATTCACTTCTATTCCAGGTTACTCGCAAACCAAAAAGAATGTGACAGGTAGCGTCAAAGATGCTGAGACGGGAGAACCTCTGATTGGAGTAGGAATCAAGGTCAAAGACATCAACTATGGTGTCATAACTGATCTGGACGGAAAATACAGCATTGACTTGGAAGAAGGACAGGATGTGCTTATCTACACATATATAGGTTATGAGACGCAGGAAGTAGAAGTAGGAAATAAAACGATCATAAACATAGCACTGAAAACGGATCAGACGGCATTGAAAGGTGTAGTGGTCGTCGGTTATGGAAAACAGAAGAAAAGCATGATGGTCAGTTCAGTGCAGACAATTGAACCGGTCGATCTTAAAATACCGTCAGCAAGCCTATCAACCGGATTTGCAGGAAAATTGGCTGGTGTCATTGCTGTACAGAGAAACGGACAGCCTGGAGCCGATCAGGCTGATTTCTGGATCCGCGGTATCTCCACGTTCGGTTCAGCGACAAACCCACTTATAATTCTTGATGGCGTTGCAATTGATGCCAATGAACTGAATGGGCTTGATCCTGAAATCATCCAGAGTTTTTCTGTATTGAAAGACGCGACAGCTACTGCGCTGTACGGTTCACGTGGTGCAAACGGAGTGATGATAGTCACAACCAAAAACGGAGAATCACGAGACAAACCGATCGTCAATTTCAGATTGGAGACAGCATTGTCAACACCGACACAACGTCCTCAAACTGTTGATGCAGTTACATACATGAGAATGTATAATGAATCTGTTCTCACAAGAGGAACCGGACAGATTCCTTACACTCAAGACAAAATAAACGGAACACTTCTGCATAAAAATCCATACATCTACCCAGACGTAGACTGGTATGATGAGATGTTCAAGGATGTTGCGGTAAACGAGAACTTCAATTTCAACATCAGAGGAGGAAGCAAACACGTACATTATTTTATGAGCGCAACAGTACGGCATGAAGAAGGAATGCTGAAAAACATCAGTAAAGACTACTTCTCATATGACAACAACTACAGCGTTTGGCGTTATGCTTTCCAGAACAACCTGAGCGTTGACTTGACGAATTCAACAAAAATATCATTAAAGATAAATACACAGTTGAAAGACACTCATGGCCCGGTGAAAAGCAGTGAAGATATTTTCGGAATGATCATGAACGGAAATGCTGCGGATATGCCGATCACATACCCGTCAGATCCTATGGTCAACCATATCAGATGGGGTGGTAAACTGATGGTAAAGAACCCGGTGGCAGAAATGGTATCAGGATATCGGGATGAGTTTCAAAGCGTACTGAATGCAAACCTCAGTCTTGACCAGAACTTTGACTTTCTGACAAAAGGTTTGTCTGCTTCTTTATTGGTCTCCTTCAAGAACTATTCTTACACCCAGACATCCAGATCAGCAGACTATAACTCTTATGAGATTGCTGGCATAAACAAGGATAGTGCAGGCAATGATACCTATGACCTCGAAATCCGAGGAAACGAGAAAAGCACCACACTCAACACATACAGCGGTTCAGAAGGTGACAGAAAGATATACTTCCAAGGATTGATCAACTACGCAAGGACATTCGGGAAACATGATGTCGGAGCTATGATTGTGTACAATCAGGAAGAAACGGCGGTCAGCAATCCGGGAACACTCTTCAACTCATTGCCGAAGAGAAAACAGGGATTGGCAGGAAGAATTACATACGGATATGGTAATCGTTATCTCTTTGAAGCGAATTTCGGATATAACGGTTCAGAGAATTTCGCTAAAGGCAAAAGATTCGGTTTCTTCCCTTCAGTTGCTTTAGGCTACGTCCTCAGTGAAGAGAATTACTGGGATCCGTTAAAAGAAGTCGTTTCTTACTTCAAAATAAGAGGATCCTATGGTCTTGTCGGAAATGACAGCGACAATACAAGATTCATGTATCTGTCTGACATTTCACTTTCAGGAGCAAGCTATACAACTGGAGCTGACGGACAATATACTCTTAGTGGTCCTGTCTATAACAGGTTTGAAAACCCGAACATCACATGGGAAACAGGCAAGAAACTGAATGTCGGATTTGATCTTGAATTCTTTAACAAACTTAACATCATGTTTGACTGGTTCCGTGAAGACAGATCAGGAATTTTCCTCGAACGCGGTACAGTACCGGCATTTATCGGAACTGCCAGTACAAAAGTTTACGGAAACCTGGGAGAAGTTACCAATCATGGTGTAGACCTGTCCATAGATTACACACAACCTATCGGAAGTGACTACACGATTTCAGCAAAAGGAACATTCACATATGCGCATAACGAAATTCTGAAGATGGACGATCCGGATTTCATTCAATATCCGAACATTTCACGTGTCGGACATTCAGTAAATTCATTCCTTCTATATGAGGCACAACGTCTTTTCATCGATCAGAATGAAGTAAGAAACAGTCCGGACCAGCTTCTGGGCGGGGAAGTGATGGCAGGAGATATCAAATACATCAACCAACCCGATGCATATGGTAATTATGACAATGTCATCAATTCCAATGACAGAATATACGCCGGTTATCCGGAGGTGCCAGAAATCGTCTACGGATTCGGAATATCAGCTCAGTTGAAACATGTTGACCTCTCAATATTTTTTCAAGGTGTAGGACGAACATCACTGGTCATGAGCGATTTCCATCCATTTGGTATCAACAAGAATGTCAAGCGCAACGTCATGAAATTTGTTGCAGACGACTACTGGAGTGAACAGAACCAGAATATCTATGCAAAATATCCTCGACTGAGCGTAGTAGAATATGGAAACAATATCGCCCCTTCAACGTATTGGCTCAGGGATGCTTCATTCCTGAAATTAAAGAATGTCGAAATCGGTTACTCATTCAAGAAGTTCCGCGTATATCTCAGTGGGACCAACCTCCTTACCTTCTCGAATTTCAAATTTTGGGATCCTGAACAAGGTGGCGGTTCCGGACTGAAATATCCTACACAGAGAGTATTCAACATCGGCTTCCAAATGACACTGTAATATTTCGAACAACAAGTAAATACAATAGAAATGAAATCATATATCAGAAATTTCATCATTGTCTTCGCTACACTTTTATGCACAACCGGATGCAATTTTCTAGATGTAGTGCCCGACGAGACAACAAATGAGAAAGATGCATTCCAGAATCCGTTTCTGGCAGAAAGGTTTCTCTATTCCTGCTATTCCTTTCTCCCGAATCCGAGACACGAGACATCTTCTCTTGACCTGCTTACATCCGATGAGGTCGTGACACCATGGGAGCATGAGACATTCGCAAACTTCCCAAAAGGGAACTATAATTCCAGCGAACCGATCATCTCTTATTGGAATACGTTGTTCGGAGGTATATTGAGATGTTATATCCTCCTGAACAATATCGATACAGTCCCTAATATGACAGAAGAAAATGTCAGAATATATAAGGGAGAAGCTAAATTCCTGATAGCATATTACCATTTTCTTCTTCTGAAGAATTATGGACCGATCCCAATTATTGACCATCAGCTCTCCCACGACATGGACAAAAAGGATTTCCCTGAAAGAGATGACTTTGATACATGCGTCAATTGGATTGCAGACCTGTTCGACGAAGCTGCCGGTATGCTGCCTGTAGAACAGACATCAACGGCATACGGAAGAGCGAGCAGTGTTGCCGCGAAAGCTATAAAATCCAGGTTACTGCTGTATGCAGCGTCCCCATTGTTCAATGGAAACAGCGAATACTATGCTGATTTCAAAAGCAAACTGGATGGAAGAAACCTCATCAGTCAGACTTACGATGAAAAAAAATGGCAGCGTGCGGCAACTGCAGCTCGCGAAGCAATAGACGCCGCTACTGCAGCAGGATATGCCCTTTATACTGACCCGGCTGTCTCAAAATCAAAATTTGAAATGCCTTCAGACGATGTCCAACGCGTTCTACGACTTAATTTTATCGATTACAACAACTCTAAAGAAGTGCTTTGGGCAGATACAAGAAAAGAAATGAATTATGGTCTTCAATACAAATCAACCCCATACAGAGTGGGCCCATCTTCTGGAAACGGAGTAGGGGTAACACTTTCAATGGTCGAACAGTTTTTTACAGAGAACGGGCTTCCAATTGATATTGATCCGAATTATGACTACGAAGGAAGATACCGTACGGCTGAATACCACAAGGACGTGTGTGATGGAGTTACCATGAATCTCAATATTGGAAGAGAACCGCGTTTTTATGCTTGGGTGGCATTCCAAAACGGATATTATGAAGTCATGAAAAGAAATTCAGAAGATCCGGAAGCAAAAGTTGTAAAGACACAATTCAGAAAAAACGATGTGTTCGGTATCAAAGCAAGAACAACGAACTACTCTCCAACAGGCTATCTGAACAAAAAAGGTTGTTCTCCGCTTTATGACAATCTCCAAGAGAATGTTCCGGCTCCCCATTATCCATGGCCGGTAATCCGAATGGCAGAACTCTATCTGAACCTTGCAGAAGCAGAGGCTAATCTCGGCAATATTGACAGTGCAGTCGAAGCTTTGAAACCGGTCCGGACAAGAGCAGGCCTTCCATCCGTTGATGCGGCTTTTGCAACAGCTGGACTTACTCTTGACAAAGCGGCAATGATACGTATGGCAAAACAGGAAAGAACTGTGGAACTCTATCTTGAGGGTCATCGTTTTTGGGATGTGAGGAGATGGAAAGAAGGTGAGAAATACTTCAATCACCGTCCGAAAGGGATGAACTTCGAAGGAGAATCTGATGCGGAATTTTTCCGCGTCACTGAAATTATCGTCCAAAGAAAATTCTCGACACCGATGAATTATCTGATGCCGATTCCTAAAGATGACATAAACAAGAATGAAAGTAAATTCGTTCAGAATCCTGGATATTAAGTAATCCTCAAAAAATAACCTGCGTCAGATTTGAATTAGATTTTCGTATTACTAAAGAAGAACAACATGAAAAGAAGCGTTAAAATTATAACTGGTCTGATCATATCTGCAGTCACACTCATATCATGCAACAAAGATGATACGGCACGCACTGCCATTGCTCTGACTGGATTGCATGCT
>JAEIGA010012518.1_pt1 | contig 12875 bp, 16 predicted proteins | sample 9270691 | NCBI WGS metagenome assembly JAEIGA01 (sample SAMN17057246, study PRJNA624740) | gut metagenome | biome: biome; isolation source: fecal sample | host: Bos grunniens | place: China: Xizang | collected 2019 | reverse complement strand
TAAGCCCGCACCAAATTTCCCAGAAATACGTATTACTGTGCTTTTGTGTTTTCGTATTATCGTATTACTTTATTCCTAGTACTACGATATTACTAGAAGGTAGAGCCTGCCCGCTGCTGCCCCGTCTGGTAGGAGCCTGCCTCCTCATGGCGGGAGTAGTACCCAAAGGGTAGGGTAGCCTCAACGCTGCCCGTTACTTTGCCCGTGAGAGGCTTTCCGCTGTCTGCCCTAGTAAGTACCCATCCCTAGAGGGATAGAGCCTCCTACGGCTCTCTGTGGGTGCTGAGGCTACCCTCCGTAGGATCTGGTAGGAGGTAGCCCGCTGCCTGCCTCTACTTTTGCTCTATACTTAGTATATCCTCCGTAGGCTCCCCAGATAGTACCGTAGTTCTTTGTACTGTTGCAAAGTGTATGTTAAAGACAAATATAGCCCTACTATTCTCTTTGTCTATCCTGCTGCCCTTTTCTATTATCCCGTATATCTTTAGGGCTTTAATAGAGTTCTCTAGATCTCTGGTAAAGTCCTTTTCCCTTTTGTGGTGGCTATAGTTTGCTGAGGTGCTTTTCTTTATATCCTCAAAGGAGATAGTATATATTAATCCCTTTTGGGCTGCTGCCTCTATTGCCTTTTTCCTTTCGCTATAGTTCCTAATGTTCTTATACTCCTCCTCTGCCTTTTGCTTTGCCTGGTTATATCCTACTGTAACAAATCTCCATCTTTCAGCGTGTAACAAGCTTGCAAGGCTCCAGAATAACTCAGAGTTATTTATAATCTTTCCCTTTTCGTCTCTTATTACAAGTATAGAAGGGAGTATAGGGGTAAATTTATCCGTAAGGTTCTGAAAGAATATCCTGCTAAAGGTAATTTGAACTATTCTAACTACCTCTCCCGTCTCTTTGTCTTGTATCTTTATAATGCTGCCTATACTGCCTAGTATCGGCTCCTCGATATCTAGGATAGTGTTATAAGCTCCGTCCTCATCATCGTATCTTTTCCCCCTAAAAATAAGTTTCTGTTTAGTCTCAGAGAGTTTCTTAAGCCTGCTATATACCTCCTCCTGCTCTCTTTCTCTCTTTCCGTTGTTATCGTATATAAGCCCCGTAAGCTCCTGGAGGTTTATAGGTCTGGTAGGGATTAAGGCAGGCTCTCTCCCCTCCTCAGATACTATCTTTACATAGTTCCGTATATCCTCATCGTTCCCCCATTTAGCCATATAGATATTAAGGGCAAATATTAATTGCATACCCTTTTTGTCTATATCGCAGGGCTTATTTCTCCTTATAAGCTGAGGATCACTATCTAGCTTAAACTCATACCCTTCTCTAATACTCCGTAGGGCTGTTTCGTTCTGTGCAAAAGTGAGGTTCTTACTTAGGGCTATAGATATCTTTGGACGGGTGAGTTTAAACTGCTCATCCGTAAGCCCCTTTCCCTCTTTCTTTCTGGTACTGAAAAGATATCCAAACTCTGGTTTAGAATAGTCTGGAGCCTGCCCCTCGCTGTTCTTTAGGTTCTTATCCTTAATATCTGCCATATACGCTTATTCTATATGTGATTTATAAGAGTTCATCCAGGGATTATCTAGCCCCATAAAGCCCTCTTGTGGTTCTATCTCCTCATAGTTTATAGATAGTCTCTTTCTTTCTAGATCTGTGCCGGTTCTAAATTTGGGGTAGTCCTTTTCCCTTTTAGGGTCTTTCTGCCCCTCATCTATCAAGGGGGAAAGGTTCTGAAATCTTACTAGGAGCTGCCTCTCTGCCTCCTTAAACTCTTTCGGGAATAGTTGAGGCTGTTTAACCATATCCAGAAATTCCCGTAGAGAGGCAAAGTAAGCCTTTATTAAGGATAGTCCTTTAATAAGCCCTTTTATATTGTTCTCTACTGTTTCCGTGTAATCTTTGCTCTGCAGCAAATACTCTCCTTTCTCTTTGTCATATTCCAGAGTAAAGCCTGGAGTTACGCTCCGTAGGCTCCTGAGGTGCTTTGCTGTCTTACTGTCATCCCTGCCCGTTTCCTCCTTTAAGTACTTTAGGGCATAATCCGTAAATTCCCCCATATAAGTATAGACACTTGCCATCCTTAAAAGGGAGTCTATAAAGTAAGCCGTGAAATCTATAACGCTTTTCGTGGTTCTTACCCTATCCTCATAGTCTGCTATCGCTAGTCTGGTGGGGTAGTACTCTGTAAGAAAGTCCATCCTTTCTCTAGCCGTGAAAAGGTCTGTTATAATTTCCTTCTTTTCCTCTGGGTACTCATCCATAACGGGAGAGATAGAGAAATACCTCTCTACCTTTTCCTCAAAGGTGGCTTTTTTCATTTCCCGCTTAAAGGTCTGTAGCTCTTTCGGGGTCTTATTCTTTACTGCTGCCATATCACTATATCTTTAACCTTCCATTATTACCTCTCCATCGCTGTTTAGTATCTCTACCTTAGTAGCCGTTACCGTGTACTCCTCTCCCGTTTTGGGGTTAAAGAAAGTCCAGGGGTTCCCCAGATAGTACTTAATAGCCTCCTCTGGGAAAAGTCTTATCTGCCCGTCTGCCTGGCTCCCGTCTGAGTAATATATCCTATAGAAGGTAAAAGGCTTAAGGATCGTACCCTCTTGGAGTACCGTTACCTTATCCCCTTCTGTTCTCTGCAGCGTTTTCTTGTGTCCGCAGTACTCCCGTAGGCAGGTGTTATCTACTGTGTCGTAGAGCTGCCTAGCTATATCTAAGCTGTCGTTACCCTCATATACTTTCCCATCTATAAGTATATCGTAGTGGGGTAGGCTGTAATTATCTGTTTTCATATCCCTATATTTTTAACTTCTGTAATGCAAACTTTACGGAAATAAAGCCGTTATTATAGCCCCTCAAAGGGAGTAACTTTCTCTCCCCTGGCTCTTAGCTCCTCCTCTATATATTTCCATCGTGGGGTTATAACTCCGTCCGCTGTAACTAAGCCCTCGCAGTTATAGCCGAAATCCGTATAGGTTCTGTAAGAGGAAAGTAATACTTTCGTCTCTAGGGTCTTAAGCCTCTCCCTATACTCCCTTTTTGTCTCGTCTGTGATATCTACTGCCATATATCTATTTTTATATTACTATATTACTATAACATTATATTTTCGGGTGCAAAGATAATATTTATTTCTCATATTTCAAAGTAATAATATATAAATTTGCTCTTTACCCGCTATTTTATCCAGATAGCCCGTTACTTTGCCCGTGAGAGGCTTTCCGCTGCCTGCCCTGGTAAGTATCTGCCTCTAGAGGGATAGAGGCTCCTACGGCTCTCTGTGAGTGCTGAGGCTACCCTCCGTAGGATAGTGGCAGGCTGTAAGCTGCTGCCCCATCTGGTAGAGCCTGCCCCTCATGGGGAAAGTAGTACCCAGAGGGTAGGGTAGCCTCAACGCTGCCCCATATTTCCCCGTGAGGGCTTTTCCTCTGCCTACCCTAGTAAGTACCCACCTCCAGAGAGATAGAGCCTCCTACGGCTTTCTGTGAGTGCTGAGGCTACCCTCCGTAGGATAGGCTAGAAAGGATCTCCTTTTAGCTCTTTCTCCTTTACCCCCGTTACTAGCTGTTTCGCTAGAGAGTAAAGTACCTGGTCTTTCTCCTCAGAATATTCTAGGGAGTTATCGGGGGTATTTTCTTCTACCCGCTTATATAACTCTGTTAAGAACTGCTCCGTATAACTGTCTATTTCTATATACTTTGCCATAATTCAATTATTAATTATAACTCGCTACTTTGCCCGTGAGGGCTTTTCTCCTGCTTATCCTAGTAAGTACCCATCCCCAGAGGGATAGAGCCTCCTACGGTTTTTATTTGGGGTGTCCGTACTTTCTAGTAAGGTAGTGGAGTATCGCTCCTACTACCCAGAGTAAGGCAAATACTAGATACTTCATATTTCCCTGGTGCTGAGGCTACCCTCCGTAGGATCTGGCAGGAGGTAGGCTGCTGCCTGCCCATCTGCTAGCCCTGCCCCTCATGGCGGGAGTAGTACCCAGAGGGTAGGGTAGCCTCAACGCTGCCCGCTGCTAGAAAATTGCCTTTAAGTCCGTTTTCTGCTCCGTAGCCTGGGAGATATCTATTTTCTCTCCCTTTTTCTTTTCGTACCCGTCTATAATACTCTCTAGGGCATAATCCAGAATATCCTTAAGCATAAGCCCCTCTCTGGCTGCTATAATCTTAATCTTTGCAAAGTGTTCTTTCTTTACCCTAAAGGATCTAGCCTCGTACTCATCCTCTTTAGGTCTGCCCTTTCCCCTCTGCTGTTTGGGTGCTGCTGCAGAGGTTTCTACGGTCTCGTTCTGGTTCTCCTCAGTATCGCCTAGCATACTGTCAATAACTCCAAATTTCTTTTTCATAATTCTATATTTTTATATTACTTGTATTACTTGTATTATCGTATTATCTTAAGCGGTTCCTTTGGCTCTAACAAAGCTTGCTACTATTGCCAAATTATCCCTAAGTTGCTCCCCTCTAGCCTCTACTATAGAAAGCTGCTTTTGTAGTGCTGCCTCCCTTTGCCCTAGTAGTTCCAGGAGCCTATTAAGCCCCTCTCTTAGGCTTTCCCTTTGTTCCTGGGATAGATTGAGTAAGTACCCCTCCCTATCCTCTCTAGGAGTTTCTACAAACTGCCCTATAAGGGCTTTTGTTTCGTCTGCCTCTATATACTGCCCTATAAGGGCTTTTGTTTTATCTGTGTCCATATCCGTATATTGCTATCTGTTAAGCCTCCCCCATATCGAAAATTAAGGCTTTCTCTCCGAAAGTTTCTAGAAGGGAAATAGCCTCATTTAATTTCCTTTCGTTCTCCTCTCGCTCTTTCAAAAGCTGCTCTCTCTGCTCCCTTAGAACTTCGTTTCTAGCCTCTAGTAATAGCCTCTCAGATCTGGCTTTTGCGTTTTGCCATTTCATATAAGAGAGTAGTTCCAGAAAGGTCTCTTTAGGCATTTTCTCAAAGTAGGCTACCCTTTCCTCATCTGTAGGGATAGAGGCTATTTCCTCTATATATCCCTCCATCTGGGTATCTTTCTCTTTGCTATAGAAATAATCCGTTTCCATCTGTCTATCTGTTTATCTGGTTCTGGCTATTATCTCCTCCGTGAGGGCTTTATAGTCCTCTGCCCCGTGAGAGGTGGGAGCGTATGTTATTATATCCTGCATGAAAGCGGGAGCCTCAGCGATTGAGATATTTTCCCTTATCCTGGTATTAAAGACTACCTCCCCAAATCTGGCTCTTAGGCTCTCCTCTACTTGTTTGTTGAGGCTCCTACCTCCCCATCTGCAAATAATAATCCCAGAGAGTTTAAGAGAGGGGTTCTTTCTCCTCTGTACCCGTGAGATAATATCCGTAATCATCTTTAAGCCCTTTACGGGTAAAGTCTCAGCCGTGAGGGTTATATAGAGGTCTGTAGCTGCTATAAGAGCGTTTAGCGTTACTATACCCAGAGAGGGAGGGCAGTCTAATAGGATATAGTCGTATTTGTCTTTTATCGGCTCTATAAGGATCTGCAAAAGCTCTGCCCTATCTATATTGTCCGCTATCTTATTCTCTATATCTAGCATTTCCAGGCTAGAGGGTACTATAGAGAGCCTTTCCCCTATCTCCGTAATAGGTAGAGGGCTTTCCTCCGTGAGAGCGTTATAGACTGTCCTCTCTGGTCTCTTAGAGAGGTAGTAGTCTGTTAGGTTCGCTTGTGCATCCAGATCTATAAGGAGTACCCTATAGCCCTGGAGAGAGAGGCAGGCTCCTACGTTTGCCGTAGTAGTGGTTTTGCCTACTCCTCCTTTGTGGTTCGCTATTGCTATAATTCTACTCATATTATTGTAGTTTTGTTGTTATACTCAGGTTCTAGAAGGGTAGCCCGTCCTCTGCCTCATCCCCATATTTCCCCCTTCGTGGGTATTGGCTATCTGGGTCTGGCTCATAGTCAGAAGGTAGAGGTATTCCTATATCCTGCTGCCCGCTATCCTGCCCCTCATCTGTAAATATAGAGGTCTGTACGGTTCTATCTGGTAGCTTTCTATCCTCTACGTTACCCTTTACTCTGCCCGTGTTTCCGTTTATTGTTAGTACTGCTGTGGAGTTCGTGGGTATGGTACGGGATTTTGTGAGCTTAAGGAATAACTCTCCATCCTCTCCCAGATTCATAGCCGTAAAGCCGTCTCTGGTGGCTCCCATCGCCTTTAGTTCGTCTGCTGTGCATGGCTCCGTACCTTTCTCTTTGCTACTCCATATAAGAACTATCTCGCTAGCCTTTCTCTCTATCCATCCGCTATCCGCTATTATCTGGTTATAGAGCTGCTTAGGGCTTTTCGTATCTCTGTTTAACTGTGCTGCCATAATGATAGGTATATTTGCCTCTTGTGCCAAAATATCTATATCTACCATTATCTTTTTAAGTTCGTCAGTTCTCCCGTAGGTCTTATCTTTCTCCTCCAGGTATAACTCTTGTATATAGTCAATAAATACGGCTCTTATAGGCAGGTTCTCAGTAGCATACCCTATAATTCCCTTTAAGGTTCCTAGAGTATTGTCCTCTGGCTTAATAATCCTTATCCTGCCATCTTTCCTTATCCGTTTCCATTCCTCCTCCTTTCTCTGAAAGGTGGGTATTATCTGGGTATAGTCGTTTTTCTCAGTCCTCCCGCTTTTAAAGAACTTGAAAAGCCCGTTAAAGAGGTGTTCCCTAATAGTCCTTAGGTTCCCGTAGTTCCCTCCTTTTGATTTGGAGGTTACTTCTATATCTGCATAGGCATTTAAGAACTGTATATTAACGTTCTCCTCGCTCTCCTCATAGGTAAAGTAAAGGATCATACCCTTTTCGGGCTGTTTTAAAGCGTCTAGGGTTATACTCTGCAGTATCTTACTCTTTCCGTGATTCGTAGGCGCACCTATTACGGAAATAGCCCCAGAGGGGAAAGTAAGCGGGTACGGTGTCCTCTCCTTTCCGTGATAGAGGTCTATATTTGTAACTAGGCTCTTTGGGGTCTTTCTGTAGCTCTCCCAAAGTTCGTCCGTATTATCCTGCAGGAGTAGAGCGTATTTCTCTCTATCCTCTGCCTTTTGTAGGATATCCCCCGCTTTACGTACCTTTATAGCTGCCTCCAGGGTCTTTCCCTCAGCTAGAAGGGTAGAGGCTTTCTTTATCTCTCTATCCGTTTCCTCTCTGAGTTTCTTAGCCTCCTCCTCCTTTCTCTGCAGGGCTACCTTTTCCTCTATACCCTTCTTAATCTCATCCAGATTAACTCCTAGATTATCTAGTACCTGGTCTTTTAGGTGCTGTAGTATCTGGTGGCTCTTAAAGGGGTCTTTCTCCTTACTAGCTAGATCTATAACGCTTGCTAGAAATCTGTCTATATCTTTATCCGTTTGCTCTGTCTTAGAGAAAGCCTCAGCCTCTTTCCAGAATAGATATAGGCTCCCGTTCCTAGCCCGCTTTATCTCTCCCTGCAGCTCCTCTACAGAGTGTTTCCCTAGATATTCGTCTAGGTCTTTTGCATCTGGGAGGGTAGCTACATAAGAGTTAAGCCCTGCCTGGTGTATGTTCTCTATACTTTCCCGTGTATATCTCTGCCCTGCCCCGTCAGTATCTAGAATAAGGGTAAATTCCTTATAGCCCTTTTTCTTTAATACGGCTATAGTTTCGGGTGTAAGCTTTCCCCCAGAGGTGGCTATAACGTTCTCTATCCCTACGGCTATAGCGTGGAGTGCATCTAGTTCCCCCTCTACTACTACTATCCCCTCCTTTCGGTTCGCTGCTTTGTGGAGAGTGTTAGATACTAGCCCGAAGGGGTTTTTATTCTCTATCCCGTTGAGGCTCCTAGTTTTCCTATATTTGCCCGTACCCTCTGGGTATTTCCTTCTTATCTGCTCCTCTGAGATATAGCGAAAGCAAAAGCCCTCTACGTTACCATTTACGAAATAGGGGAAAGAGAGGGGGAAATCCTCTGCCTGGCAGGTCATACCTACCTTTCCCTTTTCCTCTAGGGTAGTAGCCTCAGCGGGAGAGATATAGCCTAGCCCCATTTCCTTTATAAGCTCCTCAGAGTAGCCCCGTACCTCCTTAAGGTACTGTAGAACTGCTGCCCCCTCAGGTGCAAATAAGGCTCTTTTCTGTCTGTCGTAGGATAGTGCCCGCTGCTCTCTCTGCTCCCTATACTCTTTCCATTTGTCCTCATCCCTGGAGGTGGGTAGTTCCAGATTGAGCTTTTTACAGATATCGGAAAGAGCCTCCCAAAAGGGCTTATTATTGAGGTTCATATAGAGCGTAATAAGGTCTATACTATCCCCTCCGTTCTCTAAAGCTCTGTTTGGATAGGTGGGAGAAATAACGGTTTTGCTCCGTGTCGGTGTCTTGGGGTCTGTACCGTCTATTTTCTTAGGGGATCTCCATTTACCCGTAGTAAGCTTAAAGCCCATTTCTGGAAAAAGGCTCCCTATCTCATCCCACATGGCGGGATATACTTTCTCGTTTATAAAATCCGTTATAGCCATATTTTTAACTTTTAGTCTGCTGCAAAGGTAGCGATTTATTTTCTTTTCGTGTTACTTTCGCATTATATTTTTATATTTTTATATTTCTATCTTTCTGGCGGGGTAGCCTCAACGCTGCCCGTTATTTTGCCCGTGAGAGGCTTTCCGCTGTCTGCCCTGGTAAGTACCTACCTCCAGAGGGATAGAGCCTCCTACGGCTTTTTCTGTGGCTGCTGAGGCTACCCTCCGTAGGATAGTGGCAGGCTCTAGGCTCCCGTCTGGTTCTGGTAGGTGCTGAGGCTACCCTCCGTAGGATCTGCAGGAGGTAGCCTGCTGCCTGCCCCATCTGGTAGGCTCCTGCCCCTCATGGGGGAGAGTAGTACCCAGAGGGTAGGGTAGCCTCAACGCTCAAAATTGAACTTTACAGAAAGCCCCATATATCCCCGTGAGAGGCTTTCCCCCTACCCTGCCCTATAAGTACCCATATCTGGCAGGAAAGAGCCTCCTACGGCTTTAATTTTGCTCCTCCCGCTTGCTGTCTGGAGGTGCTGCTCTCCCCGTAGTTTTGAACTTTCGGGGGTATTAGGCTTCCCCTGCTCATAAATTGAGCTTGAAGGGCTAGCCCTCTGCCCTGGTGCTGAGGCTCCCGTAGCATCTGGCAGGAGGTAGGCTGCTGCCCCATCCTCTATCCTGCCCCTCATGGCGGGAGTAGTACCCAGAGGGTAGGATAGTATCAACGCTCAAAATTGAACTTTACAGATAGCCCCATATTTGCCCCGTGAGAGGCTTTCCGCTGCCTGCCCTAGTAAGTACCCACCTCCAGAGGGATAGAGCCTCCTACGGCTCTCTGTGGGCTGCTGAGGTTCCCGTAGGGTCTGGCAGGCTCTAGGCTCCCGTCTGGTTCTGGTGGGTGCTGAGGCTACCCTCCGTAGGATAGTGGCTCCCGCTGCTTGCTGTGTGTATCGTTTTTCTCTTGGGGTAGCCTAATACCCCTAAAAGTACCATTTAGGGATAGAGGCAGGCTCCCCAGATAGCAAGCTAGAGCCTCCTACGTGCATAAGTTAAGCGGGATAGAGTGAGGTTCTGCCCTACCCTATCCCGCTTTTAGTGGTTCTGCCTGCTGCCTTACTCTGCTATCCATTCCCCAGGGAGGTCTGAGGCAGTAGTGAGGCTATAGTGTATTTCCTGGCTCCTAGTTCTGTGGAGTGGTTCTCTAAAATCTAAGAACTTATCCAAAAGCCCCTCAGAAAGGATAAAAGCGTAAGCCTCGTTTTTATAGAGCCTTTCCTCGCTGTTCTCATCCCTTTCGTTATTAAGCTCCTCCTTTACCTCTGAAAGGATCTTGTTTACTCCGTTAAATTCGGTTATAGCCTGCTTTGCTGCCTGCTCTGCCTTTGCTATCCCCTCCTTATACTGCTCTATTTCTTTCTGGTACTTATCCTCCATTTCCCCTTTTTCCTTGAAAAGAGAGTTATACCCCTCCGAAATAGTGTCGTAGGCTCCCTGCAGTTTCTCTCCTGCTTTGTTAGCTGTGGAGAGTTCCTTTTCCAGAGCCTTTACTTTTTTGTTACTCTCTGAGAGCTGCCCCTCTAGGGTCTTTACTCTCTCCTCTAGGGTCATCCCCTGGCTGTTCTCGTTCTTATCCATAACTCAAAACTTTAATTTATATTACTATATTACTATAACATTATATTTTCGGGTGCAAAGATAATATTTTATTTTCGTATTACAATAACTTTAATATTACTTTTTTATCTCCTGCTGTAAAGTACCCCCAGAAAGCCCCGTATTTGCCCCGTGAGGGCTTTTCTCCTGCCTTGCTGATAAAGTACCCATACCTATAGGGATTAAGCCTCCTACGGCTGTTCCGTACCCGCTACGGCTACCCCCCGTAGGAAAGTGTGGGAGTAGGACTGCTGCCTCATCTATTATCCTTTGCCTTTCTTCTTTTAAGGAGTACCCAGAGGGTAGGGTAGCCTCAACGCTGCCCGCTGCTGCAGGATCTACTTTGTTTATCCATCTGGAGGCTCTATCCGCTGCCCGTCTCTTTTGCCCTGCTATTGTGTTATACCCTTTCCTCTGGTGTATATTCTTGTGGCACCTTTCGCAAAGGGCTATTAGATTATCTGGGTTATAACAGAGTTCCGTACTCTCTGCCTCAGTCTGCCCGCTTTCTACCTCCCTTATATGGTGTATGCAAGTGGCGGGTACTTTGTAGCCCTTCTTTTCGTGTATCTCACAAAAAGGGCTTTTCCTTAGTATCTCGGCTCTGAGATTTACCCATTTCTGGCTACTCATAAGCCTATTATATAATCTATCTTTCGACATATCACTATATTTTTGTTTAACTGTCGGCTCCCGTCTGGTTCTGGTGGGTGCTGAGGCTACCCTCCGTAAGGATCTGCCCCAAAGGGTAGAAGGTTCTGCCCCTGGCTATCCTCTGCCATCTGTACCCGTTTCTGGGTAGGGTATAGGCTCATCCATGCTCCGTTATTTAGGGCTTTCGGCTTTCTGGGTATCTCCCTGCTATAGGCAGGCTTTCTCCGTTTGCCTTTCCCGCTGCTCCCTAGAAGGGATAGAGCCTCCTTTCCCGTTACCTCATCCCCCCAGAGGGTAGGGTAACTGTTCTGTACTCGTTGAGTAACTTTCCTTTTAACTGCCATTTCTCCTCTACTATCGCTTTACTATTAAACCATTCAGTCCATACTATCCCGTTCCTGGAGTAGTACTGATATCTCTTTTGTCTTACTGTCTCTGCCATATATTTTTATTTTGGTTACAAGTGCTGAGGCTACCCTCCGAAAAGCGGAATAGGCTCTATTACTTGGGTATCTATCTCTGGGAGTTCTAGAGGCTCTATCTCTTGGAAATCTGCCTCTATTGTGCCTATCTGGAGGTAACTACCATCCTCCAGAAATTTAAGTATCGTACTTTCTAGATCGCTCATTTCTTATCTCTATTTACTGTTGTTACTCTGTTTCCTAGTCTGCAGTAGCTTTCCAGATTTACGCTACTCTGCCTTACTTCTGCTATCCCGTTATCAAAGGAGAAATACCTCTCTAGTTCTTTCTGGGTTATAGGTACGGCTCCCCCGAAAAAGCGGTTTAGAGCCTCTGCAGCCTCTATATGTTGCTTTCCTATAATACTTTCGCTCGCTGCCATTCTGTCCTTATAGAAGGCTATAAATTTCTCTACGTCTATCTCTGCCCCATAATCCGTGAGGTAGAGGCTATCCTTACAGAGAATTATAATCCGCTTATAGTAATTATCTACCCCGTAATAGTCTAGGTAGTGGTTTTTTCTATATTCATCTAGGATCTGCCTAGATTTCAAAGATAGGGATCTGTGTAACTCTGTATTTTCCTTTTTAAGCCGTTTCTCCCTTTCCTCTGGAGGGGTGTTCTCATCTACTATCCATTTCGCCTTAAGAACTTTCTCCTTTTTTACCTTTCCCTCCCTATAGTCCTGGGATATCCTCTCTATAAAGTAACAAGCTATCCCTTTCGATCCTCCCGCAAGGGCTACTATAGCGTTCTGTTCATCATCAAATCTAACTAAATCGAAGTAGTAGAGCAAATTGAAATACTTTGCGTTCATTTCGTCTACTGCTGTCCGTAGTGAGAGGTAGTCAGATTGTAACTTACCTCCTATTTTGCCTATAAGGTTCTCCTTTGGGGTAGGGTGTTCTCTCTTTATCCTTGCCATATAAAAAGCTCTTTATAATACCCCCAAAATAGTGTAAAAAGTTTACCTCCAGAGGGATAGAGCCTCCTACGGCTTTTCTGTGAGCTGCTGAGGCTACCCTCCGTAGGATCTGCAGGAGGTAGGCTGCTCCCCTGGTGCTGCTGCCCCATCTGGGAGCCTGCCTCCTCATGGTGGCGGGAGTACCCAGAGGGTAGGGGAGCCTCAACGCTCAAAATAACACTTTATCCGAAAGCCCGTATTTTGCCCGTGAGAGCCTTTCTCCTACTGAGGGCTATAACTACCTACCTCCAGAGGGATAGAGCCTCCTACGGCTTTTCTGTGAGCTGCTGAGGCTGCCCTTTATAGCTTGCTGCCCGTCTGGGTGTTGTGGCGGTTCCTTTGTGGCATTGCCCGCAAAGGTACGTATTAGGCTACACCCTTCTACCGTGTATAACTGTCGGCTCCCGTCTGGTTCCTGCCCCTGCTGAGGCTACCCTCCGTAGGATAGTGGCAGGAGGTAGCCCGCTGCCCCATCTGGCTAGAGCCTGCCTCCTCATGGTGGCGGGAGTACCCAGAGGGAAGGATATTGCAGGCTCAAAAATTACACTTTACCCGAAAGGGAAATAGATTCCCCAGATAGCCCCGTATCTGCCCCGTGAGGGCTTTTCTCCTCTCCTGCCTAGTAAGTACCCGTATCTGGAGGGGTAGAGCCTCCTACGGCT
>JAEIGA010012517.1_pt1 | contig 12875 bp, 10 predicted proteins | sample 9270691 | NCBI WGS metagenome assembly JAEIGA01 (sample SAMN17057246, study PRJNA624740) | gut metagenome | biome: biome; isolation source: fecal sample | host: Bos grunniens | place: China: Xizang | collected 2019 | reverse complement strand
ATGGCATCTTCAGGACTTAAGGATTAGGCGTATGATGAAAAGAAGTTTTATTTTTACATTAAGTCTTTTTGCACTTTGTGCAGGACTCTTTGCAAAAGGTGATACATATACTTACGACTATTGGAGTAAGATTGAAAAATCTCCTGATGTTTATTCTGTTTCTCATGTAGTATATGCTGATGATTTAAAATTGGATGTGCCATTAAAAAATCCCGGCAACTTATACTGTAAAGGCAATACTCTTTTTGTTCTTGATACAGATAATAACAGAATTATTGAACTTGAATATACACCAGAACGTGTATTAAAATTCCGTAGAGTAATAGACAGATTTTATTCAAATGGCCAGGTTTTGGAAACTTTTAATGGGCCAAAAGATATGTTTATTACAGAAGATGGATGTTATTTCATTGCAGATACAAATAATGGACGTGTACTTAAGTTAGATAAAGATTTGAACTACATTTTTTCACTTGTAGAACCAGATGATCCAACATATCAAAAAGGTAAGGAATTTTTACCAGAAAAGGTTGTTGCAGACGTAAAAGGACGTGCTTATGTTTTATCAAAAAACGTTAATAAAGGTTTTATAAAATATGATTATGACGGAACTTTTACAGGTTTTTATGGTGCTAGTGAAGTAGTTTATAATGCTCTTGATATGCTTTGGAAAAGATTCTTTTCAACTAGAGCTCAAAGAGAACAAATGGTTTCTTTTGTTCCAACAGAATATGCAAATGCATATATGGATCACGAAGGGTTTATTTATGCAGTAACAAAAACATTTAATGAATGGGACTTGCTTTCAGATAAAGCAAAGCCAATTAGAAGATTAAATGCTTTAGGTGGTGATATTCTTGTAAAAAATGCTGAATATTTACCAATTGGAGATTTACAGTGGAGTAATGCTGCTGGTATTAAAGATCCTTCAAAATTTGCAGATATTACAGTTTTAGATAATGAAGTTTATTTGGCAATTGACGAAAGTCGTGGGCGCGTTTTTGGCTATAATAATCAAGGTTTCTTAATTTTTGCGTTCGGTGGAAAAGGAAATATTGATGGTCACTTCCGTTTACCAGTTGCAATTGAACACATTGGAAAAGATTTATTTGTTCTTGATACAATGAACTCTTCAATTACTGTGTTTACACCAACTCGTTTTGGAGAATTAATTTATACAGCTTTGGAGCAATATTCAGTTGGTCAATATGATGAATCTGCACAAACTTGGGAAGAAGTTTTAAAATATAACGGAAATTATGATTTGGCATATATTGGTCTTGGAAAATCTTATCTTCGTCAAGATAGATTTAAAGAAGCAATGGATTGTTTTGAATTGAAAAAATCAAGAAAAAATTATTCAAAAGCGTATATGTACTATCGTAAAGAATGGATAGAAGCAAATATTGGTTGGGTATTGGTATTGGCTGCTATAGTTATATTTGTGCCATTTATTGTTAAGAAAATTTTGGCATTTAAACGGGAGCTAGAATCATTATGAGTTATGTAGTTGAAAAAATTAAAGTATTTACAAAGAAAGAAACATATGTAAGATTTTTGGATACTCTTAAATATTCTTTATATGTAATCTTTCACCCAGCTGATGGATTTTGGGATTTAATTCATGCTAAACGCGGCTCTTTTTCGGCTGCAAATTTCTTGGTATTTCTTACACTTTTTACACACTTGTGGAAGTTAAGATATAGTAGCTTTCTTGTTTTGGACGTAGATTGGGAAACAGTAAATATCTTTATGGAATTTGCAACAATCTTACTTCCTTTAGCAATTTATTGTATTTGTAACTGGGCTACGACAACTTTATTTGATGGTAAAGGTCATTTGGGCGAAGTATATATGGGAACAGCTTACGCTTTAACTCCATATCCTTTAATTCAAATTCCAATCATCATTTTAAGTAACTTTGTAACAATGGAAGAAGTTGCTTTCTATTCTGTAGGAAATGTAGTTTCTTTTATTTGGTGTGGTATGCTAATTGTGATGTCAATGATGATGATTCATCAGTATAGTTTTGGTAAAACATTGATGTTTGTTATCATTACGCTTTTTGCTATGTTGGTATTCATTTTTATCATGCTTTTGTTCTTTAGTATGATTTCACAAGGTATTGCATATTTTATTTCTCTTGGTCGTGAAGTTATATTCAGATTGAACTGATGAAAGGATTTTGTTATGGAAAAGAAAGAAAAAAATATTAAAACACCTAAAGCAAAGAAAACAAAACCTTCAAAATATCCAGAAGGGTATATTGGTCGTCCAAAACCAATGAAAACAAATAAATTTGAGTTTCATAAACCAACAGCAAAATTTTATGTTGGATTAGGTTTTACACTTGCAATATTAGGTTTTCTTGCTTATATAGTATTCCGCCTTATTCAAGTTGCACAAATTGTTCAACCTGAATTTGAATATTATGAATATTCAGACAAAACTCCATCAAGTTTTGTTCTTGAAAATGACTATTTAAAACTTGAAATGGATTCTGCCACAACTCAGTTTACTGTGTTGCAAAAAAATACTGGAAAAGTTTGGTATTCAAATCCTGTTGGTTCTCAAAATGATCCAATTGCTTTGGGAAAAGAAAAGAATAACATGATGTCAACTTTTTTAATTAAGTATTCAACAGAAAATGGTACAGATGAAATTTACGATACTTATGCTAACAGTATTAAACGTAATTTCTACAACTTAGATAAAAAGAATAATGAAATTACTGTTAATTATACAATTGGGCAAATGGATCGTGAATATATGTTCCCATTGGCAATTTATGGTAAAGAATACGAAAAATGGATTGATGGATTGTCAAAAAGTCAGCAAAATGCTCTTTCTCGTGCTTATCACAAATATAGTAAAGAATCATTTAGAAATGCAGAAGAATTAGAAACTATGCTTACAAAATATCCTGGAATGGATGATGATGATCTTTATTTAGTTTTTGAAAATCTTAAAAAGTTCCAAAAAGAACAAACTGAAGAAATTTTTGCTACACAAGGTTATACATACGAAGATTATTTACGTCATAAAGAAATGTACAAAGAAGTAAACGTAAAAGAAATGCCAGCATTCTGTATTTCTGTTGTGTTCAAATTAGATAAAAATAATCTTGTTGTAACAGTTCCTTTTGATGAAATTGCTTATCGTGTAAAATATCCTCTTATTCAACTTTCTGTATTGCCATATTTTGGTGCAGGTGGAAAAGATGATGAAGGATTCTTATTTGTTCCAGAAGGTGGTGGTGCAATTATCAACTTTAATAATGGAAAAGTAAGACAAAACGGATATTATGCAGATATGTATGGTTGGGATTACGCTCTTGATAGACAAGCTGTTATTACAGAAACTAAAACAGCGTTCCCTGTATTTGGTATTTCAAATGGTGACAGTAGTTTTATTTCAATTATTGAAAATGGGGCAGAATATTCAGGTATCACTGCAGAAATAGCAGGAAAACTTGGTAGTTATAATTATGCACGTGCAGATTATACAATGCTCCATAGAGAACAATATGAAATTACTACAAGAAATATTGATGCTCAATTTACTTATGAACCATCTTTACCAAAAGGTGAACAAATCAAACAAATTTTCTCTTTTGTTGACAGTGCTTCATATGTGGATATGGCAAAATCATATAGAAAATACTTATTTGCTGATAATAAACGCATTAAAGAATCAAAAGTTCCATTAACAGTAGAAATTATTGGTGCAATTGAAAAAGTTCAACAATTCCTTGGTATGCCAAAAACAAAACCATTCAAATTAACTAGCTACAAAGAAGCAGCTGAAATTGTTAATCAAATTGATGAAATGGGAATTGAAGGTATTAATTATAAGCTTTCAGGTTTTATTAATGGTGGTGTAAAACCAAGTTATCTCAAAAAGATAAAACTTATTAAAGAACTTGGTGGTAATGCAGCATTTAAGAAATTCTTAAAAGATTGTGAAGGTAGTTCTTCTAAATTTTATTTAGACTCTGCTGTGCAAGTTGCATATCGATCGGGAGTTTCAAAAGGGTATAATAAATATCGTGATTCTTCAAGATTTGTAAGTGATGAATTATGTGAGCTTTATGAATATTCTCCATTGTGGTATGGAAAAGAAAAAGAAAAAGATACTTATTTCTTGTTAAAACCAAAATATGCTGCTAAATGTGCAGAAAATCTTTCAAATTTTGCAAAAAAATATAACTTAGATGGTGTTTCTTATAAAGATAACGGTAATATATTAGCCGCAGATTATAATGATAGAGAACTTGTAACTCGTGCAAAATCAAAAGAAATGCAAGTTGCAAAAATGAAAGAAACAAATGAAAAGGAATTAGGCATTATTGTAAATTATGGTAATGACTATTCTCTTGATTATGTTGATTTTGTTACTGATATGCCTTTAAGTGGAAATAGTTATGCAATTATTGATTATTCTGTTCCATTCTATCAGATTGCTTTGCATGGATATGTAAATTATGCTGGTGAACCAATTAATTTAAGTTTTGATATTAACCAAGCTCTTTTACAATCAGCAGAATCTGGTGCTGCATTATGTTTCTCATTCATGAATTCAAGTGAAACAGAATTGCATGATACTGCATATACAGAATATTATTCTGCAGCTTTTGCCCCATGGAAGACAAAATTTAAAGATGTTTATGAAGAATATAACAAAAATATTTCAAAAGTTTACAATAGTTTAATTTCTAACCATGAATATTTGACAGAAAAAGTAACACAGACAACTTATGATAACGGTTATTCTGTTTTTGTAAACTATGGATACACAGATTTTGTTTCAGATTCCGGGGTTACAATTCCAGCTCGTCAATACAAAGTTTTGAAGGTGGAGGAATAAGATGGGAAAAAAGACAATTGGGCTAACTAAAAGACGTGCTTTTTACGGCTATCTTTTTATTTTGCCATTTATATTAGGTTTTATTTTCTTTATGGTAAAACCATTGTTTCAGTCATTAAATATGGCTTTTTCTGAAGTTGGAATTTCAAACGAAGGATTTAATATTGTTTGGAATGAATTTGCAAATTTTAAAAGAGCATTTTTAGTTGACCCAGACTTCAACAGATTGATTACAGAGTCTGTAACACAAATGTTGTATCGTTCTTTGGCAACTATTGTATTCAGCTTCTTTGTTGCTTTATTACTTAATCAAAAATTTAAGGGTAGAGCATTAGCAAGATCTATTTTCTTCCTTGCTGTTATTCTTTCTTCTGGTGTTTTGGTAGGGTTGGAGTATAACAATACTTTAATGCAACAGTTAAAGGATACAATTGAAGAAGCTGGTGATGTTAATGTAATTACAGACGTTCTTGAAAAAATTCTTGTACCAGAAAATACTGGTGTAAATGGCGTTAGTGGAAAGTTATTTAAAACACTTTTTGAAATTATTGACTCTATTTACGAAGTAGCAATGGCTTCTGGAATTCAAATTATTATCTTCCTTTCTGGGTTGCAAAATATTTCTCCAAGTATGTATGAAGCTGCTCAAATGGAAGGTTGTACAGCATGGGAAAGTTTGTGGAAAATTACAGTTCCAATGGTTAGTCCATTAATGCTTGTTTGTTGGGTTTACACAATTGTTGACTTCTTTATGAAATCTGACAATTTGGTTATGGAAAAAATTAATGACCAAATGGTTATTCAATTGAACTACGGATTTAGTTCTGCAATGGCTTGGATTTATTTTGTTGTTTGTATGGCATTAATAGGTTTAAGTTCGTTGATTATTTCAAAGGTGGTTTATAATTATGACTAATAAATCAAAGACAAAAGCATCAAATAAAACAAATAATTTAGCAGTTGATACAAGATCTTTCTGGGAAAGAAACGAAGCCTCAAATGGAATTCTTTTAAATGAAACAATTAAGAAATATGCAATTTCTATTTTTAGAGGAATTCTTTTATTTGGTATGTGTTTTATGATTTTACAGCCACTCTTAAACAAAATTGCTTTAAGTTTTATGGCCGAAAAAGACTTGTATGATACAACTATTATTTTAATTCCAAAACATTTTTCCATTAATAACTGGCAAGTTGCTTCGGATTTGTTGAATTACAAAACAACTTTGTTTAATACAGCTTGGGTTTCTGTTTTAGTTTCAATTATTGAAGTTTCAATGTGTTGTTTGGTTGGTTACGGTTTTTCAAGATTCCAATTTCCGTTAAAGCGTTTTTGGTTTTTCTGTGTAATTCTTGTAATTGTAATTCCTCCACAGACAATTTCTACATCATTGTTTTTGCACTTTAGATATTTTAATTTGTTTGGGGCAACAGTAAACCTTCGTGGTTCTATACTTCCTTACGTAATGTTATGTTTTGGTTGTATGGGATTAAAGAATGGTTTGTACATTTTTATGATTAGACAGTTCTTTATGGGATTCCCATTTGAACTTGAAGAAGCGGCTTATGTAGACGGTTGTGGTCCATTTAAAACATTCTTTAGAATTATGATTCCTGGGGCAAAACCAATTATTACATCATGTTTCTTGTTCTCGTTTGTATGGCAATGGACTGATAGTTTCTATTCATCATTATTCTTGGGAAGATTACAACTTCTTTCAATTAACTTAGCAAGTATAGTTGAAAGATTTGGTTCTTACTTAGCAATGATTAATGGTGGAGGATCTACACTTGCACCTCAAGGTTATGCTCAGGCAGTACTTTCAACAGGAGTGTTAATGACTGTTCTTCCATTGATTATTTTATACTTGTTCTGCCAAAAATTGTTCGTAGAAAGTTTGGCAAGTACTGGTGTAAAAATGTAATGAATTTGAAAAAAAAAGAATTGCATTGTAAAAAAATAGTGGTATAATATAAAAATACGAATGGTAGATTGCTTGAAAAAGCAAAATAAAAAGGAGTAATTTTATGAAAAAAATTTCAAAAATTATGTTAGCATTAACAGCTGTATGTGCATTTGCAGTTGTTGGATGTAACAAAAGCGAAGGTGGTGCTGCTGGTGGATCTTCTAAAAAAGAATACCAAGGTGTAAAAGCACAAAAAGATCCTGCTACAAAGAAAATTTATGACTTTGGTGGTATGGAAGTTTATGTTTATGACTGGTGGTCAAATCCAGATGCTCAACCAGCTTCTAAACAACAAGAAGATGAAAAAGCTTTCCGTCAATGGATGATGGATACTTACAACTTTAAACTTGTTCAAAGTGACTTGGCTGGATGGAATGAACATCCAAACGAAGTAGCAAACTACTGTATTACTGGTGGTGATGATGCTCGTGTATTCTTTGTTGATGGACGTTCTGCATTATCTGGTTTGAAAGCTAACCTTTGGGCTGATCTTTCTAAAGTTCCAAATATTGACTGGAACAATCCAAAATGGAATAAAGCTGTAATCAACGCTATGAAAGTTGGTGATTCTTTCTATTCATTCCACACAGGAAAACCAGAACCACGTGCTTGTATCTTCTGGAACAAACGTGTACTTGAAGAAAATGGTTTTGATCCTGATTTACCATATGATTTACAAAAAAGTGGTGAATGGACATGGGCTAAATTTGAAGAACTTTGTCAACAATTAACAAAAGATACAGATAACGATGGTATTATCGATCAATATGCTTTAGCTGGATTCAACTCAGAATTCGGTATTCCTGCTATTTACTCAAATGGTGGTGCAATTGCTAGCATTGATGCTAATGGAAAATATAAACTTGATCTCGTAGAAGACAAAGCTATTGAAGCTTTGAACTGGACAAGAAAAATCTTTACAACTTACAACAAACCAGCTGGAGAAGGTGCAAGTTGGGATTACTTCAAAGCAGAATTTATGAACGGTAACGTTGCATTCTACAACAACCAAGAATATGATGCTCAACCAAATGGTATGTTAGCTACAATGAAAGATGACTGGGGTATGGTATGTTTCCCACTTGGTCCAAACGGAGATGGAAAATACTTCACAATGAACCAAGACAACATGCTTATCATTCCTAACTGTTATGATCAAGAAAAAGTTAACAAAATCATGAAAATCATGGATCTTTGGACAACACCAACACCAGGATATGAAGCTGACGACGCTTGGAAAGATGCTTACTATGCTGGATTCCGTGATTCACGTGCTGTTGATGAAACAATGCAACTTATGATGGATAACTCTGTTCCATTCAAAGAATGGTTAATTCCTGGCTTCAACTATCCACCTGTATTCTGGGATATCTGTGGTGGTAGAGATGTTCAAGAAACAATCGAAGAAAAGAAAAATGAATTACAAGCTGCTCTTGATGAAATGAACAAATAGTTTGTTAAAGTTAAGTAATGCTTAATAAAATCCCTGCTTTCGAAAGGAAGTGGGGATTTTTTTTTCTTAAAATGTCATTGTCGTATTTAATGCGACAATCTTTTGTATTAGTATATTCTCTATTCTTTAATTGAAAACACTTAAATATTTATATATAATAGGTATTATGGAAAAACACGGTACAATGACATCTGATAATCATGCTGCATTATGGCATGGTCGTTTTAAAGAAGGTCCAGATGCGGCTGCGGTTGCATTTGAGACTTCTATTTTTGTTGATGAAAGAATGGCTTTTGATGATATTCAAGGTAGTATTGCTCATGCAAAAATGCTTAGTCATTCAGGTATTATTTCGGAAGAAGAATCAAATCAAATTGTAAAAGGTTTGGAATCAATTAAAAATGATTTAGAAAACGGTATTTTAAAAATTGATTATTCTGCAGAAGATATTCACTCTTTTATTGAAGCAACCTTAACAGATAGAGTTGGTGAGCCTGGAAAAAAAGTTCATACTGGACGAAGTCGCAATGATCAAATTGCTTTGGATGAACGTTTGTATTTAAGACGTACAATTCCAGAAATTCAAAACTCAATTTTAAGAGTAATTGATGTTCTTGTAAAAATTGCAGAAGAAAATAAAAATTCACTAATTCCTGGTTTTACACATATGCAACATGCTCAGCCTGTAACATTGGCACATCATGTTTGTGCTTGGGCTTGGATGTTTGTTCGTGATTGGCAACGTTTAGAAGATAGTTTAAAACGTATTAATATTTCTCCAATTGGATGTTGTGCGCTTGCCGGTAGTGGACTTCCTTTGGATAGAGAATATGAAGCAAAATTGCTTGGATTTGAAAAAGTTACTCAGAACTCTTTAGATACAGTTTCTGACAGAGATTATTGTATTGAAGTTGCAAATAATCTTAGCTTAATTCAAATGCATTTGAGTCGTGCTTGTGAAGAAATTGTATTGTGGGCAACAACAGAATTTTCATTTGTTGATTTAAGTGAAAAATGGTCTACTGGATCTTCAATTATGCCACAAAAGAAAAATCCTGATTTTGCTGAATTAATTCGTGGTAGAACTGGTAAAGTTTACGGAAATGAAATTTCTTTGCTTACAATGATGAAAGGGCTTCCTTTGTCTTATGATAGAGATATGCAAGAAGATAAAGAGCCTTTGTTTAATTCTATTGACACTGTTAGTTCATGTTTGAATGTTTTTGCTTATATGATTGAAACTGCAAAATGGAATAAAGAAAATATGGAAAAAGCTTGTAAAGGTGGTTTCTTAAATGCAACTGATGTTGCTGATTATCTTGTAAAAAAAGGAATGCCTTTTAGAACTGCCCATGGTGTTTCTGCAAAAGCAGTAAGAATTGCCATTGAAAATAATTGTGAACTTGAAGATTTGACTATTAACCAATGGAAAGAATGTTCTGATTTAATTGAAGATGATATTTTATTAGAAATTTCTAGCCGAGCTTGTGTAAATGCCAGAAAAACAATTGGCGGTCCTGCACCTGAAATGGTTGAAAATCAAATTTGCGAACTTAAGAAGTTTTGTGAAAACAAAAAATAAATATAATTTAGAGGTAAAAAAATTATGAAAAAAATTGTAAAAACTTTAGTTTTAATTGCTAGTGTTGTTTCTTTATTATCAGTTGTTAGTTGTAAAAAAGTTGAAAAATCTGGTGACAATTCATTGGCAGATTTGAAGACTCGTGGAAAATTTATTTTGGGGCTTGATGCTTCTTTTCCACCAATGGGGTATGTAAATGATGCAAATGAAATTGTTGGTTATGACATTGATCTAGCAAAAGAAGTTGCAAAAAGAATGGGTGTTGAGTTTGTTGCACAGCCAATTGACTGGGATGCAAAAGAGATGGAATTAAAAACAGGAAAAATTGACTGTATTTGGAACGGTTTTACAATGACAGAAGAAAGAAAAGCAGCTCTTTCTTTTACAGATGCTTATTTGAATAATGAACAAGTTGTAGTTGTTCGTAATGATAGTGGAATTAAAAATCTTTCTGATATGAAAGGTAAACTTGTTGGGGTTCAAAGTGGTTCTAGTGCACAAGAAGCTGTAGATGGAAATGAAAGTTTTTCTTCTTCAATTGGAAAAATTGTTTTCTTTAAAGATAATGTAGTTGCTTTAAATGACTTGGATATTGGTGGTGTTGATGGCGTTGTAATGGATAGTGTAGTTGCAAATTATTCGATTGCACAAACAGGAAAACCTTTTACAGTGTTGTCTGAACCATTGTCTAAAGAAGAATATGGAATTGGATTTAGAAAAGAAGATGTAAAACTTAGAGATGAAGTTCAAAAAATCTTAAAAGAAATGCAAGCTGATGGTACAGTTACAGCAATAAGCGTAAAATGGTTTGGAACTGATTTAAGTGTTATTGGAAAATAATTTTAATGAATTTTTTAAACTTTAAAAAAATGCTTTTAGCGATGTTAGAGGGGTCTGTAACTTCGCTAGAAGTGTTTGCGTTAACTTTGTTATTTGCAATTCCTCTTGCTTTGCCAATTGCATTTGGTAGAATGTCAAAAAACAAAATTTTGTCTGGTTCTGTAAATGTGTTTTTGCTAATTATTCGTGGAACACCTTTAATGTTGCAATTGTTAATTGTTTACTTTGGACCTGGACTTTTTGTTCGTTGGTTGGAAAACTTTGGTTATACTTTAGTATTTAGATGGGATAGATTTACAGCTGCAATTGTTGCGCTTTCTATTAATTATGCTGCTTATTTTGCAGAAATTTATAGAGGGGGTATTTCTAGTATTCCTAAAGGACAGTATGAGGCTGCAAAAGTTTTAGGATATAAATCTAATCAAACTTTTTTTAGAATTGTTTTGCCACAAGTTGTAAAAAGAATTATTCCAGCAATGGGAAATGAAGTTATTACTTTGGTAAAGGATACTGCCTTGGTTTCTGTAATTGGTGTTGCAGAGTTATTAATGGTAGCAAAAGAAAGACAAAGTGCATTATTTTCGTTTACACCTTTGTTCATTGCTGGTGTATTTTATTTTGTAATGAACTGGGGTGTTTCTTTCTGCTTTAATAAAATAGAAAAGAAACTTTCTTATTATTCGTAGAGTGTGTTATGGAAATTATTAGTGTAAAAAACTTAAAAAAATCTTTTGGATCTCTTGAAATAATAAAAGATGTTTCTTTTTCTGTTGTAAAAGGGGAAGTTTTAAGTATTATTGGACCAAGTGGTTCTGGAAAATCTACAATGCTTCGTTGTATTAGCCAGTTGGAAGAAGTTTCGGGCGGTACTATTGAAATTTGTGGTGAAAAACTTGTTGAAAATGGTATTTATGTAGACAAAAAAAAGCGTCATGAAATTACATTAAAAAGTGGACTTGTTTTTCAAAACTTTAATTTGTTTCCACATTATTCAGTTATTGAAAATATTATGAAGCCTCAGATGTTGGTTCTTAAAAAATCTGAAAGTGAAGCAAAAGACGTTGCAATTTCTTTGTTAAAAAGAATGGGATTGGAGCAAAAGGCAAATAATTATCCTTGTGAACTTTCTGGTGGTCAGCAACAACGGGTTTCTATTGCAAGAGCGTTAGCCTTAAAACCTGAAGTTTTACTTTTTGATGAACCTACTTCTGCATTAGACCCAGAATTAACTGGTGAAATTCTTGAAGTAATTAAAGAACTTGCGCTTGAAAAAATGACAATGGTTGTTGTTACTCATGAAATGAATTTTGCAAGAGATATTTCTGATAAAGTAATTTTTATGGATAAAGGTTATATTATTGAAGAAGGTAAACCTGAGGATGTAATTGATAATCCTAAAAATGAAAGAACAATAAACTTTTTGTCTAGAGTTGCAAAATAATTCATTTAGGGTTTTAGGGTGTAAATACAAGAAGCCCGTAAAAAAGAAATGTGTTTAGCATTTCTTTAGGGGTTCTGTATTTTTACACCCTAGGAGAAGGGGTAGCGGACAAGTAACAAAGTGGAGCGAATTGTCGATTTTTTCGACAATTGGTGGAACGACTTGCTTGGGAGCGAGGGGAAGGCTTTCCCCTTTTTTATAAAAATATTAAACTTTTACTTTATGTTATATTCTTCTATTGAATAAATCTTGTAAATTTTGTATTATTATATCTCACTATACACAATTGGAAAAATTGTGTTTAAAATTGATAAAAAATTTGGTGCAAGAAATTGTGCCATGGAGGAATAAATGGTCAAAATCAGACTTAAGAGATTTGGTACTAAAAAACGTCCATGTTACCGTGTAGTTGTACAAGATGTTCGTGAACCACGTGACGGTAAATGTATTGAAGAACTTGGATTTTTCCAGCCAATTGCTGCTGATGACAAACAAGTTTCTATCGATTTGGATCGCGCTAAGTACTGGATCAGTGTTGGTGCTCAGCCTACAGACACTGTAAAAAAATTGTTGAACAGACAGTCTGCAAAACAGGCAAAATAGTTTTCAGGAGTACGGAAAATGGAAAAAGACCTGATTGAATACATCGCAAAATCATTGGTCGATGATCCGTCAGCTGTATCTGTAAGTGAAACTGAAGGCGAGAAGGGCATGGTGCTTCAACTT
>JAEIGA010012516.1_pt1 | contig 12875 bp, 5 predicted proteins | sample 9270691 | NCBI WGS metagenome assembly JAEIGA01 (sample SAMN17057246, study PRJNA624740) | gut metagenome | biome: biome; isolation source: fecal sample | host: Bos grunniens | place: China: Xizang | collected 2019 | reverse complement strand
GTTCACATTCTCGAATGTCACATTCTTGATGGTTGCATTCTTAGCATAACCGAAGAAGCCGATATATGCCTTACCCTCCTTAGCCTCTTCTTCAACGATAACGAGGTTCTTGATGGTGCAGCCATTACCATCGAAAGTACCAGTGAAAGGCTTCTCTTCGGTACCGATAGGAGTCCAATTGCTTGTTGCTGCACTACGTGTGAACATAGAGTAAGCAGAGAGGTCGATATCACTCAACAACTTAACTGATTTATCTTCGAAGCTTGTAGGATCTGCTTCAAACTGTTTCACAACATAGTTCAGACCTTCTGCAGAATATACACCAAATGTATTCTCATCCATCATGCCGACACCTTCAACAACATTTCCTTCGGCAGTCTTAATGATCTGGCCACCGAATTCATTGAGGTTAATCTCGTCGTCGAAACCGTACTCAATGATACGGTTGGGGTCGTTAGCGATAAATATGTTCTCAGATGCAGGATTGAAGATGTCAATATTCAAGGTTGCATCCTTAACACCCTTGCCACCATTATCCTTGCTTGAGTAGATGTGTACCCAGAATGCACGGCTTGTACCTTCGAGGGTAGATTTCTTGATGGTCACGTTGTTCATACCAGCACCGTTGTTGAATACGCGAACGGGAATGTATGAAGATTTGACGGTAGAGTTCTGCACATTTACAGTGATACCATTGCCTTTGCCATCGGCGTTGACCATATCAATAGCGTATGCCATGTCAGAGCCACCATAGTTCTCAAGAGTTGCATCGTTGACATTGAGTATACCATTGAAACCAACATAGAAGATTTCGGTGGAACCGTTCCAACCGAGGTTGTCATCTTCGTGCTTGATTGTGACGAAGCCGTTGTTGACGTTCATTGTACCGCGTACATCGAACATCACCTCATTATCAGCACTTGTGATCTTGCCATCGTCATTCTTGTCAGCATCGTCAGTAACACCCGAGAGAGTGTTTCCATTGAGGTTAAGAGTCAATGTCTTGCCTTCAGGAATGGTGATTGTAGCATCAGCATCGATCTCCACGTTCTCAACGAAATCGATAGGCTTATCCAGTTCCATAGCATTAGCTGCAGCCTCTGCAAAGTCACTATAGCTAACGCCATCAACAGTAACGTTGTAAATATTGTGGGCACCATCAAACCAGGGCTCGATAGCTACGTTCACATCCACCTCGCTGGTCATCAGCTGACCGTAGATGTTGGTGCGCCAGTTGCGCTGGAGGGGAACAGAAGTGTATACGCGGTTCTTCAGTTCATTCTCAGTGCTGCTGAAGTCGAATGCTACCTCTACCAACTCCTTGTCGACAGGGAGCAATAGGTAGTTCATAGCCAAGTACTCAAAGTTGGCTACGGGGAAAGCCTCACCATCAGGGATATCTGCAAAGTCGAATGTCGCAGTTGTTTCACCTGATACCTCCTTTGTCCAGAGGTTTAGTGTGTTGTAGGTATGTACGGTCACACTTGTCTGTGCGATGGTAAAACCTGCCTTTCTTGCTTCTTCGATATCGTTGGTACCGATATTGAGCTGACCGAAGGGGCGGTAGAGCTTGATAGACTCGGTCTTGGCACCAGTAACGTCGATGGTCATCCAGTTAAAGAAAGCATCGTAGTTCTCGTTGTTTGAAGTGACGTTGCTGTAGTCTACAGAAACAGTACCGTCTTCCCACTTGATCTCGTAGGGAGCATTGTCATCTGTATCGGCCCAGAAGATTACATCATAAGTGTTACCTGTAACGAGTTGTAGGTCAATCTGTGTAGAGAGTGTGAAAGGGTGATTCTCTACTGTAAGATCCGATAGGTAGGTGCGTGTACGGTTAGTACCCTCACCCTTCACGTTGTACACGGCATAGTGCAGTGTCTGTGCAGTCTTGCCATCACCGAAGTCACGAGTAGCTACGCCCAACTCAGGAGTGGTCACGTTGATGGATACAGTAGCTTCAGCACCAACCTGGCCCTGCTTCACTACGTCCTCTTCCTGGCACGATGCTGCGAAGAGCAGAGTGCCCATGGCGAATATACCAAATAAAGATTTCTTGTTCATAATTGTATGTGTTTAATGTTTGTTTCTTCATTCATCTCAGTAGGCGGAGTCATCCGCCAACTGAGAGATAAGATTTAGTTAAAAAGTCACAGAGCCTTCAGCAAAAGTCTTGTTTGCAACTCTACCTTCATTCAAGAAGTAATAATCGAAACCTTTACCTGTATTACCCTGTACATCGAAATGGTATGTACCATTACCAAAACCAACTGTGCTCAAGAACTGTGAAAGAGCAAAGATCTTATTAGTAATCGTATTACCCTTAAAGATGAACTTACCACCATTGTCACCACATCCATTGATAGAAGCAATGACATTGTTTCCACCTGTGTAGTTGAAGGTTGAATTGGTGATGCTCAAGTTTGCTTGAGAGTAGATACCTGATGAATATCCTTCGAAGTAGCATTTATCAACAATAAGTTCACAAGCTACGTTAGTGATAGCTGATTTATGCGTACCTCCGTTATTTAAGAATTTACATTCTTCAAATTTAATTGTATTCGTTTGGTTGCCATAAATCATCACAACAGCCTTGTATTGCAAAGCGTTAGAAGCAGTAGTGTTTCCAGAGTTTGAGTCAGTCTCATTTCTATCAAAAGTTACATTCTTGAAGGTTGGGTTTGCACTCTTAATCCAGACACGTCCCTTGATAGTAGCTGGATTAATATCATCTGAGAACAGATTCTGGTTTTTGTCAATTTCAAAAGTTCCTTCGAATGTAGTACCTTCAGTAAGATAGATATTCTTTGCTTCACTGTCCAAAGCCTTTTTCAAACCATCAGCATCCTTAACTAAAACATATTCTACATCATCAATTGTAACCTTGTTGCCGCTATCATAATTAGCGAAGTATGTAAACATAGATTTCTCAGTACCTTCAAGTACACAGTCGGTAAGTGTGATTGCCTTACCGCTTTTAGCAGCATTGAGACCAATCCACTCTGTAGATGCAGCACCGTCAAAGATGAACTTTGTGCGGATGATATTGGTCTCACCCCAAAGGTTTGCACCATTGTAGCCACTCTTTCCATTTGCTTTGAAGACACAATCTTCAATTGTCAACTGAGTGAGTGCTGCACCGAAAGCATTGAAACCTGAGAATGTACAATTTCTGAAAGTTACATCATTTGCGCCATTATCGAAGTGTACGCCATAAACAGAACCATCAAATACACAGTTTTCAAAAACAACAGTTTCCCCAGCATTGCAATATCTCAAGGCATTAGAGCCAGTAAATTTACAATCTTCAAATGTTCCGTTGATAGTGCCACCTACAGCATTTCCTTCAGGATTAGAGAATGTAGCACCAACTACTTTTGCACCATTGATGTTCAAATTTGATGAACCTTCAAAAACTGTACCTTCAGCACAATTGATAGTAATACCAGCAGCCACCTGAGCAGGGAACTTATATGTACCAGCAGGAATTTCTACAGTTCCATTTTCTTTCAAGAACGGATTATTTTCTGATGTTGCGCTCTCACCTTCAACGACCTTAAAACCACCTTCTACAGAAACGTTGCTTGCATAATCCTTATAGTCCTCGTCAATCCATACAGCATTGAACTGGTCGGCCTTAACGTCTGAGAGGTCAAGGTTGCTCAGTTTGATGCCGGCACCAGCTTTTGATGTTACGAGGATGGCTGCTTTCTTCTCAGTATTGAACTTGGTGTTCTTGACAGTCAAGTTCACGCGGACTTGCTCATCTTCATCTACATACTCGTCCTTGATAGCAATACCACGACCTGCAACGTTGAATGTGCACTGGTCAAGTTCTACGGTCTGTCCTTCGGCTGTAATCCAAAGGCCATATACGTCACCCTCTTCTGAGATTTCAACATCTGTCAGCTTACCATCGTTGAGCAGGGCGATAGCCTTGTCAGAGGTCACATTATTGAGTTCTACAGCATTGTAGAAACGGATGTCGTGACGATTCCAAGGGCCATCGTTCTTGCCGCTATTGGTAAGGTGGGCATCATTGATAATCCACTTGGCATCCTCGTTGACGCAGCGGATGTAGTTCCAGTCACCGTTCTCATGCACGAAGTTGATGGTGCAGCCGTTGGCATTGATGGTGATAGATTCGGTATCTTCGCCACCGAAGTAGTACTTCTCTGTCCAAGCACCAACATAAATCTTGAATTCATTCGGATTCTCAGCTGCACGTGTAGCAGCCTTTTGCTGTGTGTGCATGAGGTTGATGACGATGTTTTCATCGTTACGCTTCAATGCCTTCTCAAACTCAGCCTGAGTAGATGCATACACGATATTAGCAGCATCCTCCTCACCATCGTTGCCAAATCCAGGATTAATCTCTATTTGATAGTCAGAATTGCCAGTAAGAAGGTCACCATAGATATTTGTGCGATAGTTACGACGTACAGGAACTGAAGAGAATGAGGTTGAGTAGCTTTCGCTTACGTCTTTATCTTGATATGCTAGCTCAACATCGATAAGCGACTGGTCATTACCTACCAATACATAGTTGAGTGCAAGATACTTGTAACCCTCTACAGGGAAATCGAACGCATTGTCATCGTATGCTTTAGGTAGAGCTGAAGCATTATAAGTCACTGTATTTTCACCCTCCTGTACTGAACCATCAATGATGTTCATTGTTGTGGGAACCTTCTTAACAATAACCTGAGAGTTCTCAATCTCAATACCTGCATCCACGGCTGCCTTCCAATCGTCATTGCTAACACCGATATTGAGTTGTGCGAAGGGACGAGCAAGAGTTACATTCTTCTCCGTAGCACCTTCGATGGTTATATCATCAAAAGCCCAGAATGCATCGTATGACTCTTGGTTGGCACTAAGAGTGCTGTTTACTGTAAGATTTTTCTCAGTCCAATCAATCTTACACATTCTATTATCAATATCTTCGGCCCAAAACACAATTCTATAAGGTTTCTGCTTCACCAGACGAATCTGAACATCGGTGCTGTAGCCAGTAATAGTTTGTGGATCTTTATCATCAGTACGTTCCTCTGTGGTTGCAGAGATAGCAGGTACAAGCGTATAGTTCCCGTCAGCATTTTTCTCATACACACCATAGTAGAGATTGGTAGCATAGATACCTTCACCTGTTGGATTGGCACGGGTACCCAACAACTTGGTGTTGACCGTAAAGGTCACCACATCGGTATTTGCCATTGAGGCATCTACCATGTCTTGTTCTTGACAGGCTGTAGTCAACAGCATGGATGCCAAGGCAAGAGTTCCTAATAAATAATCCTTTTTCATTTTGATAAAAAATTAAGTTAATAATATATTGATAATTTTTTCTATTCTGTCGTCTATTCTTCTGGCACATTCAAAACATCATGGTACCACATAGTTATAGTCACCGTTGAACTCAGGTGATATACCCACACCTCCAGATGCCTTGGAGGTGAGGAAGTCGCCACGCACCACGGTAAGCTTGCTGCGCACGATGGGCACGTCGATGGGGCTCGATCGCGACACGAGGTCGCCCTCCCAGTCGTACACCTCAACGGTGATGGACACGGTGGACTCGCTACCGTTGACGAACACGTAGTCGAAGCCCAGCTCTACCTCATCGTCGGACAGCACCGAAAGGCGGCTGTCGAAAGCTACACCCGTCCATGCATCGGCTGGCTTATTGGTGAACATATTGAACGAACAAGGCATGAAGCCGTTGTAGCGGAACACCACGCGGTAGTCCTCGATGTCAAACACATAGGGTTCTACACGGGTAGTACCCTCGGCCGACTGATTGGCGGCCTTCTGTGCTATGAGGCGCTTGGCATGGCGAATAAACTCCTGCAAGTCGGTAGCGATGAGCTTGAACTTGGCCAAGGGACGCTGCATGGGAATGGTAATCTCCGTCTCCACAGCACGCGACACGGCTGCATAATAGGGATTGTCAGCCAGCACGATGGAAGACTTGGCTCCGCGGAAGGCATCGCGGAAGTCGGTGTTTCCGACATGGTGCTTACGATCGGAAAGGATGATTTCGGCAAAGTCGCCCGTCTTGTAGTAGAGGTCAGTCTCGGTGTCGTCGTCCACGAAGTCGGTCCATACGACGAAATTGTAGTTGCCCTCGGGGATATCGAGCAACACGGAGTGGTTGTACTCCTCATCGCTCTCCTTAGTGAAGACAATCATGGTGTCGGCCACACGCGTGGGATTACCAGCTTTGTCATAGGGGTACACACCGATGATGTAGCGTTTGTCGCGCTCTTCCTCGAAACGGGTGCTGGAGAGGTCTATATCCTCGTAGATGGGCATGTTGGTGTCGAAGTCGAGGTGCAAAGTAAAAGGCACAATCTCGGGCGGCACCTCCTCGGGCCACTCGTGGATGTCGCAACTCACCAGTGCTGTTGCAGCGAAGAGGGTGAGCAGCATGCCTTTCATATAACATATATAAGGTGTCTTACTCATCATCTCTTGCGTTTTGCTAGGTCAAACATATAGGATACTGACACGGCGGCATGATCGATGCCGGTGTATACCAACTCGTGGGAATCCACCAGGAAGCCGTTGTGGATATTGATGAAGCGGTCGTAGTGCACATCGTAGATGCCGGCACCTACCGATAGATCGAGACTCCATCGCTTACGCTTACCACCGAAGGGCAGGCGGTAGCCAATGCTGAGGCCTCCACCCAGGGCGGGGGTGCTCATGTTATGATCCTGATAGCGGAAGAGCTCACCAAACGCCATATTAAAATAGGAAAGGCCGATGTGTGCTCCAGCATACCACGAGGACTCGCAACCACGCATCCAATAGCGCAGCTCGGGCTGCAGGGTAAAAGTACGAAACTTAACATCGTCGGAAAAATAGTCAAGTGCCGAGTAATAGATGGGGAACGCTAGTGACCAATGACGGGACAGGTCGACCTCTACTGTAGCATTGGAGATGAGCAGCCCCCAGTAAGGCAGATTGGTGGAGAAGTGCAGGTGGCGATAACCGTAGTCGGGCATGCCTTCCACAGGTATCACGTGAGATTGCATAGCATCGAGCTGGTGAACGATGTCCTCCTTCTCTCCTATCTCGGGCAGCGTGGGCATGGGGAATGTCTTGATGGTGGTGAACACGGCATATGCACAGCGCTGCTCATGAAAGATGGTATGGAGCTGACGCCAAACGTCACCTCCATCCAACTCCATCAGCTCCACCACACGATGGTCGATGTGAGTATTTCCGTGGTAGTCCACATAGACACACTCTTTGTCGATGATGTCGAGCACCTCCTGCTTCTGCTTCAGCTCCATGTTCTGCACTTGTTCTCTGAACCTATCCCACGGGATGTAGCTGTCGTCATAGGTGATGACGCTGTCGGATACATTCACATGGCTGCGCACATACCTCTCCAATGCCTTGAGACGGTCGCGCGAAAGACGACGGTTGAGCTGCGAGGAGCCCTCGGGAGAGGCAGAGCCACAGAAGGAGAGCTCGATGACGGAGAGTGTGGAGTCCTGATTGATCTTCTCCATAAATTTTACTATCTCCTCAAGATGACTGGCGTTGTCGCCGAAGGAAGGATCCAAGTCAGACTTGTTGACACGGAACTCAACAAAGATTTCCGTGCGTCTCACTTGGGCATGTGCAACAATCCCGCTAGCCAAGATAAGAATGAGTAGTATACTATATTTCTTCTTTTTATCCATAGTTCGAATGACGCTTCTTTACCAATTCGGGATAGTTACGGCGGATGAATCCACCGAGACTATTATAAGTGAGTCCTAGCCGCTGGGCGATAGACTTGAGAGATTCGTCGGAATTCTCGTATAGGCGCACTGCTTCGGCATACTTCAAGGCACTACGCTGCGATACGACCTTACCGTTCGGCATCATCATCATGCCTCGAACAGCCACCAGATCAGGGTGATGCTCCTTGAGATACATACGGAAGACCTCGGCGTTGAGCCCGAACTCTGCAGCGATCTTGGCAGTGGGGAAATCTGAGGTTTTCATACGCTCAATGGCTGCAGCATACTTCTCAGCCGTATCCTTGCGGTAACGCTTGGTATTTGCTATATCCACATGCCCATCGAATCCTCTGCGCTGCACAATCAGCTCGGGATACCATGTGCGTAGATAATGTCGGAAACCACTCTTCCCAACTCCGCTGATGCGTACAATCTCCTTGAGAGGCATAGAGGTGGTGCGATAGAGTTCAATGGCCTGCTCATACTTCTGCACGCTGCTCTGAATGGGTTCGTGTATGCACCAACGACCATTACGCATTCCTTTCACCTTCTGCCCCTCGGCACTGAAACGCTTTTCCTTGCGCAATTGAGTTATCTGCGGATAGTAAAGAATAACATGCTCGCGCAAGCCCGTGTGCGACACACGACAAACAGTAGCTACCTCTTCGAGTGTCATGTCAGAGGCTTGAAGCGACTCTACAGCTACAGCATACACATCCTTGCTATAGTCGCGTGCACCATACCGTTGGTTGGTGGAAAGCCCTCTTTTCCGACGCACCTTCTCACGGCGCGGTATAATATCGGAATAGTGTCTACGCAGCTGCCCCAGAAGCGAGCAAGGTGCTACATTGAAGATACGAGCAATCTGTGAGATATTGTACTCGATATATTCCATACTGTCGCAAGCAGCGATAGCATCCTTATATTTATAATGTGCCGCAGTGGTCTGCCCTTTCTCGCCACGCAGCTTAACGTTTTCTACATCAGCAAGGTGGTGACGCTCGAGGATGAGGGGACGATGATACTTGGATAGATAGGAGCTGAACGCAGAGAAGCTCACCCCAGTCTGTTCGCATATCTCCTTTATGGAAAGACTAGAATTGGAATATAGAGAAATGGCATCCCTATATTTCATCTCCGATTTTATATTTTGTCCTTTTGCGTTCACGACACTACTCCATTGTTAAACCTTGTTAGCATCTGAAAATCAACATTTACGAGAAGTGAAGACACCACTCGTAGGTAACTTCTCTTATCAAGAGAAGTTGCTAATGTATTATCTATTGACTATTAGATAATTGTAGCTAAAGATAAGTACCGGACGATTCTTTCCGTGAGTTGAACTGATAATTTAATCCCCGTCTCCTATGTAAATTTTCCTAGAAAAAACTTTGTATTTGTTTAAAAATATGTAACTTTGCGGTGTTAATCATTTCTCTTGATAAGAGAAGTTTCATTATCTCAGAGATTTTAATATCATATTGTTTGCTTTGTCTATGGCTGCCGTATCCAATGATGCGAGATAGATGCGTGTGGTAGCCTCTGAGTCGTGCCCCATGCCTTCGCTGATAACAGACAGTGGCACATTCTTGCTCCTAGCTATGCTAGCCCATGCATGACGAGCCACATACATGGTAAGCGACACAGAGAGGCCTAGCCTATCGCCTATCGCCTTTAGGCTGGTATTGATATTGTGAGCCTTATGGATATATTGTCGTCGCTCGTCCACACCACTGTGAGGATTTATGATGGGCAATAGGTAAACGGAGCCGGTGATGGAGTATTTTTCTACAATCTCTTGCATCGGCTTCTCCCATTTGATAAGAAGGCGCTGTCCAGTCTTTCGTCTACGGTATGTGAGTACACCGCCACTCAGATCGCGCTTTCGCAGGTAGGCCATGTCGATAAATGACATGCCGCGTGTATAGAAAGAAAAGAGAAACATATCACGAGCCAAAGACTGTGCTGAGCTAGCCGTGAGATCCATCTCCTTGATTTGCTTGATAACACAAAGCGGAACGGCTCGCTTCACGGTCTTGTCTATCCCCGTATAGACATGTTTGAAAGGATTGCATTGGATAGTCAATCCTTTCTCAACGGCCCTATTGTAGATTGCCCGGAGATTACGCATATAAAACGATGAACTGTTGGCACTAATACCTCGTTGACGCAGATGCGCCTCGTAGGCCATTATCAAATCGGAGTCAATCTTGCCTAAAGAGAGATCTACGTTTCCTCTAAAACGTTTGAAGCTGTTGAGTGTGGTGGTATAGGTCTCGGCTAATCGAACCTTACCGAGTTCATTAAGATGCGCGATAACTCGCTGAGCAAATTGGTAGAATGATTTTTCTTCTCGCTTTCGCTCGCCAACAGTTTGGCTTTTGGTTGTCTTTAATGTCATCATATTAGTATCCGTTTCTTAGTATTATAAGTTAACTAATATAATCCTAGTTTATGTTTAAGAATGAATCAATTTATATTTGTTACAGCACATCGACTGCACTTCTCTGAAAAGGGCTTTCTGTTTCTGAGAAATGGCCTGTTCGTTCATGAAAAAACGGAAAGGCCTTTTTTTCTAAAGGGCTGTTCGATTTTTTGTAAAGGGCTGTTCGTTTATAAAAAATGTGCTGTTCGTTTATCAGCCAGCTGTGATGTTTCTGCCAGAGGCCTGTGATTTTTCTAACGGACAGCTCTGATGGATTTGCTGAAAGGCTCTGATCGGAAATAGTTGTTGACACGAAGAAAATAGTAGCAACAACAAAATATTTTGTGGTTGTCACGAGCAGAAGATTAACGATAACGATAACGGTAACGTTGACGACAACAATGGATAAACTGACAGAGTAAACGTTTTTTATTTTTGACCTGGCATGAAGCAGCAAGCTGCAACGATGACGATAACGAAAACTGCTGGATTTTGATTCTATGCAATTACATTTTGGCCCCCTGGCAGTTTTTTTAATCTTCGATAAATACAGTAGCACATGCTACTGTAAATTAAGCTAATACAAAGAGCCGAGTGTACGATAATCCACGCGCAAAAACATGCCAGGCGGCAAAAAAGTAATTGCATAGGGCCGGTTTTATGCTATTTGAAGTAAGGAATAGTTGACGAGTGGTGATCGCGCTGGCGGGTTGTTATTATCGACTCTGCTGCAGCATGAAAAAAGGGCTGCCCTGAATGGACAGCCCTCGTGGAGTATCGGGAAGGGACGTTACTTCTTGATGTAGTGTTTCTTGCCGTCAACGATGATGATGCCCTGTTGCAACTCCTGTATGCGCTGGCCCCAGATGTTGTAGATGCCGGGGTATGCAGATGGGGTGGGCTTCGTCTGTGTGGGCTGTGCGATGCCGGTGTAGTTGACGGAGGTGATATACTCATAGGGGATGCCCTCGAGCTTGAAGGCGCTGATGCCGAAGCTGGACTGTCCCAAGAGGTTGACGATGATGCCCAATGAGACGTGGGTCTCCTCGGTGAGCAGGAAGGTGAGGCTGCCGCTTGTCAGCTTACACCAGGCTATGGCTTCTGCTTCGCACAGCTTGTCGCTCACCATGGTTTTTCCCTTGCATACGACAAGGCGGCTCTCCTGTGCATCGTTGCCGTCGCTGAACGTTACGCTGAACGTGTATCTACCTGCGGGGAGGGTGACGTCTTGCCACAGGCGGTAGTCGAGCAGTGATGGGGCGAAGCCGCTCCATTGGGTCTCAAAGGTGATGTCGCTCTTGTGCTCGGTGTCGATATGTGCTCCTGTGGTGATGCCGTCAGATACTATGGCGTTGGCGTCCTGCCATCTTGAACGGGAGGTGTTCATGGCCAGACGGAGGAAACGGCCGCTGTTGTTGGGGTTGACGGTTCCTGACGCTGTGATGAACGGGTTCTTGTAGTTGGTCAGGAACTGTGCGCTTACATCGCCGCGCATCTCTGACTCGGTGTCTACAGTGAATACTCCTAATGCACTGTTCCATGCATCTCCGTCGGGGCCGAAGCCTATGCGCTTGGCATGGCATGCCGAGCTGGTGCGGTCGATGACATCGCCACCGCTTTGGTTGAAGTCGTAGTAGAGCAGCAGCTTGTCGTCGGCCTCGGCGGTCGTGATGCTTCTCAGAGGCTGGTTGCAATAGGCGGTAATCTGCTCTATGCTGAGGGCTGTACCCCATAGGCGTACTTCGTCGATCTGACCTTTGAGGCCGCCCGACTCACCGCCGACAGTGATGCTTCCCAGGGCGGGGATGCTGGTGCCCAACCTGCCGGAGGCAGCGTGGATGAGCTGTGCGTCACGATAGTATTTTACATTACCTTTGCTATATACTATGGCATAGTGATGCCATTCGTTGCAGATGACGTAGCCTTCGTTTGACATGGATTTCTTGCTGCCCAGATTGAGGGTCAGCACGCCCTTTGCGCTGACGGATGTGGAGAAATCGCCTTGTGCGGACGTGATGCTCACGCTGTTGGCGTACTGCTGCGGACACATCCACCACTCGAGGGTGATGTTCGCCTGATTCTCAGTGAAGGGGCAGGGGAGCTGCAGGCTCTCGACTCCGGTGAAGTTGAGGCTGGTGCCGGGGTCGTCGTTGCTGACCACGAGGTAGCGCTTGCGGGTGAGGGAGTGCTCGCCCAGGTCGTTGGCTACGTTCAGACTGATGTCGTAGATTCCCGGTGCCGTGGGTACGATGTAGGGGGACTGCTCGTCGATGAGGAGTACGCGGCTGCCGTTGTTGAGCTCCCAATTCCATGAGAGGGGGCTGTAGCGGCTTTGGTCAATGAGCTGGATGGTGTCGCCCAGCATAATGGCTGTGTGCGAAAGGTCGAAGCGGGCTTCGGATGCTGCCTCGCTCACGGTGACCTCACGGGTGACGCTGCTGGTGCCGAAGAGGTTGGTGGCGGTGAGTGTCACTGCGAAGGTGCCTACCTTGGGGTAGAGGGCTGTGGCATTGGTGCCACTGGTCAGCTCCACTTCTGCCTCAGGCATGCTCCACACGTAGGTGCAGCCCTCTCCTGTGCTGCGGTTGATGAAGCTGAAGTGGTCGCCTGCGGGTAGACTGTCGTTGAGTATCTCAAAGGCTGCCACAGGGGCCTCGCCTGCAACAACTGTAATATCTTTAGTTACTGTCGCTGTGTCGCCAGAGGCAAAT
>JAEIGA010012515.1_pt1 | contig 12876 bp, 13 predicted proteins | sample 9270691 | NCBI WGS metagenome assembly JAEIGA01 (sample SAMN17057246, study PRJNA624740) | gut metagenome | biome: biome; isolation source: fecal sample | host: Bos grunniens | place: China: Xizang | collected 2019 | reverse complement strand
TGTGAGCTATGGCTCTTTCGTGACTGTGAAGATTGAGAATATGCGCCTGCAGCACACCGAAAAGGTGATGAGCGAGCAGGAGCTTGCACCCAAGATCGCAGAGCCGGAAAAGACCTTTGGTGTGGTTTCTGTCTGTGCAGGTCAGGGCCTTGCAGATGTATTTACCAATCTGGGTGTGGATGGCATTATTTCCGGCGGTCAGACCATGAACCCCAGCACCCAGGATCTTCTGGAGGTTGTCAATCAGGTTCCGGCCGAAATCGTGTATATTCTGCCTAACAATAAGAATATAATTATGGCAGCCCAGCAGGTGGATGCCCTGACACCCAAGCGTGTTGTGGTCATTCCCAGCAAGACCGTGCCCCAGGGCATTACTGCAATGCTGAGCTTCAATCCCGATGGTACAGAGGAAGAAAATACAGAAGCCCTGACAGAGGCGCTGGCTACGGTGGATACTATGCAGATCACCTATGCAGCCAGAAATTCTGATTTCGACGGCTATGATATTCACGAGGGTGACTATCTGGCAATGGCAGGCTCCGGTCTGTTTGGTACCAACCAGGACATTACAGTTTTGCTTAAGTCTTTGGCAGAAAAAGTGCGGGATGATAGTCGGGAATATATCACCATTTACTATGGTGAGGAAATTACCGAAACCCAGGCACAGGTAGCGGCGGATATTTTCGCAGAGGTCTGCCCGGATGCAGATGTGAATCTGTTAAGCGGCGGTCAGCCGGTGTATTACTATCTGATTTCTGCAGAATAAATGTAAATTAAGAAAAGGCGTGCTGCGCAGCACGCCTTTTCCTGACCCGTATGTATATCAGGAAGGGGATAAGCTTGTGAATCAGGAGGGTATTCTCGGCAAGACTGTCCGGCTTTTCCGGGGGCTCGCTGAGATGCGCATTGCACTGTATGCATCCCACGCCTGCTACTTTATCGTGCTGGCGGTATTTCCTGCTTTGGTGCTGCTATTAAGCCTTTTGCGGTATATCGGCTTGGATGTAAACGATTTTACCCAGGCGCTGGAGGGCATTATTCCGTTAGCGCTGCTGCCAACGGTGAAGAAAGTGATCCTCAGTACCTATCAGACCAGCTCCGGTGCTGTGGTGTCAGTGTCTGCCGTTGCGGCGCTGTGGTCCGCAAGCCGGGGTATCTATGGGCTTTTAACAGGCTTAAATGCCATTTACAAGGTTTCAGAAAATCGGGGTTACTGGTATACCCGGGGTGTCAGCGTAATTTATACCTTTTTCTTTTTGATCGTATTGGTGCTGACCCTGATGCTCCATGTGTTTGGCAATTCTCTGCTGAATTTAATGCCGAAAGGGGGAAGTCCCTTTTGGTATTTTCTTACAGAGGTGATCGACCTGCGGTTTTTCTTACTGCTGTTTATTCAGACAGCGCTGTTTACCGCGGTGTTTATGGTGTTTCCCAATAAGCGGAATCGATTCTTTGACAGTTTGCCCGGGGCAATTTTTGCATCCTGCGGCTGGCTGGTTATGACAGATCTGTTTTCCACTTATGTGGCATATTTTCCTAACTATGCCAATATTTACGGCTCTGTGTATGCCGTTGCTTTGTCCCTTTTGTGGTTGTATATTTGTATTTCTATTGTGTTTTACGGCGGTGCGCTGAATTATCTTTTGGCGCACTCTGAAAAGAAAGAGGAATGATTTTATGAGTTTACTGCAATATGCGATTGGTGCAAATTACAAATTGTATTTTCAAAAGCTGAAGAAGATCGCCAGGGAGGAGAAAAAGTGCTACCCCCTGCTGGTGCTGGATACGGTTTGGTGCACCCTGCGCTATGGCATTGTAATGACGGATTACCGGAATTATAAAATTTACAACCGCTCCCACAAGGAACGGAAAGAGTATGTAGGCGCAGGTGGAGAGGATAAGCTTTATAACATTGTTTCTCCTGCCAAGTATAAAAAGCGCTACACCATCAAGCCGGATTTTATGCGGGACTTTGCCGCCTATACCAAACGGGAGTGCATCATTCCCGGCAGAGATTCCTATGAGGAATTCTGTGCCTTTTTGGACAGGAATCCTGTTTGTATGAAAAAGCCTTATGACGGCCTGGGCGGTGCCAGTGTGGAGAAGATCCGTACCGCAGAAATCACCGACCGGAAGGCATTTTATGACCACGCAGCTGAGAATCGCATTTTCCTGGAGGAGCTTGTAAAGCAGCATCCGGATATGAATGTATTGTGCCCCACCAGTGTAAATACCATACGAATGATGACCCTCAATGACCGGGGCACACCCCGGCTTTTGTGGGCAGGTCTGCGGGTCGGCAACGGTGTCAATGCGGTGGATAATTTCCACGCAGAGGGTATGGGCGTGAAGATCGACCTGGAAACCGGCAAGCTGGTAGGCAAAGGCATCAATAAGGATAATGTGGCATTTGATACCCATCCCACCACCGGCGTGGTTTTTGACGGCTTCCAGATCCCCTGTTTTCAGGAGGCAAAGGAACTGGTGCTGAAAGCCGCCCTGGAAAGCGATAAGATTTTAGTGGTTGGCTGGGATGTGGCGATTTCTGAAAATGGTCCTCTGGTGATCGAGGGCAACCGCCGTCCGGGCTTTGACCTGGTGCAGGTGCTGGATGACAGAGGCAGAATGGACATAGCCCGTCAGGCAATTGCCAGCGTTAAAGGGAAATAAATTATGTTTGGCTTGGTTATGGCAGATCTTAAGGAGCTGGATAAGGCGCAACGGGCCAGGTACAATGCCGTTTACTGCGGTGTTTGCCGGCATATGTGTCAGGAAAACGGTACGGTCTCCCGGTTTGGTCTGCAGTATGATATGGCGTTTCTTGCATTGCTGCTTACCAGCCTTTATGAGCCGGAGGAACATTCCGGTAACCGCGCCTGTAAGTTTCACCCCATTTGCCCCAGAAAGTGGGTGGACAATCCCTATGTTGCTTACAGCGCAGATATGAATCTTGCCCTGGCTTATTACAAAGCGCTGGATGATGTTTCCGATGAGGAAAAGTACATTGCCAAAAAAGCAGTGGATATTTTCGGCAGAGCGATGGACGGTATTCGTCAAAGGTATCCCCGTCAGTGTAAGGCTATGGAGGATTGCCTTGCCCGGCTTGCGGCTTTGGAGAAGGAGAACTGTGAAAATCCCGATTTGCCGGCAAACTGTTTCGGTGCGCTGATGGCAGAGCTTTTTGTATATGAAGAAGACCTGTGGGCGCCCAGGCTGCGGCAAATGGGTATGGCACTGGGGCGGTTTATTTATCTTGCCGATGGGGTCATCGACTATAAAAAAGATAAAAAAGCAGGAAGCTACAATCCCATTCTTGCCGGTGGCGGCGACCTGGACTTTGAAAAATGGGAGTCGTTTCTGGTGTCGGAAATGGGTAAGGCGACCCGGTTTTATGAAAGCCTGCCTTTGGTGCAGGACAAAGAAATTTTGGATAACATACTCTATGGCGGTATCTGGTTAACCTACCGTACAAAACAGAGGAGGAAAAAGATTGACAGATCCCTATGAGGTATTGGGGGTTAGCCGGGATGCTACCGATGAGGAAATCAAGCGGGCGTATCGCCGCTTGGCAAAGAAGTATCATCCGGACTTAAATCCCAATGACCCTGTGGCGGCGAAAAAGATGCAGCAGATCAATGCCGCCTATGAACAAATTAAAAATCCCTCCTCTGCCCAGGGACAGGGGCAAAGCGGCTACGATCCCTATGGCAGCTGGCAGGGTGCAGGTGCTCAAAGCGCACAGCTGGCATACCGGTATATTATGTTTGGACAGTATATGCAGGCGCTGCAAATTCTGGCAGGAATGCCGGAACGCAATGCCCAGTGGTATTACCTGTCAAGCCTTGCCAATGAAGGGCTTGGCAATCAGGTGACGGCTTTGGAGCATATCCGCAGAGCGGTATCTATGGACCCGGCAAATGAAACATATCTGCGCACATTGAACCGGATAGAAAACGGCGGCGCAGAGTACCGCCGGCAGGCAGGAAACTACCGGGGCTACACCTTCGGTGGCAGTGGTATTTGGCGACTTTGTTTGTGCTGGGTTGCGCAGCTTTTTTGCTGCAGAGGCGTTATTTGCTGTTGACAGGGCTTTCTTTTCGTGCTACTATCACTTTGACAATTGGATATTGTTTCGTGGCGGACTTGGCGTATGGCCTTGTCTGCTGAACAAGATAATCGGGTTAAAATCCCGAGCGGTACCGCCGCTGTAAGTACTGAAAAAGCAAGGTTTTTGGTGAAAACCGGTCACTGGAGTATTCTGGGAAGGCTGACCTTGCAGGCAGATGCAACCTCTGCTAACAGTATGAGCCAGAAGACCTACGAAGCATGTTTCTCCGCTTTCTGCGTGTTTACAGAAAGTGCGTTGTCGCAGAAAAAACGGCTGCGGCACTCATTATGAGTGCCGCAGCTTATTCATTTTCAGGAGGTTTTATTATGAAAAACAAAAAGTTAGTATTGGCGCTGATCGCACTGATTGCGGTTATTGGCATCGCGGTGAGTATTTGGTTTGCCACCCGACCGGAAGTACAGGAAGGCGGAAAGTCCTTTACTGTGGTGGTTGTCCACGGCAGTGGAGAAACCAAGGAATTTACCTATTCCACAGATGCGGAGTATTTAGGTGCGTTCTTGTATGAGAAGGGTCTGCTCATTGCCGATGAGAATAATCCCGGTATGTTCCATACCGTGGACGGAGAAAAGGCAGACTGGAATGTAAATGAAAGCTACTGGGCATTCTATGAGGGGGATGCATATGCTGTACAGGGTATAGAAATCACCCCCATTACCGATGGCGCAGTATATAAGCTGGTGTATACGATTGGATTCTAAGTTGAGATTAAAAGAGGTGGCTCTTTTTGGCGTTCTCGGGGCATTGACCTTTGGCGCTAAGGTTGCAATGAGCTGGCTTCCCAATATTGAACCGGTATCCCTGTTTGTGATGCTGTTTGCGGCAGTTTTCGGGCTGAAATGTTTGTACCCAATTTATGTATATGTGCTCTTGGAAATCGCGCTGTACGGTCTGGGCACCTGGAACATTATGTATTTATATGTTTGGGCGATTTTGGCACTGTGCGCCTTTTTGATGCGAAAAAGTGAAGAACCCCTTGCCTGGGCAATGCTTTCCGGCGCTTTTGGATTTTTGTTTGGTGCATTTTGCGCGCCGGTGGATTTCCTGCTGGGAGATTGGAGCTTTGTTATTGCCAAGTGGGTGTCGGGTATTCCTTTTGATCTTGCCCACTGTGCAGGCAATTTCGTCATTGCGCTGATCGCATTTAAGCCTCTGCGCAAGCTGATGGAAAGATTATATTTGAAAATGTGATTTCCCTTTGCAGGACTGACCTGCAGACTGATCCCGTTATCAGCAATTAAGAACCCCGGAGAGCTTTGGCTCTCCGGGGTTTCAATATTATTTAATAATGCGGCCCATTTGACCGATGAGGTAGGTGTTGCGGAGCATGGACATATTGTTGGCAAAGATCACATCGGTGACGCCGTGTTCCTTTGCAAACGCAGCCAAATCACCCTTCCAGTACCGGTAGTCGATTTCGTAAACGGTGCTGTAATGGTCTACCACATAGCTCATCAGAGCGTTGCCGAAGGACTCCTTCACAACGATACAGGCAGAGCCGTCGGTGATGTTGGGGTTGGTGAATTCTGCGATGGGCTGGTCACCGGCTGCGAAGCACAGGTACTTGGAAGCGGAAGACCAGTTGGATACATCAGCAATGATGGGGTAGGAGTAGGTGTTGCCGTTGGTGTCGGTGTACTTCATGGTGACACCGGGGGTGGCAGGCTTGTAAGCATAAACGGTATCGGGGGTTGCCTTCAGAACAGGATCCTGATTGCAGCATTCCCAGTACAGGTAGCCCAGATAGTTACCGAACTGGATTTCCTCCCGCTGTGCCATGGTGTAGGGAGCGATGCCCTTGGCATCACAGAAGGCTTCGTAGGCGTAATAAGCGCCGGGGCCGTTCCAGTGGTAGTCGGTGCGGAAGAACAGGTACTCATCGGTGTGGGCCTTCATCTTGTTATAGGTGTCGACCCGCTTGATATTGGGATTTAAGCGGCTGTTTACATCGTTGATGATGATGGACTGATTTACATATTCAGAATAGATTGCCTTTGCTGCATCCGGCAGACCCAGGTCGACCGCGGTGGGGATCATCAGACAATAGACCTGAATACCGTCACCCAAAGCTTCTGCGGCAGAGTTGACCACTTCAGCATATTTCTTTGCTGCGCTGGGGTAGTAAGAAACAGGCTCGTAAGCCATATTGCCTACCCGGATCATACCGCTGTTGTAATATACGATCTTGACATCGCCGGTGGGGGGAGTAACGGGAGTGTCGGGAGTATCGGGAGTATCCGGAGTATCGGGAGTGTCGGGAGTATCAGGAGTATCGGGAGTATCAGGGGTATCGGGAGTATCGGGAGTGTCCGGAGTATCAGGGGTATCCGGAGTATCCGGAGTGTCGGGAGTATCCGGAGTGTCGGGAGTATCCGGAGTGTCGGGAGTATCCGGAGTGTCAGGGGTATCTGGGGTATCATCGCCGGCAGGGGCGTAGGAAGGATCGTTGGGATTTGCCAGGATATCCTCTGCTGTGGTGACATCATTGGTAATACAAATGATCACATACAAATCTCTTGCCCAGACAATGGCATCGTCGATTTTGGGCAGCTCTTCCTGAATGTAGCTGGCAAACTGGTTGTGCTTATCTTCCAGGTGGGCATCTGCAGCAGCCTTGGCTTCTTCTGCGTCGGCAGCGCTAGCAAGGGTGATGATCACCAGCTCGTCGGCATAGTAGCCGCTGCCCATGTAAAGGTCAGCGCTTGCGCCGTCGGGCAGGTCGGGGAAGAACAGCTCTACATCCTCAATCGCTTCCAAAGGTGTGTCGTAAGAAACCTTGGTGAGCAGTGCGTTGGTGAGATTTTCAATATTGATGGGATCATTTTTTGTGCCGGCGTTGCCGGAGGGGGTGTCTGTGCCGCAGCCGGCCATACCCATCAGCATTACCAGGCATAAAATGCCGGATAACAGTTTGCATACATTCTTCTTCATAATTTTTACCTCATTTATCTTTCTGTTCAGGACAACAAGCGATTGTCCTGCAAGGGATTTTGTATGAAAGCATTAAGATTTGGGAATGATCTCAAAGACAAAGATCAGCCTGCCAGAATTTCCGCCTTGATCACGCCGGGGGTCTGTCCCAATATACGCAGCAGATCTTCCAGGGGAACTGTAAGGTCGATGGTTTCTGCGGTGATGGTGACAATGGCGCAGGAGTTGGTGGGAATAATGGAGTTGATGGTTTGGATATTGGCCTTGCAAGTGGCAAGAATATCCAAAATAGAGGATAACATACCGGGTTGGTCGTGGAGCAGCAGCTGCAAGGTGATGATGCGCCCGGTCATCATATTCTGGAAGGGCAGAACAGAATCCCGGTACTTATAAAATGCACTGCGGCTGATGCCTGTGATCCGGGTGGCTTCGTTGACAGTAGCGGCTTTGCCGGTGGACAGAAGCTGTTTTGCTTCAGCGACTTTCAGAAACACCTCAGGCAGGGCGGAAGCTTCAACGATATAATACTTAGGACTTTTCGCCATACGTTTACCTCCTGACACAGAAAAAGTCTGTATTTTCTGCCTTTTATTGTAGCATATATTTTATAAAATGCAAGTTAATTCATCAGAAATGAGGGTGTACAGCCTGTGGAAATATCTTTTCACCGAAGACATTTGTATATACTGGGCGCATTTTTTGTCCTTTGGCTGGGGATAAAATACCTGTTTCCGGTGGTTGCGCCCTTTGCTGCAGGCACAGTGATCGCTTTGCTTGCCGAGCCACTGGTGAGATTGCTGACAAAGAAGCTGCCCAGGGGTTTGGGTGCAGGCATCGGTGTGACAGTGACCCTGGCGTTTTTAGCCGGGCTTTTGTCCATTGTGGGAGCGGCGGCGGTGCGGCAGGTCGGGATTTTGTCGCAGAAAATTCCGGATCTGGGCAGGGCTGCCGGCGAAGGTATTGTACATTTGCAGGATTTTCTGGTAAACCTCACCCAGAAAGCGCCGGAGGGGATGCGCGCCACCCTCACAGGCTCGGTGCTGCGGCTGTTTGACAGTGGAAGTGCAGTGGTGGACGAAATGACCAGGCGGATTCCCAACGCATTAACCAAAGTGATCGGTTGGGTGCCGAAGGGTGCGATGAGCATCGGAACAGCACTGATTTCCTCCTTTCTGATTTCCGCCAGACTCCCCAAATTAAAAACTCTGCTACGGGAAAAACTGCCCCAAAGCTGGACACAGAGCTATCTTCCCAATATTAAAAAGGCAGGCAAGGCGGTGTCAGGCTGGCTGAAAGCCCAGCTGCGGCTGTCTGCCGTTACCTATCTTATCGTGGCGGTGGGGTTTTTGCTTTTGCGGATTCCCAATGCGCTGTTATGGGGGCTGCTGATTGCGGTTGTGGATGCAGTGCCCATATTGGGAACAGGCACGGTATTGGTGCCGTGGGGCATTGTTTGTTTGGTGCAGGGGAATGTGATTCAGGGAGTGGGGCTGTTTGCTCTATGCGGTGCAGCGATTTTTACCCGGAGCATTTTGGAGCCACGGTTGGTGGGCAGACAGCTGGGACTTGACCCGTTGGTGACGCTGATTGCCCTGTATATCGGTTTCCGTTTTTGGGGAATTTTAGGATTGATTCTTGCGCCCATCCTGGTGACGGTCGCCAAGAACATTGTAGCGCCTCCACAAAAGACTTAGACCCGTCCTCTACGAAATCAATAATAGAAAACGAGCAGACGGTTATGTCTGCTCGTTTGTCTGTTCATTTAAGAATGTTTCTGCGGCAGTAAGGAGGGCAGCTTTGGTATTGGGAATGACCTCCAGCTGCACCTGCTCCAGCAGATGCGCCATACATTTGCCGAAGGCAGGACCGGCTTCATAGCCCAAAGCCATTAAATCGTTGCCGTCAATGGCAAGGTCTTTGATCTGCAGGCAAACCTCCTCCTGCAAGATCTCGTCAATTAAAGATTCGATCCAATCAAATTCCGGAGCGCCTTCACTGTCTGCAGGCTTGCTGTTATAATCCGCTTTCTGCAAAGCCAGCAGAGCGCGCAGACCGGCTTCTGTGTATTGCCCCAGCCGGCGGCGAAGGAATTTCTTGTCCGGCACTAAGGTGGTCATATGATTTTTCACCAGAAATACCACCTGCTCACGAAGCTGGTTGGGCGCTTTCAATCTGCGGAGGATCTCCTCTGCCATACGGGCGCTTTCTTCTGCGTGACCGTAAAAATGCCCCTGTCCGTCTTCGTCCTGTGTGAAGGTAGCGGGCTTGCCAATATCGTGAAGCAGTGCCGCCCAACGCAAGGCGCTGTCGGCAGGAACACCGGCTACCACATAGGCGGTGTGGGTAAATACATCGTGGATGTGGTGGGGGTTGTGCTGAAGAAAATCAATGGAGGGCATAAGCTCCGGAATGACCTGCACAAATATTGGGGCATAACGAAGCAGGTCTTCTGCGGTGATCAGCGGAAGAATTTTATTCAGCTCGCTAAATACCCGTTCCCGGGCGAGGCTTTCCATTAAGGCGGCCTGCTCTGTCATAGCATCCTCAGTGGCTTCTTCGGGGGTAAGTCCGTAGCGCACTGCAAACCGGATGCCCCGCAGGATCCGCAGGGGGTCTTCTGTGAAACGGGAAACCGGATCACCCACGGCACGCAAAATTCGGGCGGAAAGATCTTTTCTGCCGTCAAAGGGATCTACAAGACCGGTACGGGGGGAGTATGCCATAGCGTTGACGGTGAAATCCCGACGGCTCAGATCCTCCTGTACTGTGGGGACAAAACGCACCCAATCCGGATGGCGGCTGTCAGTGTACGCGCCCTCTGTGCGGAAAGTGGTGATCTCGTAAACTTCATTCTCCAAAATCACACCAATGGTGCCGTGCTTGGCGCCGCTGTGGACTTGGGGATGCTGGCTGAATACCTCTGTGATCTGATCCGGAGTGGCATTGGTACACAGGTCATAATCCTGAGGCTCTAAGTCAAGCACGGAATCTCTCACACAGCCGCCTACGGCATAGCACCGGAATCCGGCATTTTCCAGGGTTTGAATACAGAATTTTACCTGCTTGGGCAGATCCATAGTGCTTTTAGTCTTCCATTGGGAAACAGAGCAGATGCCGGCTATATTCCAAATGGCCATACCGCCGTATAAAAGCTGGGTTTCCGATGTTAAAGACAGGCAGGAAAACAGCAGAGCCAGCTGGCTGAAGAATACAAGCCGCTTCCGGTTGCCTTCCCCCAGATCCAGGGCGCAGTGGTGGTAGCCGGTGAACATCAGGCAGACGCAGGAAAGCAGGGGATACAGATGCCCGATGATCTGGGGCTCAGCGCTCCAGTATCTGTACTGGTCAATACCAAACAGCATAAAAAATACGGTAATGAGGCCGGCAGCAAGGAAGCTGGGTCTGCGCTTGGTTGCCCGGCAGAAACCAATATAAGCAAAGCTTAGTGTAGCGGCCAACTGCACGACGGTACCAATAATGCCCCAATTCAGCTGCACGGTCAGCAGAGAAACACCGGCAAGAAGATTGCCTGCACCTGCAAACACAGAGGCAGGATACAGTGCGCTGTAAGATGGCGCTTTCTTCAAATCGCGCAAGCCGTAATAAAGCATTGCGGCAAAAAGCGCACACAGCGCCAAAGTGAAATAGGTGGCAGGATGGTTTTGGATATAAAGTCCCGTTTCGTCCACACCGGTGGCTAAGAGCCAAAACTGCAAAGCAAAGCCCAGCACGCCTGCGCACAAGGTGACAAGAGGGAGATTATCCGATTGTAACAGGCGTTTTATGCGTCGCATAAAATCCCTCCTTAAGATAGTACATAACAAATTGCGCTTAAAACCGGCTGGTGCAGCAGATAGATCCACAGGGAATGCCGTCCCAGCATGGCAAAAAAGGCGATAATGGGATTTTTGGGGTTGACATTGGGAAACAGGGAGGTTTTGTTCTTATAAACCGTCTTTCCCAAAGCTGCGCCCAAAAGGAAAAAGCCAAGATAGGGGAATATGGGAAAATAGTCCGGTGTTGCAAAGTGGCTGGAAAACAGACCCAGGGGAATGAGCAGATCGGTGTTTATCCGAACAAAAGAAAAAAGATACAAACCCACAGCGGCCGCGAGCATACCCAAAAGCGCCAGCAGCCAGGGTTTCGTCCGGGAAAACAGCGGCCACAAAAGCATGCAAATGCCCAAACAGTGCAGCACGCCAAACCAAATGATCATTCCCGGACCGGCAAGGTCCAAAGCAACCATACCCCATGTGACGACAGTGCAAACCATTCCGCAGAGAAATACAAGCAGACCTCTGCGCATACAGCGGCTGCCCAAAGTGACACATATACCGGAGATCAGCAGAAAAATAATGCCGCCCCAATCCTTTAACAGCGTAAACCATTGGGGATAGTTCCAGTCTACCAGGCGGTACAGCTCCACAATGTCATAAACAAAATGCACTGCCACCACGCCCAGTATGCATAGCCCCCGGAGGGCATCCAGTTCCCAAATTCGCTTCTTCATTCTGCGCACCTTTCGATTTTTACTTATTATAGCAGTATCTTTTGCCAATTTCTAGTCCTTAAACAAAAATTGCACTTGTTTCTCGCCTGTAAGGGGAGTATAATAGAAGAAAGATCATTCATAATGGAGGAGTTTGTGATGTTACTGGGCATCTTTGCAGGATTGTCCCTTTGTGCCGCCGCCGGTGTTTGTTTTGCTGCGGAGGCCTTTGCAAGCCTTGCCTGGCTGTGGATTTTGCCGGTGAGCTTTTTGGGAAGCCTTTTGGGTTTGATCGTGCTGTTTGCCTTGTTCGTGCTGTTGCTCAGCGCACTGGTGGATCAGGACACACCCCAGGAAAAAGACAGTAAGCTGTACCGCACAGCGATCGTGTTACTGGCAGATCTGGCTTTTTCCATTGCAAGAGTGCGTGTCCATCCCAGGGGGTTGGAGAATATTCCGAAGAACGGACGGTTTTTACTGGTTTGCAATCACCTTCATGAGGCAGACCCTGTTGTCCTTCTGCGCCATCTTCCTGAAAGCCAACTGGCGTTCATTGCAAAGCAGGAAGTAAAAGGTATGTTCGCCGTAGGCAAGCTGATGCACAAAATTCTTTGTCAGCCGATCAACCGGGAAAATGATAAGGAAGCCTTGCGTACCATTATTAAATGTATTCAGATCGTGAAGGATGATTTGGCTTCCGTAGCGGTGTTCCCGGAGGGGTACATCCACAAGGACCGGAAATTCTATCCCTTCCGTGCCGGCGTGTTTAAGATCGCCCAAAAGGCCAATGTGCCTGTGGTAGTCTGCACCATTACCAACACCCACAATATCATCGGAAACTTTCTGAAGCTGAAGCCTACGGATGTAGACCTGCATTTACTTACCGTGATCCCTGCCGAGGAGGTCACTGCTGTCAAGACTGTGGAGCTTGCTGACCGGATCTACCATATTATGGCAGAGGATTTGGGCGAAGCATATCGTCCGGCCCAGCCTGATGATGAAATCAAAGAAGAAAATGCTTGATTTACCCCGTGCAATAGGATACAATATACAAAAATTAACCCCAGATTTTGGAGGATACTACAATGAAAAACAGCGAAAAGACATTAGATATGATCGTAAACCTGTGTAAAAACCGCGGCTATGTGTATGCCGGCTCGGAAATTTACGGCGGTTTGGCAAACTCCTGGGACTACGGCCCCTTGGGTGTGGAATTTAAGAACAATGTAAAAAAGGCTTGGCTGAAAAAGTTTGTTCAGGAATCTGACTACAATGTTGGCCTGGATGCCGCCATTATTATGAATCCCCAGACCTGGGTCACCACCGGTCA
>JAEIGA010012514.1_pt1 | contig 12876 bp, 10 predicted proteins | sample 9270691 | NCBI WGS metagenome assembly JAEIGA01 (sample SAMN17057246, study PRJNA624740) | gut metagenome | biome: biome; isolation source: fecal sample | host: Bos grunniens | place: China: Xizang | collected 2019 | reverse complement strand
CTGCTTCATATGTATGAAAACTGAATTTGGGATCGATGAAAAACCAGTTAAACAGCAAAACACTGGCCAATGAACCCAGGGCGCCGTATAGAGGACTGACAGTTATAACAGAGATCACCAGAACGCCTAAGATAAACACTGTTATAATATTTGATTCCGAAAAACCAAACTGCGTGAAGAGAAGTCCTATCCCTATAGCTGAAGTCAGAACAAGAAGTGTAATGATAAAATCCTTAAATGTCGGCCTGATCTGATCGGCGAGAAAGAATCTTTCTTTATGCTCTTTGAAATCTGCAATGGAATCCGGAATGATATAGACATCTACGTCCGGAGCATTAAGTATGATCTGCTCCGTCAAGGTTGTCTTGCTCCAGAAGTGCTGTCTCTTTGCTCCGCTTCGTCCTACTACAATTTTCGTTGTGTCGGAAATATGAGCATATTCAGCAATCTGTGCAGGAACATCATCCCCGATAATGGTCGTGACAGACGCCCCGATCTGTTCGGCATACTTGATGTTGTTCTGGAGTCTCGCCTTATCTTCGTCGGGAAGCGTGTCATAGTTAACGGGCTGAACATAAATGGCCGTCAAAGTCGCCTGAAAGGCTCTCGCCATTTTTGCGGCAGCAGCAATCACCTTTGAGTTGGAAGGAGACGGCGAGATGCAAACCAGTATATGCTCTCCGGTCTCAGAATTCTTGTTCATATGGCTCGCTCCTTAACCATTAATACAACATTATAATGACAGAAACAGCAGAACACAACCGATACAGGCGATCTATTCTTTTTCGTCAGAGTCTGCAAAAGTCTTTTCCCAGTGACTGTCCTGGAATAGTTCCGCTTCCTGTTCCATCTCGAGAGTGCCTTCATCATCCATCCACTCGATCGATGGTTTACTCGCTATATGCTTATAATTGTATGTATCTCTGTGAACCTTATCCACAAATCGGCTGAATCGAACCACTGCAATGTAGCCAAATGCAAAAATGATGATCATCAGAATACACAGTTCCATTTTTTCCATAATGTATTTCCTCCCCGGTATCTTTCTGATCCTATATATGAAAACGCTTTTGAATCGATTTCTGTTTTCCCAAAACCAGCATCGTTTTGCTGCTGTCCAGAACGATATCCGGAGTCACAGAAAGATTCATTTTTCCGTTTTCCTTAACTGCCATGATCGTAATTCCGTACTTTTTCCTTATATCGATCTGCCCGATGCTTTTTCCTGACCACTCCTTGGGAATCTGCACTTCGAAAATGGCGTAGTCCTCATCCAGCCTGATATAGTCAAGAACATGATCTGAAGCATATCTGATCGCAGCCCATTCTGCGACCTGCTTTTCGGGATTGAGCACCTCATCCGCACCGTTCCTGAGCAGGAACTTAGTCTGCACCTCATGATCCGAACGGGAGATGACAAGTTTTCCTCCCAGCTCTTTCAAGAGAGAAGTCGTTTCCAGAGAACTCTGGAAATCACCTCCGATCGTGACAATACAGGCGTCAAAGTTATTGATCCCCAATGATTTTAGAAATGCTTCATTTGTACTGTCTCCGATCACGGCATCCGTTACAAACGGAAGAATACAATTGATCCGGTCCTCTTTCTTGTCCACTGCCATGACTTGATGCCCCTGTTTATAGAATTGCTCGGCAAGCAGTGATCCAAAACGGTTGACACCTATCAATAGAATTGACTTCATGATATGTTCCCTTCCTTACCCAACATTAATTCTTTCCACCGGATATCGGGACACTTCCACTCCATTGCTGTGGATCGTGGCAAACAGTAATGTCAGCCCACCGACCCGTCCAAAAAACATAAGAGCAGATAATACCATATGGGATATCGGTCCAATAGCCGTGGTAATGCCAAGAGATAACCCGACAGTTCCGATAGCAGAAGCTGTTTCAAATATGCAAAGAGCATACGGAACACCATCGACAATGCTTATAATGAAGGCTCCGGTGATTGCAAGAAAAAGATACATAAGAAGCAGTGTTGCCGCGCTCTTTATGGTCTGTTCCTCAATCCTCCTGCCGAAGATCTGAGGATTTCTTTTGCGGCGGATAACAGCGACTGAATTTGCCACCAGTACGGCCAGCGTTGTCGTTTTTATGCCCCCTGCTGTCGACCCCGGTGATCCGCCGATCAACATCAGCATAATTGTGACGGCCTGACCTGCACTCGACATTGCGTTCAGATCGGCTGTATTAAACCCTGCGGTTCTCGGAGTGACTGCCTGGAATACCGAGAGGCAGACTCTCTCTTTTAATGCGTACGTTGAAAAATCATTGAAGAAGAATATGGCTGTCGGTATAAGAATAAGAGCAGCTGTAACAGCCAGAATTGCTTTGCTTTGCAACCGGTATTTTCGCAAATGAAACTTGTGTTTTGAGATGTCATCCCAGGTCAGAAAACCGATACCGCCGATAATGATCAGCAGACAGATAGGCGTTATGATACCAAGATTGTTTCCGAAGCCGGTAAGCGACGAAAACGCCCCTGTGTGCTCGCCCATGATGTCAAAACCGGCATTGCAGAACGCAGATACTGAGTGAAAGACGGCCATCCATATTCCGGCAATCCCGAATTTTGAGCAAAATGTGGGAAGCATCACGGCTGCGCCGAGCAACTCCACCGTGAAAGCCACCTTGAAGATGAAACTTGTCATTTTAACGACACCGCCGACCTGAAGGGCGGAAATGCTCTCCTGCAGCATGTTTCGCTGCAACAGCGAGATCCTTTTTCCGGAAACTGTCGCAATGAAAGCTGTCACAGAGACAATCCCCAGCCCTCCGATCTGTATCAGTGTCAAAATCACGATCTGACCAAACACTGACCAGTAAGCCGCTGTATCCCTGACGACAAGACCTGTTACACATACTGCTGATGTCGCCGTGAAAAAGGCGTTCTCAAATGATGTCCACTGGGATGCTTTTGCTGATACGGGCAGCGCGAGCAACAGTGTACCGATCATGATGACAGCCAAAAAGCCTATAATGATCATCTGAAACGAGGATAATTTTGTCCTGAGCGTACGACCAATCATAACGATACCTCATCCTTGAAGATGGCTACATAATAAAATACGCCCCACTAAGATAGTGTTAAGGCGTATATCAAAGAAATTAAGATAACGTTAAAAAGGGCGTATGCCGCGTGCTTGAGCTCATCATCAAGAGCGGCAATAATCGTATTTTTCCGCTTTTAGAACTCAGGTCCTGTCAGATTCTTCCCTGAGATCGTATTTCCCAGCGGCGCCTGATCAATCTCACGACAGCCATATAGAGATATCCCACCAGAATCAACAGGAGCAACAGCGCGATGATCCACCATCCTGTGCCCATAAAAGGCATCTGGTCAGAAAAGCCGAAAACTCCCGCGGGACTTCCCCAGTTAAGGAAAAAATAGGGATAATTGACCCCGAGCGCAAACTGCCAGCCGCGCACATACCCGATCGCAGCGTACACACTGTACAAAAGCGGAGGTATCGTCACAAAGAGTACATCTCTTCCCTTTATATTGACAGGCACGAAAGGTGCCGTGACCAGGAAGTCCGCGACTGATCCCACCGGCACAATGACATGTGTCAGCGTATTCTGAATGTTCCACGCATCACTCTTCATCGTCGGCGCCAGCACAAAACAGAACACCACACCGGTCAGTGTGATGGAGACTGTTCCCACCAGCTTGATGATATACCACGCCCTGCCGATTTCAGCGCACCGGATCATCAGAACCAGCCCGACAGCACATATCACGGCAATGGCTATGTTTGACTGGATCGTAAAATACATAAAGACCACTTTGCCGCCCATGAACTTGGCTCTGCCCCCGGCTGCGCTGAGAATGGTGCCCAGAACGGCGGATATCATGACGATTATTTTTAGGACATATGAAATTGTTCTGACTCTACCGGGAAGAACCATGCTCATTCATCCTTTTTGAACCGGGCTCAGCAGCAACACCCTTCAGATGCGCACTCTGAACCACCGGAATCTCCGCAGCCCTCAAATGGGCCGTAATGCGTGCTGCGATCTCCGTATACCGAGAAGTATTGATGGAAACGGGTGTTCTCGATCATGGCGCAGGTGTTTCCGCAAACAGCATTCGGCAAACCCTTTTCAAAATGGTGCTGATCGTCCAGATCAAAAGCATGTTCAGCGCCCTCAATGCCTCCCAGATATGTCGCGAACTGACCATACTGTTCACAGATGTCTTCCAGCAGACCGGGAAGCTTCATGGCTCGGACTGTTCTGGACGTGTAGCGGATATTACCGACCTTCTGTTCGATCTCCGGATCCGCCAGGTCGACCGGACAGATCGTTATATAACGGAAATCCTCCCATCCGCATTTTCTGAGCAACCTGCGAAAATCCTCCGTATACATCACACCGCCAAGACATTCGGCGTACAGAACCGGGTCCTGATTGACTTCCTCCGGCACCCTGCGGTCTGAAAAGATATCGCTGAAATACAACTCTCCGCCTGTTTTCAGCACGCGCCAGATTTCTTTATAGATTTTTTCCTTTTCGGGAACCAGATTCATCACGCAGTTGGATATGACAATATCGATCGACTCATCGTCGATCCAGGACAAGTCCTCAATAAATCCCTGAACGAATTCCGTGTTCACATATCCCCATTTCTCGCCTATCTCGCTCTGATACTTTCTGGCCACATGCAGCTGATCTTCGTTCATGTCCAGGCCGATGACCTTCCCTTTCGGCCCGACAAGCTTTGACGCCAGATAGACATCCTGACCGGTTCCGCACCCCAGGTCCAGAACGGTGCATCCTTCTATGGCAAGGGGAACCGGAGATCCGCAGCCGTAATTGCGGGCAAGGATCTCATCGGGAAGCTGGCTCAGTATATCCTTCATATGCTTCGGATACTGATTTGGTCCGCAGTGACACACGGCCGTCCTCAGTTTTCCGCCTTCATTGACTGTGGCATTGCTATAGTAAGATTTCACATTTTCATGTACATCAAACATGGCTTGTCCTCCGATCAACAGTTTTTTCTTATTGGTTTACTAGTCTTCGCCCTTGTCGGTCAAAACCCGGTCAGTTTCCAGTTGTGATCACACTCAGGCGTGATCACGCCGCCCTTGACCTCTGCAATATAATGTCCGATAATCTCACGGACGCCGCCCAAATCACTGCGCACATCCATCGCGATCAGTTCAGGCATATCCCCTTCCTCATAAATGCTGCCGGGGGTCAGCAAATTTGAGTTGGCGCGGTAATTATTGACAGCGATCTCAAAAGTGTCGTCATCTGCCACAGGCGTCCCGTCGGGCCAGGTCAGATTCTTAATGCGTGCGCCCGGTTCTTGTGAGACATCGATCTCATAATTGACGCCTCCGAACATATCGTAATTGAATCCCGCCACTTCCGGATTTACGGTGACTTCCTGATCGCCTTCTTTATATGTGTTAAAATAGCCGGCGCTCCACTCCATATATTTTTTCAGCTGGGCACCGGTCATGCGCAGTGTATAGAGCGTATTTGAAAACTTATAGATCTTAGCTGTTTCGCACTTGAGAATCGGTCCGGGCGTCATGTTGGTATCATCATCGAACAGAGCCGCCGCCGATACTTTCGCTCCTGAATAGTGCATCTGGGCAGCCAAAATCAGGTCGATCAGCGCTGTATCCTCTGTCCGCGCCGGAGGCACTCCTTCACCTTTATATGAAGGCGCGAGATCGCCGCCGTCGAGCCTTCCGATCTCTTCCAGGGCATGCGCGCGGGCCATCTTATCATATTTATCCAGTTTACTGACGAGTTCGGGATCCGGTTCATAGTCGGACATTTCAACACATTTAGAACTCTTATCCGCTACTTTCCACCCGTCACCATCCTTTTCGAGTGTCAGATCTATGACCGCCATCGTCTTTGCCATTTCCTCGTTCTGCACAACCAGTACGCCGTTGACATCTTCGCCGTCGATAGCCTGATGCTCATGAGATGAGATCATCAAGTCAAATTCCGGACAGTCATTTAAGATGTCGGTGACGCCGGAATTCTCCAGACCAAGCTCATTATCGAATCCCATGTGAAATGCGCCAATCAGCACATCATACTGGCCTTCGATCTCTTTGATGATCTTACGGGTCTCGTCCTGTGGATCTTTGACAGTGCATTTCTCAAGATTTGTCTTGTCCCATGTCGTGATATTGCCGGTCACCATACCAATGACCGCGACGCGCACGCCATCGACCTCAAAAATATGATAACTGTCTGATATCGGGTTTCCATTCTCGTCCCAGACATTTCCGCACAACGTCTCGCATTCTGTGTCCGCAATTGTCTTGCGCACAACATCCATTCCATAGTTGAATTCATGATTTCCGGCCACCCACGCATCATATCCGATTGCATTGATCGCCTGAATCATGGGATGAACGTCATCACTCTCCAGAAAGAGATCCGCAGAGTTGTCCTGAATCGTATCCCCGACATCGATCAAAAGCGTATTGTCATTGCGGTATTCTTTGACTGCAGTTGCGATCTGTGCCATGCTTCCGGATGTGTCTTCTTCATTTAATGCATAATCCCAGGGAACAAATTTACCGTGTGTATCACTCGTTCCGATAATGCGGATGGTCTTCGTCTCCGCATCAGTTTTCTGTTCTGCGTCCTTTTTACCGCATCCGGGCAGTAAGAGCACAACCATGATCAACAAGAAAATCCAGATCTTAGCAGATTTCATCATCGCGATTCCTCTCTTCATCTGAATTGTTTCCGTTTAGTATAGATAAACTATACTTGAAAACGGTTATCTTTGTAAATGCCGCTTCTCTCTGTCTGTAACAAATTACCTCAACCACTGAATATAGGCTGTTTTGTCCTTGCTGTTGTATCCCGCTTTTTCATAAAGGCGATGTGTTTCCGGATTCTTTGAGCCGGTAAGAAGCATCATTTTATAGCAATTGTTTTCTTTGGCGATCTTCTTTGCGTAGTCCAGACACTCCCGGGCACACCCTTTTCTTCTGAAATCAGTATGTGTCACCAGATTTTCTATCACCGCGTAAGGCCTGATACTTCTTGTCAGATTCGGGATGATGACGCATACGCATGATGAGACGATCTGTCCGCTTTCTTCCTTCACGATCAGATGATAGTTTTCGTCTCCGATGATCTGCTTCCATGTATTTTCCAGGTGTTCAGTCATAGCCGGTATTTTGTCTTCGTGTAAGCATAAATAAAGCTCCAGCACAGCATACAGATCTTCTTTTTTCGCTTCCCGGACCATTTTCTGATGCCTCCTTCTTGCGTTTCACAAAACACATCAATCAGTTTCGTTTTGCCGGTTTTTATGATTCTATCATTTTCCGATTGTCATTCCTATCCCTTCTGCTACAATGTAAATAAGAAATCGGTTCTGAAAGGAGTATGGCTTTTAGCCGTATTGCCTGTGTCCAGTGCACCTAATGAGAGAATAATCCTGGGAACACAAGGCAGCCGGTTTCTTTTTTATAGTAAAAAGGCCTTCCGCTCGGAAGGCCTTTTTAGAATATGCAAATCAAAGGTTCGCGGTTTATGCCGCTTCTTGATCCTCTTCCCTGCGCTTCTTCGTCAGCACCAGCCACGAACCGAGAATGCCCAGGAGCAGTCCGCCGACACAGCCAAGTGCAAACTGACCGCTCGAGAAGGACGCCGCCTCTATCGGAGGAAGCGCGTCTTTCTCTTCTCCCCAGAAGAAGTAGACGCCGCCTTTTTTATTATTAAAGGCCCAGGCTGTATCGCCGAGGTCAACCGCATTGTCGTAAGTAAACAGATGCAGTGCCTTTGAGCAGTTCTTCGGCTTGTGTACTCCTTTGCCATATAGAAGTGTCAGCGTGTCTGCGAGAATCGGTTTACCCTTGTTCGCGGATTTGACAGTATACAGAGCAAGCCACTCCTGCCCGACGTCGCAGTTTAAATCCGCGATATCAAAACAGTTGTGATTCTTATATTCTTTGACACCATCCTGCCAGCCGTCACTTTCGGGCCTGACCGGCCGATTGCACTGGACTGCCGTGTAATACTCATATGTATTAAAGTCAATATTCTTTTTCTGTTTCCCGTTTTCATCCAGAATCGGATTACCCTCCTCATCAGTCAGATAGGTTACAATATCCGATTCATCGACCATCATTCTGGGAATAGGCAGCATGTCCCGGTTATAGTACTTCACCAACTGCACGATTTTGACGACCGCGGCGCCTAACATCAACACGCCTCCGATTCCTATGAAAACGCGCCCCGCATACCCTGTTGCTGTAGTGAGCGTACCTCCTTGCTGCGCATGAGTCAGCCGTTCCTGAGCTCGCGTAACGGCATTGCTGAGCGCTTGATGAGTTTCATCAAAAGCATAGCCAGCCCCATTGACATACTCATCTAAGCGCGCTGAGGCGTTGGCGAACTCAGCCTGGAGGTTCGCTATCTCCAGTTCGGTGTAGGGTCTGACGCCGGCTGCGGCCATCCAAGATCCGATCGTAACGGAAACAAGGCCAACAATCGCTCCTGCATAACATGAGATCGCCACCGTACCTGTATTGTCCCAGATCTCATCAAACGCCATGCCTCTGCCTGCATTCTGCTCCATGAGAGCTTCATTTGTAATCGCTGCTCTGCCGCGGAAAGCCTCACGTTTGACCCCGGTATACACATCGAATTCCGTATCTTTACCAATGATTTTTTTGAGTTCCGACTTAATCTGAGTAAAGGTCTGCTCAGAATTGAGTCCGAGCAGGATCAGTGTTTCAGCAGACACAAATTCCAGCCCGGCTCTCTGCCCGTCAGAAAGAGCCGCCGCAAGCGGAAGAAAATACTGCTCCTCCGGATAATTCCATTCCTTATCCGCCGGATTGAAGAAATCGCCGAGTGTCTCTCCCCAACCGCCTTCATACGCAATCTTATATAAGCCGTAGTAAAGACATGACGTTCTCTCAAAACGATCCGCTTCCAGCAACAGTTCTTCGTCCTCTGAATTACGCAGCTCAGCCAGATACTCATCAATCCGCGCGGCAAAGTCTTCATCCGATTCTTCTTCGCCCTGCCAGAGGTCGTGTTCGTTGCAGTACTGTTCAAACCAGTCCATCTCATCGTGGATTTCTTCCCATCCTTCCGCCAACAGAGAAGCTGTATCGCCGAAATGTTGTTCCAGGAACTGGTAAACTGCGGACTCGGCTACATCCTGACCTTCTGCCTCGGGGACATATTTGGGGAGGTTCTCTGCCATCTCATCTCCGGTCAGACCGGAGGCGCGTTCAAGCCAGCTCTCCTTGCCCGTATCAGCCGCGAGCGTCAGAAGCACCTCGATAGCCAACAGAGCCGAACCGCTGCTCTCGAGAACGATCTGCTCCAGATCCACTCCTTTCGGGTTCCCTTCTTGGCGGGACTTTTCACGCAACAGCACACCCATTTTCCCCCCGGTGTCATTAGCCGCACACGGGTCTTTAGGATTGCCGTCATAGAATGTATTCAACAGTTCATCTGCCAGCTTTGCCCTTGTCGCTCCGAATTCACTTCCTCCTCCGGCATAGTTGATCCGATACTCTTCAAGGACAACCTTAAAGGTATTGATAAACTCATTGATCTCAGTTTTTTTCTGCTTAAGGAGTTCATCATACTGAGGAACACTGTAACCACCCAACATGTTCATGACGGCCATATCCCTGACAGCATCCTTCTTGTCGTCTGTCCTCTTAATGCCCATCACGGCAACAACTCTTTCGCCATCATTATCATCCCAGTAAGAGAGCTTGCCTGCATTGAAATCTCCCTCTACCGGTTCCCAGCCGTTTTCCTCAAGCCATTCCTTCGCCTCGTCCTCGTCCTTCCCATAGGCGATGAACACTTCTTTGACATACTTGCCCTCTCCCGGACCGTCGGCGGGGTCTGCGTCATCTCCTTCGGCGTGCACCTGTATAGCTGCCAGATTAAAAACCATAACGGCTGTCAGCATGAATGTGACGATCTTATTCAACCAGTTTTTCTTCATCGCGGTTCTCCTTCGCGGTTTTTGAGTGTTGCCTATCTTATAGTCCTCTTATTTCTTAGAAAACAAAAACATTCCCATCCAGTATCATTATACGTTATATGAAGAAAAATGCATTCACCACTTTGGTGAAAGATGACCCTTGATCGTGTTCGTGCGCGAAGCCTGTTTAAAGCCCCGGCTTTTTCACATCAGGAGCGCCTGCACCTGATCACGTTTTTCATACAAGACACATCCGCCCTCATGGTCGTCTGTCAGCAGATCACCGGATCGCAGCGCCGTAAATAACGCGGAATTCATAACGTCTTTCAGGCTTTTGTCGCGGACGTTAACGTCCGAATACGGCGAGAACGGACACGGCTCCGCACCGCCGTGAGAGTTGATATGGAAAAACCCTCTTCCTGCCGCCAGACATCCGCCGGAACTCTTTTCATCGCCGGGGAACGAGATGAACACCATCTCCGGATACCGATTTCGAAGGCGCTCGATCTTTCCGGCCAGGTATTCTCTCTCATCTTCTCCCGGAGCAAGCTCCTTGCTCTCTTCTGTCACCGGAACATACTCCACAAAGATCACTGCCTTGCATCCGCGGCCGGAAAGGCTCTCGATAAAAGAATCTGACAAGACTTCTTTCAGATTCGTGGTTGTGACTGTGACTGAGGTTCCAAAGATCAGTCCTCTCTTTCTGAATTCATCCATGTTTGCGGTCAGGCGGTCAAAGACCCCTTCGCCTCTACGTGCGTCCGTCACTTCTTTGTTCCCCTCGATGCTTATGATGGGAAGCAGATTGCGACAGCGGTCAAACAGTGCAAGATATCTGTCGTCGATAAATGTTCCGTTTGTAAAAATAGGAAACAGTATGTTCTGGCGCTTTCCCGCAGCTTCAATGATATCGCGCCGAAGCATCGGTTCCCCGCCGGCGAGCAGGATAAAGCTGACCCCCATGTCATCCGCTTCACTGAAAATGTCAAGCCATTCCTCACTCGTCAGCTGTGCAACGGGTTCTGCGTCCACAGTGGCCTGATTGCAGCGCGAATAACATCCGGCGCAGTGCAGATTGCATTTGCTCGTAATGCTGGCGATCAGAAACGGCGGAACGTGTTCGCCGTTCTTTTCCGATTCCGCTCTCCTCTTTGAGGCGGCCCGGCTTGCAGCGGCGAACCGCAGCATAAAAGCGCTCTCTCTCGGGTTTTTAACAGTTGCTTTAATTGCATCAGTCACAATCCTTTCCACGCCTCTTGTCATATAATCCTGTAAGTCAAAGCTCTGATCCATATCCCGTCTCGCCTCCTCATTAATTGGATTTTATCGCTTAAGACGTTTGAAAGCTGCATATATCCCATACCCGACCATCACTCCAAGCGTATTCATAATCAAATCATCAATATCTGTTGCCCTGGAGGGAAAAGGTAACTGAAGAATCTCAACACACAGGGAAATAAATGCACCTGCTGCGACAACTTTCCAAAAGTCATTTAGTTGTCTGTAAACAACGGGGAGGACAATGCCGCTTGGAACAAACATTGCTCCATTGCCAACCACATTCCAGACAACGTCCCGTACATTATTATAATCAAAAAGGTGAACCAGCGGAACCAGATTGATACGTAAGGGGAATACTGTTGCTGCCTGAAAAACAAGCGGCTGTAAATGACCGTCAACCAATTCTCTCGGAAAGAACACAAAACGGATGATGACAGTCAGATTGATATACATCAAAACCAGAACAGCTTCCCGTTTCCATTCTATCCTTCGTTGTCTGATCCATATGTTGATCCTTACAAGCAGCCAAATAGCCGTGAAAGCCAATTGAGCCGTAAGAAAAGATATCTCAAGCATCTTGCCTCCTGTGCAAATGTTGATTTGTTTTTCTCTATTCTACTTGAAATAGGATATGCTCTCAACAGTAAAAGGGCCTTCCAAACGGAAGGCTCTCCGAAATATGTGATCAGCGGCTCGAGCGCAGCGTCGCTCACTCCACGTCAAGCCAGCACTGGTCTTCCTTGACTCTTGATGTAAAGATTCTGCCTGCATCACATGTCCGTTTTGCCTGATGGTATTTAAACAGCATGAATTGCTCATCAACGGCTCCAAGTATTTCAATCTTACCTGTTTCATGGGACAGTATATATCGAAAACATTTCCCCAGACCGCTTTGCATCTGCATGGCGGCTGATACTATCTCATATCCTGATCGAAGAGGAACCTGAAAATGATTGGCCACGCCGGTGACAGGCCGGCATTGAAATACATAGTAAGGGATAACCCCGATGGAAGTCAGCTGTTTGAGAAGCTCGCCCAAAACAGCAGCGTCATCGTTTATCCCTTTTAGCAGAACCGTTTGATTTCGAACGGGAACCCCCAGATTCAAAAGCTGCTCCACCGCTGAGGTCGACTCCGCGGTTATTTCCTTCGGATGATTGAACTGGGTCACAACATATATCTTTTTCCTGTCTGAATACGCTCCCAAAACATCCAAGAGTGTCGAGTCTTGTAAAATCCTTTGAGGGAATACAACCGGAATCCGGCTGCCAAAACGAATGCAGTCCAAATGAGGGATCTCACAAAGCAATGACAAATACTGCCGGATGGTGTCGGTGCTATTCATAAAAGCATCGCCGCCGCTGATCAATACATTTGAAATCTCTTTATGCTCCTGAATATAGGCTGCAATTTCTTCTATGTTTACGGCAACTTCCCTGTTCGACACTCCGACCATGCGCCGCCTGAAACAATGTCTGCAATACATAGCGCACCGGTTCGTGGAAAGGATCAGAGCGGTCTCTCTGTATTTGTGCTGCAGTCCCGGTAAAACCGTATTAGAGAATTCTCCGCTTGTATCAGATAATCCTATCTTATCCGCCTCATCGACAGAAGGCACCGCCATT